>JAEIGA010004828.1_pt1 | contig 20748 bp, 15 predicted proteins | sample 9270691 | NCBI WGS metagenome assembly JAEIGA01 (sample SAMN17057246, study PRJNA624740) | gut metagenome | biome: biome; isolation source: fecal sample | host: Bos grunniens | place: China: Xizang | collected 2019 | reverse complement strand
TATCACCGGTAGAGGGAGCTGCAGGAGTGGTGGTAGTATCACCGGTAGAGGGAGCTGCAGGAGTGGTGGTAGTATCACCGGTAGAGGGAGCTGCAGGAGTGGTGGTAGTATCACCGGTAGAAGGAGCTGCAGGGGTGGTGGTTGCACCTGCGGTAGCAGCCTCGTTAGAGAGAGCTACGAATACAGGCATCTTAACTGCTTCGCCCTGGAAAGAGGTGGTGTGGTTCTGATGCTTACCCTCAGCGTTGATATCGTTGAGCTGATAGGTGAAGCCGAGCTTACCGGTCTTGATCATGTCAAGCTCACCCTTGGTGCAGGGGATACCTACTTCAACAACATAGCTGGTCTCGGTGTAGGTGGTAGCGTAAGCGATAGAGGAGTAGTCGATTCTGTCGTAGTGATCAACAAGACCGTAGCAAGCGTAGCCGTAAGCGTCAACTGCTACCTTGATGGTATCTGTAGGAGAACCGTCAAGAGAAAGTCTGAACTCGATGTTATCGTTAGCATAGGGGTTGTTTCCGATAGCGAAAGTCTCACCCTTGGTAAGAACATCGTCATCCTCAACGAGAGCGCAGATGTAAAGAGTGGTGTCGTCATAGAGGAAGTATACGTCAGCCTTAGCGGTGTTGTTCCACTCAGTGCCGTAGGCGTTAGCTGCAGTACCGAGATCCTTGAGGCTGAAAGAATAGTTGTAAGCGTCATCAAGAACGCCGTCAACCTTAGCGGTGCCCTTCTTGATAGCTCCGTCGAAATCAGCGCTTGCGCCAACTGCGAGAAGGCTCAGAGAAAGAGCTGCTGCGAGGAACATAGTAGCAAATTTCTTCATGATTATTTTCCCTTCGTAAAATTAAATTTGGTATGATTCAGCCGCGCCGCGGCTAAAATCCGTTTTGAGAAAGATGAATTACGGCCGTAAAACGTTTCTCGTTGACATAATAATTATAGCAAAAATACGCCCAATTGTATATGTACATTTGTGCCTCTAAATGAATATTTATGGAACGTTTGATTGCATTTCCAATTTACATTTTGTTATTTGTGTCAAGCATTCATAAACCGTCGTGACAGCTTTGGTTTAATGGTCATATATCAAGCAAAGCACATTCTAAAGATATTGTAAAGAAAGCCCCTCTGCCGTAAGGCAGAGGGGGCAAATATCAGTATTTGATTATTTCTTGATAAGAACAACGTTGTCAACACAGAAATCATGTATAAAGCTTGCGTTGGGTCCGCCGTAGAAGCCAAGAGTAAGAGGAGTAGCCTCGGTTACGGTAAACTCAATAGTCTTTGTAAACCATTCGTTTGATATATTGAACGCATCCGCTGCAGCTGCATTGAACAGCTTATCAGCCGCTATACGAATATTGGACTTTTCACCACTATTCGCAGTCTTGCAGTCAACGCTGAGCATATAGTCGCCGGGCTCAAGAGTAAGACCTGTGCTGAAATATACTTTTCTGAGGTTGAATTCTCTGCCGGTAACGGTAACATAGCCGTCCTCGTTCCATGCAACATTGTGATCGTGGTAGTACTTGGGCTGATCCTTTAAAGCCGCGCCATTAGCATCGTAGTGATAGTCTTCACCAGCATTTGCAAACCAAGCAGTCTTAGTAGTATCGAGGCCTTCCTTAACGATCTCGGGAGCAGCAGCAAAGTCGCCGTTAGCAATAAGGTTGCTCTCTGCCTCAGGCTTTACCTCAGGCTCTACCTCAGGCTTTACCTCTTCATTAGCACCACCCTGCTTCTTAAGAAGAAGCACCATGATAATACCGATATTGGGGATATCGTTGCCGTCGTCAGATTCTCTGTAGGTAAGACCGGCGCCGGAAATGTTAAGTGCCGCAGAAGCATCAGCCTTGATGCTTATAGAGGTTATGGAAACGCCGCTTTCAATTTCAACAGAAGCACTTACAGCAGTGTTTTTGTCAGCACTCAAAGCAAAGCTGTCGGAGGTGATAACCTGACCGTCGCTGAGCACAAACTCAACAACTGCATTTGCAGTGCCGCTCACGTCTGCTCTAAAGGTATAAATGCCGCTTCTTGCATTTATAGCGGATGTATCATATTTCGCCTCGGTGTTAAGACCGGGAACAGCCGCTACGCTCATAATAGAAGGAACAACAGAAGGAACAACGGAATTACCTTTTACAGTCTCGTCAACACCGTCACGGAAGTCGCTGGAGTAAATCACGCCTGCATCGTTCCAAACCTTGAAGTTTGCAACGTCAATAGGCTCAACGAAGGTGCCATTACCCTTGTTAATTGTGAGTCGGAGGCTCTTATTCGCAGCTTCGATAGGAGTAAACTGACCCTCGAAGTGTACCCATTCATTTCCCTTCTCAAGTTTGAATAGAGGGAAATATTTACCATCAGCGGCAACCGACCATCCAGGGAAATTCATGGTAAAATTCTCACCGAGAAGCGGAACAACATACTGTTCGTTCATAGCTACATCAGTTTTTCCACTAGCCGGCCAACCGTTAGGCTGAGCTTCTTCGATTTTAATACCATCTTTACTAGGAATCTGTAGACGAATTAAGGTAGCATTGTTCTTGGAATCTGCGGAAAGACGTGCATCAAAACTTACATAGTAAGTTTTGGCAAGAACTTTCTCAGCAATGGTAAATGTAACAAAGTCCGCCACAGACGTTGGGCGCTCCGGAACATAGAGGTAAGGATCAGAAACTGTAATGTTACCCTGAGAGCTTACAGTTACACCGGAAAGAAGATTGTCATCAGCCTTATCAAGCTCTGTCGTGGAATCGTCCTTTCTAATAAGGGACATATTCTTTATGTCAACAGGCAGGTTGGGGTTGGTAACGGGATTATTTTTATCAACCACATTGGAGCTTCTGTTGACTGCCTTTATCTCAATTTTTTTAAGAAGTCCGCTTTCGGGAATTGCCATAAGCTCAGCCTTGTCGCCAATGTTCTTCCATGCAGTGTCTGTTTTAAGATTCGATATAAGCGTGTACGACTCTTCACCAACATATACTGTAACGGTTACATCAACAGCACTGTCGTATACAAAAGTGTCCTTTGCTGGCGATGCCACATAATCGGAAAGGATATCAGCAATGAAGCCTCCGCAGCGGATATCGCCGTCAAGCTCATATACACCGGGTTCAATCTCAATGCCGGCACCGTTTTCGCCAAAGGTATAAACAATAGTCATATCTTTGCCCGATGAAAGCTCGGCTCTCTGATAATTTTCAGCCTCTGTTCTTGTAAACGTTACATTATAATAAGATGCTGTTGTGAAGTGCTCATTCTCTTTGTTGTCTGACTCAAAGGTATAGCCGTTCTCGCCGTTTACAGGGTGTGTACCTGAACCATCCACATACCACACCTTGAAATTGTCAATATCAAAAGACTGCGCATATCTGTTAGATGTGCTTCCCCAAGCGTAGAACGCAAGAGCGTCGCCCTTGGCTACGTTAATATACTCGAGCTCATAATGCTTCCAATCCTGTTCAAGAAGCACATACGTACCGTTGTTTTTGAGATCAGTTTTAGTGTAAGCTGACTTTGATACATCCGGATCGCAATTGTTCGTGGGGATCCAATAATTTCTATTCTGCGAACTTGAGCCGTTTCTTACACGAAGCTTGAGATATTTAGCCTCTTTACTGTTTTTAATACTATCCTTAACGCCAATACCGTCGGTTGTCATACGCGCATCAAAGGAAATGTAGTATGTGCCTGCAGCAGGTGCAGAACCAATATTATAGTAGGCATAATTGTCTCTGTTGCTTCTGTTAGAAATGCGGAGGTAATAGTCGCCGATAGTACTATCTGCGTCAGCCTTTGCCGAAACAGAGCCATCTGCAACAGTCGGCGTAACACTGCCAAGCAGGTTTTCAGCAGCTTCGGTGTCATTATCTGCACCGTTTGACGCCATCAGCGGCAGACTTGACAGTACAAGTGTTGCCGAGAGAAGCGCCGAAAGAATTCTCTTAGTCTTCATAATAAATTCTCCTCTAAAAAATTTTTCCTCAATTTTTTGCTTATAGCCTTGAATAGGCTAAAATGCAACAAGCACAGTGTAATTATATCACACTACCCTTCTGTTGTCAAGCATATTTTGCTATTTTAGTCATTTTTTCTATACTTCAAAAATAATGCCCGAAAATAATTTTATTTTTTTGTTGTAACTATAGATTTTTTAGAAAATTTATGATATAATTACGGTATTGTACCATAAAATACGAAAATGAGGTTTTAAGTCATGACAAATTACAAGTTAGGCTTTATTAACGGAAACACGCTAAAGATAATCGCGGCAGTAACAATGCTTATTGACCACATAGGTTATATTCTTCTTCCGCAGTACCGTTTTCTTCGGATAATAGGACGCCTGGCTATGCCTATCTTCGCTTTTATGATAGCCGAGGGGTGTAAGTACACAAAAAACAAAAAGCGCTATCTTTTCACAATAGCAGCTCTCGCTTTTATATACCAGGTTGTATATTATCTGTACGACGGCACTACGAAAATGTGTATTCTCGTAACGTTCTCGCTGTCAATAATAATGATATACGCCCTGCAGTATTTTTACAAGATGTTTTTTGCAAAGGATGCTTCCCTCCTAAAAAAAGCATTTGCGGCACTTGTATTTCTGGCGACTGTTGCAGGTACATACATATTTGTAAACCGTTTCAACGTAGATTATAACCTTTACGGATGTCTGCTTCCCGTATTTGCAGCCACAGTCAACATTCCCGACACCGCTCCGAAGTTCTTCAAGCGTTTCAACTGTATTCCCGTAAGCGTTTTCATGCTTGGTATAGGACTTTTGTACCTCTGTTACAAGCTCGGCGGCATTGGCGGCTTGCAGACATATTCTCTGCTTTCAATACCGATCCTGTTCCTCTACTCCGGCAAGCGCGGCAAGTATAAGATGAAATATTTCTTCTACATTTTCTATCCTGTACACCTGTTTATTCTCGAACTTATATCGGTACTTATAAAATAAAAAACACGAGGCATCCGAAGTAACGGATGCCTCGATCTTTCTTTATTAAACTCCGCTGTGCTGCAGGAATGCCGCAGTTTTCGGAGATTTGGGATTTGTAAACAACTCTGCAGGAGTACCTTCTTCTTCTATAACTCCGTCAGCGAAGAACACCACACGGTCAGCAACACTTCTTGCAAATTCCATCTCGTGAGTTACAATAAGCATTGTCCGTCCGCGCTCGCGGAGCTCTTTTATAACGCGAAGCACTTCGCCCGTAAGCTCAGGGTCAAGGGCACTCGTAGGCTCGTCGAAGCACAGTATAGCCGGCTCCTGTGCAAGTGCACGGGCTATAGCCACACGCTGCTGCTGTCCGCCGGAAAGCTGACAGGGGTAATTTGCCATTTTGTCCGCAAGCCCTACCTCTGCGAGAAGTTTCTTTGCACGCTCTTTGTCCTTTTCAATCGCCTCGGTAATAGCCGCACGGCGTGCTCTGCCGAAGGGAAGCTCCGAGCGTATCTTAGCTTTGGTACGAAGCTTAAGCGGCATACAAACGTTTTCAAGTGCCGAATATTGAGGGAAGAGATTAAAGGATTGGAACACAAGTCCCATCTTAAGTCTCATCTCACGTATTTCGGCAGATGTGTATGTCGTATCAGCATCAAAGGTAAATCCGCCCTCGATTTTAATTCTACCCTCGTTTGCCATTTCAAGGAAATTAAGACAACGAAGGAATGTGGTCTTGCCGCCGCCGGATGAACCGATGACCGCAACCACCTCGCCTTTCTCCATTGTGAAATCTATGCCGTGGAGAACGGTGGTATTTCCGAAAGACTTTTTGAGATTTTTAACTTCAAGATATGCCATACCGTCACCTCACACCTTGTAATAATCCAGCTTCTTTTCGCACCAGCCGAAGAACAGCGTAAGAACGCCTACAAAAATGAGGAAGAACACGGCTATATAGAAGAGAGGCCAAACCACACCGTAGGCAAGATAGTCCATTTCGTTGACGAAGAATATCTCCGCCACCGCAATAACGCGTGCAAGAGATGTATCCTTGACGAGTGTAATGACCTCGTTGCTTATGGGAGCGAGTATGCGCTTCACTACCTGCATAAGTATAACACTGAAAAATGTTTCACCGGGGGTCATGCCAAGCACCTGTGCCGCCTCATACTGTCCCTTCGGGATTCCCTGAATACCGCCTCTGTATATTTCGGAGAAATAGCAGGCGTAGTTTATGACAAACGCCACAAGTGCCGCCGTAAATCTTCCGTTGTCGCCGGTGAACAGTTGTACCTTGAATAGCAGACCGGGAACATAGAATACCACAAACAACTGAAGCATAAGCGGAGTTCCGCGAATTATCCACACGAAAACTCTGCAAAGCCACGAAATAAGCTTAAAATTCGACAGCCAAACAACAGGCTTGAATTTTGACAGACGCTCGTAGGACTTGAGGCTTTGCAGCCACACAAATGGTCTGAACTTTGACATCGAGCCAAAAGCTATTACAAGTCCCAAAGGAAGAGAAAATACAAGCGTCAGGGCAAATAGCAGACAAGTAACACCGAAGCCCTCAAAGAGGGCTTCGGTAACAGCTAAAAAACTCATTCAGCTTCAGTTCCGATGTTGGAAACAAGGTCGTTGGTAAGACCGTACTTTTCAGCAAGCTCTGCAAGCTTTCCGTTCTCGGAAAGAGTCTTGATAGCCTCATTTACCTTAGCGGTAAAGTCACTTCCCTTACGTGCGCCTATAGCATAAACCTCTGCTTCGGGTTCAACTGCGTTGTTGATAGCGAGATCCTTGTAGTCGCCGTTGCCTACCATAGCTTTAGCCATCTGATAGTCGATAACTGCGAAATCGGCATTACCTGCGGAAAGCTCCATAAGAGCGGATGCCTGAGAAGTGAAGGTGGTAACGTTCTTTTCATCACCGGAAAGCTCGATAGCAACGCCCTCTCCGGAAGAACCGCCCTCTGCAACAGCCTTAAGACCTGCAAGAGCCTCTGCGGAGTTAAGCTCGTCCACGCGTTCAGCCTTTGTTACGAGGCACTGACGGTTTTCGAGATAGGAATATGTAAAGTCAACATATTCGGTACGGGAAACACCGTCGCTCTCCATACCGAAAGTGAAGCCGTTCCAGATAAGGTCGATAGCGCCGGAATTAAGCTCCATATACTTGTTTGGCCAGCTGATTACCTGGAACTTTGCTTCAAGACCAAGCTCCTCTGCAACAGCCTGAGCGAATTCGGTATCAAAGCCGGTAAGGTTACCGTCATCGTCGAAGTAGTTCATGGGAGCGTAAACGGTTATACCGCATACAAAGTAGCCCTTTTCTTCAATCGTCTGCCAATCTGTCTTTTCATTACCGCAGGAAGCAAGTCCTGCAACCATGCAGATAGCAAGAAGCATAGCAAGTGTAAGTGTCAAAAAACGTTTCATGATAAAATACCTTTCTTTATTGTTTTAGTTTTGTAAAGTGTTATATGACCAAAGAGTATTATACTACACTTTTCTTCTTTTGTAAAGAGGTTTATGTAAAAAATTTTAAATTCAACAATTTCTACAAGCTTTTGATTCTTTTCCTTGACTTTTGCACAAAAAAATGGTATAATACTCCAAAGTACACAAAAACTCCGCAGGTGCGGAGTTTTTATAATCTGAATTGTTTTGGGAGTGACCAAATGCAACACAAATACAACAAAACGCTCAAGGACCTTGCCGACGCATCGGCTGTATTACACTCTGTTGTACCTGTGCTGATATGCGATGAGCATCTGTTTGTATGCACCAAAAGTATCGGTGTCGACCGCCTTATTGAGCATATGCCGCTCAAGCGAAGCATAGCAGACCGATTTACAAGCGAGGCAATTGAAAAAATAAATGACCGGAATGTGAGAGTTTTCTTTACAGAGTTCGGACTCGAAAACATATCCGCCCCCGCAGTGGTAACCAAAGGTATTGTATCAGAACAGCCGTATGTATCCGTTATTTTAGAGCCGAAGCTTATTTTCACCTCTTTGATTTCCGATAAATACTGCGACGAAGCCTGCTGTGCTATAGCCGATTCCCTTGATTCACTGCTTAATGCGTCCGAGAAAAATACAGCGATGCTGAAGCACCGCTGTTTGCAGTTATCCCGTCTCTGCGCCATACTCGGTACACATTCGCTGCCGAAGCCTATCGTTCCCTCCCCTGCCATAAATATACCGGAGTTTATAGATTTGTTCGCATCAAACTGCCAAACCGCCATGCCGCTTGTAGGTATGAGCATACAGCGTATCCCAATTACCGCCGCATCCCCCAGCACAAACATTCCTTCACGCCTCTTTCAGATGACTGTCTCTACGCTGTTAATGAGTGCACTTTCATTCTCATCAAACGGAAATATTGAGCTTAGCTGTATAGAGCTAAAAGACGATAGCAAGGTTGAGATAAGCTTTGCCGCAAGCATCACAAAGGAGCTTGCGGCAACAGTAGATAACTACTCGAATTTTGAAGATACCGCAATTCCCATGCGGCTTGAGCTTTCGGCACTGAAAAGTGTTGCTCCGATTTACCAAATTGACATCGGCTTCTCCATAGAAAATGAGAAAATAACATTTTTCTGCCGTATTCCCACATTTTACGGACGCACAGCAGAAATGCATTCCTCCGACGAAGTTATTTCCACCGAATTTATGCAAATGCTGCGTGAAATGTACGATTTTGTCACCGAACAGCGCAAATTCGGCTGAGATATTATCTTATGCCGTACTTTTCTATGATATAGTCCATATCCTTGTCGCCTCTGCCGGAAAGATTGATAAGTACGGAGCCGCGCTCCATGGTTTTTGCCAGCTTCATGGCGTACGCCACTGCGTGAGAGCTTTCAATGGCAGGGATAATTCCCTCGTATCTTGAAAGAGTGAAGAAAGCATCTATGGTTTCTTCATCGTTAACCACATCGTACTTTACTCTGCCGAGATCATGAAGAAATGCGTGCTCCGGACCGGAAGACGGATAATCAAGACCGCTTGCCACGGAATAAACAGGAGCAGGCTCACCGTCCTCGTCCTTCAGCATGATGGAGTTAAAGCCGTGCATTATGCCCTCTGTTCCGTATTTAAGACTTGCGGCATGGTCACCAAGCTTCTCGCCTCTGCCAAGAGGCTCGATACCGTAAATATCCACCGGATCATTAAGGAATCCGGCAAACAGCCCCATGGCATTTGAGCCGCCGCCAACACAGGCAACAATAGCATCCGGAAGCTCTCCCGTCATGCCGAGGAACTGTTCCCTTGCCTCGATTCCCACAACGCTTTGGAAATCGCGTACCATCACCGGGAACGGATGTGGACCAAGCACCGAGCCTATGCAGTAAATACTGTCCTTGTATTCCTTGGCATATGCCGCAAAAGCGGCATCTACCGCTTCCTTAAGAGTGGCAAGTCCCTCAGTTACCTCTATAACATTGGCGCCGAGTATTTTCATTCTTGCCACATTCGGTGCCTGTTTTTTTATGTCCACCGCACCCATGTAAATATCGCACTCAAGACCGAAATATGCCGCCGCCGTAGCAAGGGCAACACCGTGCTGACCGGCACCGGTCTCGGCTATAACCTTTTTCTTGCCCATATATTTTGCAAGAAGTGCCTCACCCATGCAGTGATTAAGCTTATGCGCACCTGTGTGATTCAGGTCCTCGCGTTTTACGTAAAGCTGTACGTTTCCAAGCTTTGCCGACAGACGCTCAAGGTGAGAAATGGGGGTAGGTCTGCCCTGGAACTCTCTGCGTATGCGGCGAAGCTCACCTATAAATTTGCTGGACTTGCAGATGGTAAAATACGCCTCGGCGATCTCCTTCATGGCATTTTTCAGCTCCTCCGAAATGTACGCGCCGCCGTATTTGCCGAAATAGCCGTTCATGTCGGGATAATTCTTAAAATATGTGTCAAAATCAATTCCGTTGTATATCATTTCAATCTCCATTCCGCCGCCATGTCGGCGGCACAAATATTTAGTGAAATTCAAATGTGTTTGCTTTGCAAACAAAAATGGGACGGGACCCATTTTTAATTTGAATTTTTTATGCGTGAACAGTCATTAAACGCTTACGCTACATAAACTTTCACGCTATTTTCTCCTTATTAAATTACATTTTTGTGTTCTTCTGCGTAGTATCATTAAAACTGCGCCATCGTTTTACAAGCAGTACCATATAAACCTCCGAAAATAAAGCTCCTTTGACGTGAAATCTCTGTCAAAGGAGCTTTTGAAATCAAAAAACGCCCTGACAGAAGTATTCCTTCCATCAAGGACGAACAGCAAGGCGAAATACACGCCTGCTATATCCGCGGTGCCACCTTGATTCACTGTAAACGCTAAACGGTCACAGTGCACTTATGAGATACGATCATATCCCCGACAACTGACGTATGTCAACACGTTACGCACTACTTGCAGATGCCAAAACACCAAAGCTTTTGCACGTACCCTCCACGGTCCATTTGCCGACTTGTTTCTTACCCGACTCTCAGCAGCGCAGGCTCTCTGTAAAGGCATCATCGACTTTATCTCCGCTTCAACGGTTTAATACATTATATCACGGCGCATATTATTTGTCAATAGCTTTACCTAAAAAAATTACTCCCACTCGTCCGAGTGGGAGTAAACCCTATGCAGTGTATTTTAATTATACCTCGATCTCGTAGCGGTTGAGTCCGCGCTCACCCTTATCGTTTGTATATGGCGCGTACACAACAATGTGACCCATGGAATCCTCGTAAATACCGTGATTTGAATAGTCTGCATTAACACCGCCGCGCTCATCCGAATGATGAGGACGCTTTGTATCAATAACCGTCACCGTATCTTTGATTATGGTACAGTTTTCGCGGTCAACCTCTGCTATGCAGAGAGGATAACGCGGGAGATTTTCTTCGGGATTTTTGTCATTGATGACACCGATATAATAAAGCTTGCCGTTTGAATGTGCCCAGAGCTTCGGAACACTGGATGATGAATACATAGTAGTACCGTCATCATATGTAAGCGGCTTCGGCTCACTCCATGTATAGCCGTTATCCGACGAAACAGAGTAGAATTTCTGTCCGATCACACTGGGTGCTTTAAGATTGGAATTGCGCATTATCATAATATAATTTCCGTCGCCGCGCTTGCCGAAAGTAGGCTCATAAACTCCGCGCGTGGATTTATCGGGAGTGACCCTGACATAATTACCCATTGTCCAATCGTATTTTGCATTTTCACCGTCCCACTTCGCATGGAGAGCACCGCATTTGAAGAAATGGAATCCCGCAGGTTCCACAAGATTACCGTTCTCATCAACGATCTGTACCTGAAGTGCAACAAGAAGTGTACCGTCATCGGCAGGCAGAGTCTGAGACGACATGGAAAGAGCGAAATTTCTGCCGAATACCACATCGGGTATCTGGTTATCAAGCGTTCCGCCGGGAGTTATGATAAACTTTTTATCAGTCCATGTTCTTCCGTTATCAAAGGACAGGCGGTAGAAAGCACGGCTCATAGATCTGGTACTCTGAAAATTATTTTTGTTCCAATACATCTCATTGCTGGTGAACAGTATCACTCCGGCGTTTTTATCTGTGTAAAGAGCCGCATTTCCGCCCATTTTCAGCATACTGCCGTTTTTGTCGTACATGAACGACTTTTCAAGGAATCCAACCTCTTCCCAAGTTTTACCCTCGTCGAAGCTTCGCCAAAGGAAATTTCCAACTCCGCTGTCGCCTCCGTTGTTTACCGAAGCGCACATAAGAAGACTGCCGCAGTCCGGTCTGTCTTTTTCGGGGCAATAAGCAAATGTTGGGCCGAGAAGCCACCAATCCTGAACCTTTACATGAAGATCTGATACAGTTATTTTCATTATAACTAACATTCCTTTCCATAAGCAAGTAAACCACTGCGTATATTATATCACGCCCATCAAGCTCTATCAATGTAAAAAGCAAACAAATATCCGCATAAATGTGAGCTTGCATCTCGCATTATGCACAAACGGCATCACGACTAAGTGTCCTATCCAAGCAAAACATCGCAGATGAGCATAAGGCAAAAGCCCACAAGGAGCGCATAAGTAGCACCGCGTTCATTTCCGTGTGCATGGGTTTCGGGAATCATTTCGTCGCTGACAACATACAGCATGGTTCCGCCGGCAAATGCCAAAGCGAAAGGAAGTATTACCGATGCCACACTTACGGCAAAATAGCCTATAAGCGTGCCAATAACCTCTACAACTCCCGTTATTGCGGCACAGATAAAGGTTTTCCTCGGCGTAACGCCAACCGCCAGCATGGGGGCAATAATAACCATTCCCTCGGGAATATTCTGAAGTGCAATACCGCCGGCTATCAAAAGTGCCTGAGAAGTATTGCCCGAACCGAATCCTACACCTGCCGCTATTCCCTCAGGCAGGTTGTGTATAGCTATAGCGGTAACAAACAGCAGAACTCTTGACAAATTCGCGTTATTGTGAACCTCAGTATCACTGCCCATAAGCTTGTGAAGATGCGGCACAAGCTTATCCACAAGATTAAGGCAGAGTGCGCCGGCAAATATTCCGATTACAGTAACAACAAGACCGTATTTTCCACCGTAATCGAGCGACGGAATCACAAGTCCAAGTACCGCCGCCGCCAGCATTACTCCTGCCGCAAACGAAAGCACAATATCTGAGAATTTGTGGGATATTTTTTTGAAAATAAATCCGATTATCGCTCCGATAACCGTAGCACCGCCCACTCCAAGGGCAGTCAGCAATACCATTTCCATATGATACCTCTCTAACTCAAAAAGGGGATATCAGCCGCCCTGAAAGACCGCTGATGCCCCCTTTTGTCATAAGATGTTTTACTTGCTAAATCTTACTCGACCTCGGAAAAGCTGTCCTTGCCAACTCCGCAGAGGGGACACTCAAAATCTTCGGGAAGGTCCTCAAACTTTGTGCCCGGAGCAATGCCGTTATCAGGATCGCCCACAGCCTCATCGTATTCCCATCCGCATACATCGCATACATACTTTTTCATTGTTATTTTCTCCTTTTTTATTACTTATACAAATCACTATGACAAATCATAGCTTAATCAAAGCACCAAAGAGGGTGCCGCGTATACCCGTGTGCCAAGCTCCTGATTAAGCATATAAAGGCTCTTAGGATCAGAACCGAAAAGCTCCATCTTGGAAATAAGATCGGTTGCGTTGGTCTCCTCCTCGCCCTGCTCCTTTACGAACCAGTCGAGGAACTGCATGGTACGAAAATCCTTAACTTCATAAGCCGCCGCGTAGATATCGTTAATAAGCGAGGTTACATAGATTTCATGCTCAAGACCTGCCTTCAGGACGGACATACTGTCTGCAAATCCACATTTGGGCTTGTCGATAGCATCGAGAGTTACCTCTGCATTATTGTTCTGAAGATACTGATAGAAAAGAAGCGCATGATCTCTCTCCTCCTGTGCCTGGATCATATACCAATTGGCAAAGCCGTCAAGTCCCTTCGCCTTGAAGTAGTTTGAAAAATCAAGATAAAGATAGGCAGAATAAAATTCCTTGTTTATCTGAGTATTAAGAAGCTCATGTACCTTTTTATTAAGCATTTTTGTTCCTCCATTATAATATTATTTCCTATATTGTAGCACATTGATTCACATAAGTCAAGACTTAGTGAGCAAGTTTGAATTATTGCATCGAAGACATCTCAATCGCTCCTCTGCAAGAATTTTTTACTGCGTATGTATCTTACGGTACTATAATACCATATCCGCGGCAGATTGTATGTTGTTTTTACAACATACATTCATTTTTTATAAAAATTTTGCCTAAATTATTGTTTTCCGAAAAAATATACAGCTCCAAAGCCTCTAAAGAGCGCTGTTTATCTGTTCGGCATAGCGTACAGCTTCCATTGCATCCTTAGCATACTTGTCAGCACCGATTGCCGCGGCGTAATCCTTATTAAGAACAGCACCGCCGACTATGATCTTGCACCAAGGGGCTTCCCGGCGCAGAAGCTTTATGGTTTCCTCCATAGCCGGAACAGTGGTGGTCATAAGTGCGCTGAGTCCGACGATCGGCGCATGAAGTCTAACCGCATACTCGGCTATAGCTTCCGGTGCGACGTCACGACCGAGATCAGTAACAGCAAATCCGTAATTTTCAAGAAGCAGCTTAACAATATTCTTTCCTATATCGTGTATATCGCCTTTTACCGTAGCGATAATAAACGCACATTTGCCGCCGGCACTGCCTGAAGGCATATTGTCCTTTATAACATCGAAAGCGGCTTTAGCGGCTTCGGCACTCATTAAAAGCTGTGGCAGGTAAACCGTTTTGTTTTCAAATCCCTCACCCACTGTGTTAAGTGCAGGAATTATTTCATTTTGGACTATATCAAGGGGCTTTTCAGTTGCCAAAAGTGCCCCCGTAAGCTGTGCCGCACGCTCCTTTAAGCCTTTTATTACCGCGCGCTGAAGTTCAGAACATTTCTCACCGCTGTCCTCCCTCGCCCCCTGTGCCGGTATCGGCGCGGCACTCACGCTTGATTTCTGCGGCAAAGTCTGCGAAAAAGCAATATACTCAAGGCAGTTATCATCAATCCCCGAAAGTGCGCGATATGCATGATATACCTTCATCATCTCCTCGGAATACGGATTCATTATAGCCGCAGACAGCCCCATGCCAAGAGTCAGCGCAAAAAATGTTCCGTTTATAGCGTCCCTTGCAGGAAGTCCGAATGACACATTTGAAACACCGAGAGATGTGTGACATCCAAGCTCTTTCTTTATCATACCAATGGCACGGATTGTCTCGTTTGCGGCATTTTTGTCCGCACTTACGGTAAGAGCCAGCGGGTCAAAAATAATATCTTTCTTGTCAATGCCGTATCGCGCCGCCTCGTCAAGTATACGTCTTGCTATGGCAAGACGTCCCTCGGCGCACTCCGGAATACCGTCCTCGTCAAGAGTAAGCGCCACCACAACTCCGCCGTATTTTTTGGCAAGCGGAAACACCGCATCCATGCTCTCTTTTTTACCGTTAACCGAATTTATCATCGGCTTACCGTTATAGCGGCGAAGTGCTGCCTCCATTGCCTGCTTATGGGAAGTATCAATTTGAAGCGGAAGATCGGTTATTGCCTGAAGCTCACATACCGCACGGCGCAGCATACTAACCTCGTCTATATCCGGAAGACCCACATTCACATCAAGTATATGCACGCCCTTTTCCTGCTGTGCTATTCCCTCTCTGAGTATGTAGTCTATGTCCTCGGCAATAAGCGCCTCCTTGAAGCGTTTTTTGCCTGTGGGATTTATGCGCTCGCCAATAAGCACAGGAGAATCCCCAAAGCTCACGGCGTGGGTATAGGAAGAAACGCATGAGATGTTTTTCTTTTCAACAGGCGGCGGTATGATATCCGACGAAGCCATAACAACAGCCGAAATATAGTCAGGTGTTGTGCCGCAGCATCCGCCTGCAATGCGCACGCCCTTTTTTATAAGTCCCGACACATCCTCCGCAAACTCGCCCGGAAGCACATCATATACGGTCTTGCCTCCGATGGATTTCGGCAATCCTGCATTGGGCTTTAATATTACGGGGACTGATGCATACTTAAGATATTCCGAGGCTATTTCGGCAAGTGCTTTTGGGCCAAGCGAGCAGTTCATACCTATAGCGTCAGCGCCCATGCCCTCAAGCATGGCAACCATAGCGGCAGGCGATGCTCCTGTCATAAGCTTTCCGTCCTCGCCATAAGCGTTTGAAACAAAAACAGGCAGATCGCTGTTCTCTTTTGCGGCAAGCAGAGCCGCCTTGGTTTCATAGCTGTCGTTCATGGTTTCGATCATAATAAGATCAGCACCGTATCTGACGCCGAGACGAACTGTTTTAGCAAAGACTTCTACCGCATCCTCAAAGTCCAGATCACCGTAGGGTGCAAGCATATGTCCCGTCGGACCAATATCAAGTGCCACCCACTTTTCCTGTGTGCCGCGGCTTGATTCTGCCGCCAAACGCGCATTTTCAATTGCCGCCTTTATGATAGTATCAAGCTCCGGCTCAGTGAATTTAAGCACATTCGCACCGAAGGTGTTGGTATTTACAACATTACTTCCTGCATCAAAATAGTCACGGTGTATAGCGCAGATAATGTCAGGATGTGACATATTCCAACGCTCCGGAAGCTGACCCGGCATGAGTCCCTGCGCCTGCAAAAGCGTTCCCATGCCGCCGTCAAGATATAAAATATGATCTTTAATATAATCGGTTATTTTCATGTATCTTAAACCTCGCTTGATTTTTTGTTCTTATCCGATACGCCCATAAACGCCGTCACGGATTTTGTCGGCGACATGATCATGCTGTCATTCAGACATAGTCCGATACGTCTCGGGCAGTCAAGCACCGAAAATATATCTTTCTGCACGGTTATAGGCAAATCACCGTAGCCCGGACTGAATCTCTTGTGAAGCTTACGTCCCATGCGGTCAAAACACTCCGCCATATCCTTACAGAAAGCGTCACACAGGCTCTCAATTCTCTCGGCACCTATGGCCTGAAGCATAAGTGCCTTTGCAGGTGACACTGTACCGAAGCGGGCTATAAGTCGGTCAATTCCTATCCCTACGGTTGCGGCAAACAAAACTGCGCTCGCGCATCCTGCAAGATTTTCTGAAAGCATCTTTGAATCGGTGCGAAAAAACGCCATATCTGTAAAGCCATTATGCCGCGTAATGTCAAATTCAGCATAGCAAACGTTGTATGTCAGCTTGCCATCGCACTCACATAGGCATTCTTCAAGAAGTGCTGTAATTTCCGACGTATCTTCCCTCACCCCTGCATACCGGAGAATTTCCTTTCTGTCAATGGGCGGCGACGAGTATGTTTTTGTATAAACTGTACCTATCATTTTTCGCCTCGTAAAATCATGGGTTACTGTACCAATATTATGATTATACCACACAACACCCAACATTTCAAGTAAAATCGCATAAAAGGTACAAAAACGAAAACGACTGTCCGCAAAGCATTGCGAACAGTCGCCAAAAATCACACCGTCAGCTCTTCAAGAGTCTTTTCAACCACCGCATCGGTGTTTACCGACTCAGGTGTAATATAAGTAGGAACAACACTTCTGAGTGCTTTCTTGACAACCTGGTCAACCTCGCTCTCAAGCGCCAGACGGAGCACGTTAAGCTTCTCTTTAAGCTCGTCCGGTGCAAGAGGAGTATCACGCTCAATGAATATCATGCTGTTTTCCGTCTTGTCAAGCTCTTCTGTACGAATAAGCAATTCCTCATACAGTTTTTCACCCGGGCGGAGTCCAGTTTCGATGATTTCAATGTCACGGTAAGGCTCAAATCCGCAAAGACGTATCATTGTCTCCGCAAGCTCAAGTATACGGACAGATTTTCCCATGTCAAGCACAAAAAGCTCGCCGTTTTTAGCCATACATCCGGACTGAAGCACAAGCTGACTCGCCTCAGGTATGGTCATGAAGTATCTTATGATACGTTTATCCGTAATTGTAACCGGACCGCCGTTCATGATCTGCTTTTTGAAAAGCGGAACAACCGATGCGGCACTTCCAAGCACATTTCCGAAGCGCGTAGCACTGAATGTTGTAGTTGAACTGCTTCGGCTATGGCTTTGCACGATCATTTCGCACATACGCTTTGTTGCGCCCATAACGTTGGTGGGATTAACGGCCTTGTCGGTAGAAACCATAATAAATCTCTCGACACCGTATTTCTCCGCCAGCTCAACGGTATTAAGTGTACCGAAAACGTTGTTTTTAACGGCTTCGCAGCAGTTGTGCTCCATGAGGGGCACGTGCTTGTGCGCCGCAGCATGAAGTACAATATTAGGACGGTGCTCACAGAATATCTTTTCTGTACCTGCCTTATCGCACACGGAAACGATCTCAACCTGGAGATCAAGAGAAGTTTCGTATCTGAAGCGAAGCTCCTGCTGTATATCATACGCACCGTTCTCATAAACGTCAAGAATTACGAGTTTTTTCGGCTTCATAGCCGCGATCTGACGACATAACTCGCTTCCTATAGAGCCACCGCCGCCCGTTATAAGCACGACCTTATCACGATAATATGCACTTGTTTTCTCGTCATGGAAGTGTACCGACTTCCGGAACAGAAGCTCCTCGATATCAAACTCGCGCAAATGGCGTTTGCCGCCCTCGGCTGCCTGCATTGTAGGATAATCGTATATCTTTATCTTACAGCCGGTACTTTTATAGTATTCATAAAGCTCTTTCAGACGTTCCTGTTCCACACGCGGCATTGCAAACACGATTTCCTGAACAGAAAGCTCCGCAAGCTTTTTTGTTATATCCGCGCTTCCCGAAAGCACAGGAAGTCCGAATATTTCGCGTCCTATCTTGGAGTGGTCGATATCAACAAAGCAACACGGTATGTATGCGGCACGGGGATTCTTAAAAAGCTCGTCCGCCAGCATTACACCGACCTGACCGGCACCAACAATGGCAATACGTATTCTGCGGTTGGATGCTGTATTTCCGGAAACATCGCCATCCTTGGTTTCGGCAAAGGTAAGTCCGGTTATAACTCTCAAAGGAGCCAATATAAACTTGAACCTGATATCGCCTTTATTTATCGCCTCATACAGATACTTATAAAGCAGGCGTATGCCGAGTGCAAGTAAAAGGTTGAATGCTATTATAGAAAAGGCTCGTAAAAATGCCACATTCTGCACAGGAATCAAAAGCTGCAGAGCATAATACAGAATTCCTGCTATGGTATCAGCTATTATGAGCTTTATATAGGATGACGGTGAACCGTAACGCCATATCTGCTTATACACACCTACAAGATACCGACAAAGATACACACTAAGCGCCGCAAGTACAAAATGCACGGCGCACATCTCAATTGCAAAAGATGTTTCACTGCTTGGACTAAAAACAAGCAGCAGTATTGTCACAACAAAAAGTAAGATAAAATCGTAGAACTGCAAGGGCAAATGACGCCGACGGCGAAGTGCACCAAGTTCATCAAGCGTATTTTTCTCATTCTGTATGCTGTTCATCGAAGTATCACACCTCCTGCTCGTAAAATAGATCTATAACAGTCTCTTTAAGCGCATCCTCATCTGCATAAAACTCAACATATTCGCTTCCCTTCTTCGCTTCACCCGCTACAGGAAGCGTACCGTTATAGGTATAGCTCTGCAAAGATTCAAGCAAATCAGAAAGCTGGTTTACTGTACAGTCAGAAACAAGGTATTCATTTACCTTAAACATCGTGTCAAGCGCCGGATCATCTTCAAGTGACGCATACCTAGAAAACGCCGCCGCTATATACGTACGCTGGCGCTCCATACGCTCAAGGTTACTGCCGTCAGGTGAATCGTTTCTCCAGCGTACAAAAGAGAGTGCTGCCTCTCCTACAAGGGTTATCTGCGCGCCCTTAACATATTCACTGCCAAGAGCGGGATAATCATTGTCAAGGGTCAGAGTAACACCGCCGATACTGTCATTTATAATTGGCACAGCATCCATGGTTACAGACATATAATGGTCTATGTCGATCTCATACAGCAGTTTTTCAACCGATGCGACTGTATTTCTGCACTGTATCTTGCCTGTACCGCCGTATGCATGAGCAAGGGCAAGCTGTGCTGTGAAACTGCCGTATTTATTTCCGTGTTTATCAAGCTGATTAACCTCGGTCATAGTATCGCGGTTGATATGCAGTATACGAAAGCTTTTGTTATCTTCATCCATAACAACAAGCGCGATAAAATCTGCCTGCGAAGAAGCATCCTCATTGTCTGCCATTTTGTCAATACCGAGAACAAGCAACGTCTCAATAGAATCACTCCGAGTATACCATGTGTCATTATAGTATATCCGAGAATCGCCCGAATCGGTGTAATTCAAAGATTCGGGCGACTTATTATCTCTTCCTATAAGCTTCTCGATGAATCCAAACATCAAGACCAGCAATACGGTAATAACTACCAGGGCGGCAATAAGGAACAAACCTCCGAATTGCGTTCTTTTCTTCATTTTGTTGTACTATCCGGCTCACATCCGCATTATGCGGTACGGCCTCTAAGCTTCAGCACAAGAACAACAGCGATAGCCGCAAACAGCACCGCACCTACAGCTGCAGGAATAAAATAGGAGTTTACGCCCGTCTGCGGAGAATCCGGAGCACCCGGATCAGCAGAAGGATCAGCCCCATTATCTCTGATTACTGCAAAAGCAGACATGGAAGTACCGTTAATGGTAATAATGCCATTCTCATCAATAATACAATCTATTACCTTCCAATGGTCCTCTTCGTTTTCTTTAGTGATAAGTATGAAAAGGTCATCAGCGGTTATGCCCTGAATCTTAATCTTGAATGTAACAGGCTCACCGTCAAAAAGCCCCTCGCCAAGCTCACTCTCATAACGAACATCAAAAATGTCGCTTATAACAGCGTGATCTATAGGAGCACCGCCGGTATACTCTTCCCATATCTTAGCGAATTCCTCGATGATTTCATGCCACTCTGCCTCACCCAGCTCATTTTCTGCATCAACGAGGTTGATGTGTATATCTTCGTGAATATCAACGGGCTCTTTATACGCTTCCTTAAGGGGTGTAACGACAAGGTCGTCTTCTCCCTCAACAAGCTCCGGAGCGTCTTTCAGTGCAACACTTGGCGTAAAGGTAACAGTCGCTGCTGTACCAAGGGTGAAAATAGACATGATCGCAAGGAACAATGCCATAATACGAAATGCTTT
>JAEIGA010004827.1_pt1 | contig 20752 bp, 3 predicted proteins | sample 9270691 | NCBI WGS metagenome assembly JAEIGA01 (sample SAMN17057246, study PRJNA624740) | gut metagenome | biome: biome; isolation source: fecal sample | host: Bos grunniens | place: China: Xizang | collected 2019 | reverse complement strand
TGAAGGTGTAATCACCACTTGTAGTATAGGTCTGACCATGCCACTCGTAAGAATCACATGCGGTAACGGTCTCCTCTACGGTCTCTGACTGGTTGATAGTCAAGTGGAGGATTACTACGCTATCGCAACCATTTGCTGCTACGGTAGTGAAGGTGTAATCACCACTTGTAGTATAGGTCTGACCATGCCACTCGTAAGAATCACATGCGGTAACGGTCTCCTCTACGGTCTCTGACTGGTTGATAGTCAAGTGGAGGATTACTACGCTATCGCAGCCATTTGCATTGGTTGTAGTGTAGGTATAATCACCACTTGTAGTGTAAGTCGTACCATTCCACTCGTAAGAGTCACAAGCAGTTACAGTCTCTTCAACTGGTTCAACAGTAGCAACCTCCAAGGTAATCTCAGCTTTTACAACATTGTCGCAATCATCCTCTACAACCAAGGTCATAGTGTGGCTAGTTGCGCCACATGCTACTGCTGCAGTCTCCCAAGATACGGTCACTACGTCAGAAACGCTCTCAGTATCTATTGACTCATAGTATGCCTTGATTGCCTCAGCAGTACCTGTTACATTTGGCATCAAACCTGGTGTCAATACAGGAGTTGCGCCTGGGATAGTAGCCAATACTTCTGCGGTCAATGCTGCTGGAGCTACAACTGGAGTAATCACATATGTGTAAACAGTCTTCTCTTTATTAGCAGAAAGCACTGTTTCGGTCCATGTCAAAGTAGAAGGAACAAGTGATGAAATCAAGTGCTCTACATTGGTAATTGGATCTACATATACAGAACCATCACAAACGGTAGCTGTAATAGTCTCGTTGCAATCTACGATAGTCAAATGCAATACCTCAGTACGCTCGCAGTCATAGTTCATGTTATGGAGATAGAGAACCTTATGCTCAGGATCAACGATTTGCTCAAACTCCTCGAACGTCACAGTTTTAGGATGAACACCCGCTGCTACATTCCAAGAACCACTGAGCAAGAACTCTGCCATAGCATCGTGCAATGCCAAAGTCACTTCTTGAGCTTCGTTCAAATCATTCTCAATGAGCAATGTGAAGTCTGATTGGGTAGCAAACACCTCAGTTACATCTACCTTATACCAAGGTTTAGTAAACTCAGAAAGCTTGATAGGTTGTTTCCAATCTAAGAACTCTGCCTCTGTAGGATCTGCGAGAGGTTGAGTGTAACTATAGTCACCAGATTCAGTGTAGAGAACACCCTTCCACTCATATTGACCACAAGCCTCTACAGTCTCTTCTACCAATACATCATCACATGGGATTGGCAATGGCTTAGGACCTACATACAAGTCACCTGTTGTCTTCACGCGGAGATAGCATGTGTAGTCAGTCAAGTGTTTCTCCACAATTTCGAGCAAGTGTTTCAACTCCTCTACTGGGATATATGGCTTGCAATAATCTACCACTTGCCAGAAGTTCTCTGCGGTGATATATGGATCACATTCCTTCAATACGACAACTGCATAACCAGCAGCGATTACAAGTTCATCCTCAAACTTCTTGAGCAATGCCTCTGCATCTACATAAGGTATAAATTTACCATATTTATTTAATGCAGCTTCAACGTTCTCGTAACCGATATAATCTATATGCTTAGCCAACTCTTGCTTCAATTGCTCAACAGAGATATACTTCTTGAAGTTCTTGAGCATATCTTTGAGCTCAGCATATGAGAGGTGATCACCATATTTATCTACAAACAACTTGATTTGCTCGTATGGCAGATACTCGTCGTGACGAGCAAGCCATTGCATTGCATCAGCATAAGACAAGGTCTTCTTAACCGCAGTACGTGCTGGAACTGAGAACGACTTATCTACTGATACCACTACTGGACAAGTAGGAGATACAGTCATCTCTACATCAATAGCCACGCTATCAAAGTTAGTAATAGCTATTACCACCTCTTCCTCGCGGAGGAGTTTCTCGATTGGATACTCCATATTCATGCGGTACCATACATCTTGATCTGCTTGCAATTGGATGCCATTAGCCTCCCAATCAGCCCAATCGAAGTCGATAGCAGACTCACAGTCGTAGTTGCCATCTTTCGCCTTGAGAGCGAACTCGATCGTTTGATCGCTGGTCAGTTCTACATAAATCTCTTGTACATCCCAATCGTTGAGTTTCTCCTCAAAGCTTTCTACTTCTTGCATAAGCACCTTCAAGAGGTTTGGTGCAATCACATTAAAGTCAAGACCTGTTGGAATTGGCAATGTGATAGTAGTACCTGTTGTATATTGGCAATCTGCCACCATACCTACTGTCACGTGTGCATGCTTGTTACCCTTGTTAGCAAAGTAGAAGCCTAGAGCATCTGAGTTATTCTTCAATAGATCTACAGATACCTTATACCAGCTAGTACCTGGCTCGTGTACATATGTCTCATTGTATTGTACCTCGGTTGCGTTCAAGCAAGGAGTTTGGTCTGTAGCGATAGCTGATCTCACTGCGGATTTCAACTCGATATCAGCCTCCTTGGTATATACACCTACATAGATACGTTTCAATGGAGAGCGTTTCAAGATTTGGTAATCGATTGTTTGATCGACATTCATGTTAGCCAGTACAGGCAACATCATTGGTACGATCTTACCCTCGCAATCCAACGCAACTGCAACGTTAATCCATGCGTTCTCGTCAGAGTGGTTAATGAAGGTCAGCATCAGGTGTTGCTTGTTCTCGATGAGTGAAGTAATATCCATCTCATACCATTGTGCCTCACCTGCACCAAGGAACGCGCCAGTAGTCCAATCGAATGGAATAGCATCCAAACATGGGTTACCTGGAACATCTGGTGTTGGAGGTGTTGGAGGAGTTTGGCAATCTTCAGTTAAGTGCAAAGTAACGATACTATCGCAACCATCAGTCTTGCTCAAGGTTTGTACATAATCACCTGCTACGGTATAGATCTCACCATTCCAGTTATACTCACCACAGAAGACTGCATCGAACTCGGTATATACTGGAGTACATGGAGGTACGACTGGGCAGTAGATGGTCAAGTCAAGTGTTGCATACAATGGGCAACCATCAGCGGTAGTGCCATTGTAGCTATACTTACCACTTGTTGCATAAGTAGTACCATACCATTCATAAGGCTCGCAGGTGGTTACTACATCGTTGATAACCTCTGACTTGTTGATTGTCAAGTACAAGGTCTCAACCAAGTCGCAACCAGCAACGGTAGTGCCATTGTAGGTATATACACCACTTTGGGTATAGGTCACACCATGCCAATCATAAGAATCACATGCTACGATAGTCTCTGACTTATGCTCAGACTTGTTGATAGTCAAGTCGAGAGTCATCATGCAAGAATCTACCATAACCGTATATACACCTGATTGGGTATAGGTAACACCATTCCAAGTGTAACTATCGCAAGCGGTTACCTTTTGAACACCTGCAGGAGCTACAGTGAGATGCAAGGTATGGGTAATATCACAACCATTTGCGTTAGCCTTCACAGCACTTACTGTTGTGCTTGCGCTATAGGTCTGACCATTGATTGGCCATGTATAGGTCTTACCCTCGCAAATGGACACATATTCCTCTACTGGATCTACTGGGTAGATAGTCAAGTGGAGGTTCTCGGTCAACTTGCATCCCTCGAGAGTAGTACCATTATAAACGTAATCACCACCGGTAGTGTAAGTCACACCATGCCATGTATATGAACCACATGCTGCTACAGTATCGTTAACTACCTCGGATTGGTTGATCGTCAAGTGCAATACATAGTCACAATCATTAGCCAAAGTGATTGTATGTACACCTGATTGGGTGAAGCTATGGGTTTTGCCCTCTACCTCGACTACGTATGGACCATCGCAGATCTCCACGGTATCGGTTTGACCCTTAGCCACCTTCAGATCGAGGATGTACATAATATCGCAACCATTTGCGTTCTTACCTTGCTTCTCAACATGGGTCTCGCCGGTGTAAGCAACATTGTCAAATGCCCAGATGTAGGTCTCACCCTCGCAGATAAGTGCATTGGTAATCGAGTCAGTAGCTGGATGAACAGTCAAGTGGAGCGTTACAACACTATCGCAACCATTGGAAGCAACGGTCGTGTAGGTATATGCGCCAGTTGTCGCATAGGTTTGACCATTCCAAGTGTAGGAGTCGCATGCAGTGATATACTCCTCTGTATAGACAGTGTTGTTGATAGTCAGGTGCAATACCTCTACACGCTCACAACCATCGGCTGTAGTTGTGGTGTAGGTATAATCACCGCTCTCGGTGTAAATAAGACCGTTCCACTCGTAACTGTTGCAAGCGGTAATAGTTTCCTCTACATACTCTGACTTATTGATAGTCAAGTGCAATACCTCTACGCGGTCACAGTCTGCCTTCACGTTATGGAGGTAAAGAGTCTCATACTCAGGACCGATAAACTCATCAAAGAGTGCGTAAGGAATCTCACGGGTGTAAGTTCCCTCTGCTATTTCACGAGAATCACTAGCAATAAAGCCATCGCCATCCTCTGAGCAGTAGTAGTGCAACTCCAATGGCATTTGTACTGCTTCACCCAAATCATTTACGAGTGTCAATGAGAAATCAGACTCGTTAGCAATAATCTCAGATACATCTAGTTTGTACCAAGGAGCGGTAAACTCTGACAACTTGATAGGTTGTTTCCAATCCAACCACTCAGCATCCTCGCAGTTTGCTACGTTCTCTGTATATGTATAATCGCCAGATTCTGTGTACTCAAAACCATGCCACTCATATGCATCGCATGCCTCTACAGTAGTCTCAATAGCCTCGTCTGTGCAATCTGGCTCAATAGGAGCACCTGGATTGATCTCCAAGTCACCACTAGCCTTCACGTATAGATAGAAGACATTCTCCTCTGGCAAATACTTCTCAAGGCGCGCAACGAGCTTCTTCATTTCCTCGAATGGAACATAGCTCTTGATACGCTCTACGAGTTTCTTCAGATCATCCTTAGAAATATATTGTTTGCACTTATTTACAATAACATTAGCAGTACCGATATAAGGGATGAGTGCATCTGCGTTATCGATTAATTTTTGTGCATCTACCTTAGGAATATAATGGCCATATTTATCGATCAAGCCGAGCAATGTCTCGATAGACACTTTCTCTTTGTAAGGCTCTAGACGGCTCTTCAACTCAGCTACAGATAGATACTTATCGTAGTTTTCAACCAATTCTTTGAGGTTTGCAAGCGAAGCGGCCTCGCCATATTTATTCACTACAGGCTCAATCTTGTCAAGTGGCAAATACTGGTCATAGCCACGATCAGTCAATACTTGAGTAAGTTTGTTGTAGAGTACATATACGTTGATTTGCTCCATCAATTTGCCGAAGTCGCGATCAGCCAAGTCATACTTGTCGTATTGTGCAAGTAGCTTCATCACCTCGTCGTACGAAATGGTTTTGCTTACAGCGGTCTTAGCTGGTACGGTCACTGACTTCTCAAGGCTCAATACCACTGGGCAAGTAGGCGAAACAGCCAAATCCACCTCAACAGGCATCAAGTTTGGATTAGAAAGAGCGAGAGTAATATCCTCACCATTTTTGAGTTTCTCTAATGGGTATGCAATATTTACCTTGTACCATTGCTCCTTGTTTGCCTCCAATTGGAGTCCATTATTCTCCCAAGCAGTCCAGTCAAACTCAACAGCTGAAGCGCAAGCTTTCACACCAGTCGCTTGTGTATTGAGAGTGAACGCAATAGCTTGGTCTGTGGTCAATTGCAAATAGAAGTTAGCAATAGCAGGATCAATCAAGCCACGAACCTTAGAAATAAGGACTTTAGGCATATTGAGTGTAAACTCGATATCTCGTGGTACTTTCACCTTTGCTACTGTAGCAGCAGCATATTCGCAACTAGTCGTTACACCTGTGGTGAGAGTAGCGTGCTTGCTAGTCATATTCTTAAACGAGATACTAGCTGCATCACCCATCTCATCGATCAAGCTCATTGGGAACTGATACCATTGAGTACCAGGTTGTTGCACAAATTCCTCGCCAGAAACAATTGTCTTAGCTACAAGACAATCAGCAGGTGGAATGATAGTGGCATCGGTTGACTCAGCCTTCAACTCCAATGCACCATCGGTCATTACACCTATATATATATTATGTATATCAGCTACAGCAAACAATTGGTAGTTGATCACTTGATCCACGTGCATGCCTGCAGGTACAGGTACAAGGAGAGGCATAGTCAACTTAGCTGGGCACTCAGCAGAAACCACAGTAGCAGCCCATACCAGAGAGTCGGTATGGTTGGTAAATGTGAGTTTCACATGCTTGCCAGCAGCCTTCACTGCATCAATATCTAGATCAAACCACTTAGGCTCACCTTTCACTACCTTGTCGCCCTTATTCCAGTCGAAGGTAATCAAATCTTCGCGCAAGCATGGGTTGGTAGCTTGATTCACTACGTCCAAACCGAACGCAAGTGGTTGGTCAGAATGGATTTCCAAATATACATCCTTAGCATCCACCTTGTTGTATGCGCGCTCAAAGCGTGCAAGTTCTTGGATGAGTCGACCCAATACGTTTGGAGCCAAAGCGCCAATCTCCAAGCCTGCAGGAACAGGGATGGTAAGAGTTGCGCCAGTGGTGTATTGGCAATCAGTCACCATACCTATAGTCACGTGTGCACGGCTATTACCCTTGTTAGCCAAATAGATGCTTGAGTAATCTGTAGTGCTCTTGAGCAGATCCAAAGAAATCTTATACCATTGTGTGGTATTTGCCTCGTGTGTGTATTCTACGCCATGCACTGGATTGATTGCGTTCAAGCAAGGAGTAGGATCAGCAGCAATAGCGTCCTTGGTAGAAGCAGCCAACTCAATATGTGAGTCGGTGCTTACGCCCACGTAGATACGGTTCAATGGAGAACGAGCAAGCAATTGATAATCGATTACTTGGCTCATAGTCAAACCAGCAGGGATAGGCAATGTGATAGGCAAGATAGTACCATTGCAATCCAAAGCCACCTCTACGTTAACCAATGCGATAGCATCAGAGTGGTTAGTAAAGGAGAGGCGTACGTGTTGCTTGTTTTGCTTGAGGGATGTAATATCCACGTCATACCATTGCGACTCGCCAGCGTTAAGTGCAGCACCTACGTTCCAGTCAAATGGCAAAGCATTCACACATGGAGATACGTTGCGCATGCCCACGGTAGCGGTGAGGTCTTGGTCAGCGACAAAGCGGATATATACCCACTCGCTATTCACTGCCTTGAGCATATCACCCTTCACGAGTTTCATAATGCTCTCGTGTGCATTGATCACAAGGTTTTGTGTCACAACGCTCTTCACAGGGCAAGCGAATGCTACCTCAACTGCCAAATTAGCGGCAGCGTCTGTATTGTTGGTCACATGGAACTCAGTATCGAAATCACGCTCAGCTATCAACTCTGCGCGGCGTACTTTGTACACATGCTTGCCAGCTGTCAGATTCATCTCCTCGTCAAATACCAACTCTGGTGCGCTAGCGCAATCAAAGTCAGCAAATTGATCTGGATCTACTACTACAACCTCTTCCTCTACGCTCAAGGTGAGTGGTTGATTGGTTGTCAGTTTCACAAACACATAATCCTCGTTCATGACATCCAGGAACACGCGTCCGAGCTCATCCTTTTGCTCTGCACCAGCAGCAATCACCCAATCTTTCTCGATGACAGCACTGGCAGGACAGTCAAGGCTCATGTCAAATGCCACGTTTGCTGCGCTAACACCATTGTTAGCAACCACAAACTTGAGTTGTTTGTTCTGAGACTTCACCTCTGCAAGGTTAAGGCGATACCATTGTTCGCCAGCAGGCACAGAAACACCTGCCCAATCGAAGTCCTTCGCTTTTGAACAAGCGTCGTCCACGATGTCCTCGGTCTCATAGACCTTAGCAGATAATGCAATCTCTTTGTTGGCAGTCAATTGCAAATAAATCTCAGACAAGCCGAGATCCATCATTTGCTTGAGTGACAACTCGCGACCTCCAGCATTGAAAGACTTTTTGCTCCAAAGCTGATAGTCTTTACCAGCAATGTTATAGTTAAACTTGCTGGATGAAGATTGCCCCAACAAACTAGCCTCTACGGTTACGCTAACCGCAGCAGCCTCATCAGTGAGGTTGGTTAGATAAAGGGCTAACGTAGGGTCGTACGCCTGTGCCTTTAGAGGAGACAAGCTTACACGATACCATGAACCTGCACTGAGTGCTGGTTTATGGCCATCAGCCCAATCAAAGTCAATAGCATTGGCTTTGTTTGTACCATTGCCTGCACCAATAGCCATCATAGCTACTGACATCATCAGGGCAACGGTAGATAGTAAAAATTTACGCATCACTTTGATTTTTTAATTGTTAATATTGTTGTTATTTATGATTAGTCTATGTCATGTGCTACACATATGTATACTCCACCGCATAATAAATCAGGCTGCAAAATTACTACTTTTTTTTCAAATACACAAATAATTTTTAATCTTTTTATTAAAACGATATCATATATTAAGATTTTCTGTATATTAACCGAAATCATGGGGGGGGTATTTTGCTGATTGTCAATAGATTATACAAGTTATCAGCAAAAATATGAAAAATGTTGATTTTTTTTGACTGCCTCACAGGTACAAACACCACCCCCACCGCAAATCCGCGGTGGAGGTGGTGTTTTATTGCCTGACTCCTATCAGCCGTAGGCAGCCAAACTTATTTCAGTGAATCGGTTTAATAGCCGCAGGCTGTATTAATATAGTACTTTCTGTACTTCATTTTCGCCGCTAACTACATACACGCCTACGCATGGCAATGGAATGTCGAGGGCTGTTTGAATCATGCCGCTATAGATGACTGCTCCGGTAGATGAGAGTACGCGTACATGTTGTGGTGCCGCCACTGCCACATTGATACCCTCCTCGATAGTGGTAATGAAGAGGTCGTTACCACCACCCACAGTAGGAATATGACCGCTAGTGCCATTTTGGTTGCCGTTATTGTCGTCACCGTAGATAATCTCACCTGTACGAAGGATCTCATATGCTGGCATATTGCTGGTTATATCAGCTGGTACATTCGCCAAAACAAATGTGTTTGCAGGCAAAATCGTTGTTTCTTCATCAGCTAATCTAAACCTCTCATACATTGGTCGTGTTGAATTGTATTCAAATAGATATTCATTTGTTATAGTCAACTCTCCCAAAGAAGTATTACCTAAAACATCTGCCTCACCAGCTGTAGGGTTATGTGTCGCTACGTAATTTTGTACAGTATTCAAACCATCAATCACGTGAGGATTCTCCTCTGAGCGCAATGTACTTTCGAAAATCACAAATTTACCTGACCAATAATCCCACATTGTACGTGGTACGAGTTGTCCTTCATCTGTATACTCCCAGCAACCCGTACAGTATGGGAATAACAATGAATAGGTCATACCCTTATTCATCAAGATATTGTCATTTGTATTAGGCAATGTCCATTGAGTAGTAAATACGCCATCAGCATTGATAGTCCACGTGCCTTGGTTCTCATAGAGATAATAGTTGGCTGTTGACCAGTTCGTACCATCATAGTATTCCAACTCATGTTTTCCACGCAAGTTGTATTGACCTGTGTATTTGCCGACATCCTGCAGTTTTGCCCAACCAATATAATTTGCATAGATATCATCAAAATCTCTATCGCTACCCAACGCTAATGCCACACCAAAGAACGCTGCGAAGTCCGCATTATGTTCAGCTTGTTTGATCTTAATTTCTGCTTTATTGCCTTGTGTGGCCAATACATTTTCATCATAGGTTTCTACCACGTAAATGTTTTCCACATCGAATGGCGCAGTGAAAGTCATCCAGTTATCGGCACTAGCAATAGGTGTGATATAATATACACGATTCTGTACCTCGTATGGATTCTTATTCTCAACGTAGTTCGCAGGATCGGTTCCCACCTCTGATGGTCGCACTTCTAGATAACCCGCTGCTGCAGGGTGCTTCACAGGGGCTGCATATTTATACACCTCTTTTCCATCTATTATTTCTTTTGCTGAGATGACTTGTCGGATATCATTATCTAGCACACAGTAGAGCAGGTTATACACCAATTCGGTTTCTACCTCAGTGTCATCACCAATTTTGATGTTACCACCCACTTCTCCACCATAACTAGCATATTCTGCTTTAATCTTCGTCATCGCTGCCTTCCAATAACTTACTTTCAAGTCAACCTCAGGTGTGACACTATCATCATAGCCCGCAGGTACCCAGAAATTCAAGTAATCATCTTCAGCAATGTCAGGTGTTCCATTATCATTAGGCATCACACTCTCTACATTGTATTTGCGTGCTACTTCATCACCCACTTTGATATTTGGAATATACTCTTCTGGAATCTGTACTAATCCATTGGCACCAGGAATCAAATCCCATCCACCAGCATGGGTAACGGCATCATTACCCTCACCCGTGGTATAAGACGCATACGGATACTTGTACATACCCAAACGTACTGCACCTTCGCCAGCGTGACTCCATGGCGCACCACCCTTAGATGTTGGCTCGTTACAAGCACGCATCATGCAATGAGAACCACCATATACATAAGTGTTTTGTGGACAACGAAGACAAGAAGTGATATTCAACTCATTGCCATGCTCATCCTCATCCATCAAATAGTATTGACGATAACGCTCGTCAACGGTCATAGGGATGACAGTAGTTGTACCATCGTTGAAGTTGACGGTACCAGTCACTTCATCCGAACCGACACCATGCGCCAAGAAGTAGCCGGCAAACTTACCACCACGATAGGAGATAGCTAACGTTGTCTTGTAGTTATCACTCACGTTTTGTGCATTTTGCAACTCTACTTGACCACCATTAAAGTTCACTACCGTTTCAGGACTACCCAAGTCGATTGATGGAGCATTGTTCACCTGTTTTTGCAAACTGATAAAACCATTAGTGCGTTTGGTAGATACCTCTTCAGCGGTTACCACACCATCCGTAGTAGTACGTGTGATAGCAGTAGGCCAAATATCATCGAATGACAAGTGGGTAGTAGCTGTAATATCGGTACTTATCAAGTGTACTTGAATAGGTGATGATACTTGGAAAGCACGTCCTACGATGGATGACAAGAAGCAACCATAGTGGCTCTTAAGCAAGTTGCGATCCATAGTATGTATATTAACCTCAAATGGATTATCTTTATTACCAACACTTGAGCACTCAAACACGAGCACACCACCCGATCCACGAGCATACTGCTCGGCAAAAGACTCACCATTGTCACGGTCGATAAATGAGTGACCGTCAATAGTCTTGTAGCGACTATAGATATAACTATCTTCTAGATATACATCCAATTTCGAACCAGCTTGTCCACGGAAGCACCATACACCCTCTTCCTCCTTGGTATAACCTGTAGAAGCATATGGAGCAAAACCAGTGATATATACACGGGTAGGGATATCTGATACTGGTATAGGGATAGCACCCGACCATGCTTTATCTTGATCATTGACATTATCCACCACTTTTAAAAGTTTGTACGTATCCCCTTCACGTTGATAGATATAGCATGGAGTCTTCGCATTACTACCACGTTGATTGGTAGGAGTAGTGATGATGGTAGATCCATCCATAGTAGATGTCTCGCCATAAATAAGGAGATAGTCGAATAGCGCCTTGGTCTGAGTATCCGCATCAAACGCATTGGTGAGATCCACAGGGCGACGCTCCGTTCCCTCAAACGTACCATTGAGTTTGGTGATATTCTCAGCCAAACCTGTATAGATACCAATATGGGTAGGACCAGAGATAGATTGCTTCTTACCTACAAGCTCCACAGTAGCCAAAACCGCGTTATCATCATTTGGATTAACAATGGTCAATGTAGCGTATTCTACTGCTGTAGTAGCTGCCCATGTGATTGACACGGGCACTTCTACAATACCATTGCCAGTCAGCGCAGTCTTATCGAATGACGTTACGGTGAAATTCGTATTATCTATCTGTACGTCGAAATCTGCAAGGTTAATAGCTGTGACTTTTAATGTGGATGTAGGTTGAGTTTCGGTGAACTCTAGCACATTGACATCGGTTGTCACACTAGCATCACCCACAATAATGAGATTAGACACCTCCACTTTCTCGGAATATGGACTAGTGTATTGCACTTGTACATAACGAGTAGTGGTAAGCAATCCTTGCTCAATCTCGTTGCCACTGACTACGCGAGTGGTAGGATCTGCATCATCCCAATCAGTGTTGTTAGCACTTTCACGGATAGTCCATGTTCCTCTATCGCCCGCTGTGTGGTTGTAGCGTAATAATGTAGGTGGACCATCAAACGCAAAGGTGAGCGAACGAGTAGTATTGGCAGGTGCATTTTGCAGGGTAACTACCCGAGTGTTCATATCCCACTTCACATAGTTGCTTGCAGTAGTCACATAGTAGAAACGTTGTGGCTCATCGGTTGCCAATTGGATTGGCAAGGTTTGTGGGAAAATGAATGTATAAATTGGCAATTCTAATAAGTTATTACCCGCAGCATTCTTCACATAGATACGTCCCTCTTTCTCCTGAGTAGCTTTACTGGTAATCGTAATTATTTGTTCAGCATATTCATCTACATTCAGCGCTGGCAATTCCGCCACATCTACGGTGAATTGAGGGTCACTGGTAGAGATGGTCAACTTCTCTTGCGATGTATATTGCAATACCACCTGCTTGGTAGTTGGGTTGTTGACCACATTCGCAGCAATTGGCATATACAATCCATCCACATTAGCCTTCACACCCTCAAGCGCAGTGATATAGAAACTATTCAGCACACCATTGGATGGGGCATCTGCATTGGTGGCATATACGATACGCACATGGGTAGTGTTTGGAGACAGCGACATCGCAAACTGCTCACCCACAGGAAGTTGAGAGGACGCAAACGTAGTTTCCCAAAGCACACCATTATAGCTCTCACGAATCTCCCATGCATTATTACCCGATGGAGTGAAGAATAACTGATCTGGTACACCAATGAAATACATGGTCCATTGACGTGAAGTTGGTTCAGACTCTGCCACATCGGCGAAATGAATGCCACCATTGCGGAACGATACGTTTTCACCGGTTTTGTCAGCTATTGTCACGGCACGATAAGTCAACTCGCTATTGACATCCACACGCACATGACGAGGATCCTTATAGAGAGTCGCCGTATAAGCTTGGCTATAAGCCTCAAATGTATTACTCTCAGCGATTGTCACAGAGAACACAACGTCGTATTCACCTTCGGTAAGAGGCTCAACTGTCACTGTTTCAGTTGCAGATACATAATGAACAAGGTTGGTGCTACCCGATGTTGGAGTTATGGTACGCGCACCATCGCTATTAGTTGTGATAGGAGTGGTGTATGTCTGTCCAAAATAGAGGTCAGTCCAATTCCATGTTACTTCAGGTGTATGCTTTTTCACAGTAACAGTAGTAGTCAAACTACCTGATGCTTGGAAATAGTTGTTTTCAGCCTGCGCTACTGTAATGGTGAAAGTGCCAGTCGTAAAATTACCAGAAGGCTTAATCATACCATCCTCCTCCTGCAAAGCTGTACATCCGTCTGGCAATGTAATGGTGATAGGAGCTGTGTTATTCGCATCATTCACGCTAAATGGACTGATAGGCTCATCGTCCACGTAAAGCACGATATCTTGCACAAGTTCCAGAGTATTCGCAGCTTTATCCGCAGTACTGCTACCTGTCAACGTACATGTAGTCTCAAATGGAATCTGCGTACCCTTTGAGTCGGTATATGTGGCAGTGATTGTCAGAGTAGCATCCTTCTCTCCACTCACGGTGCGGAAGTAACGAACCTTGCAAGTGCCATCATCAGCAATAGATACGATCTCGAATTGCGCATTTCCGCTCAACGATGCTTCCCACTTCAGTTTGGCAGGGTCCAGAACCTGTGCCACCTTATTCTCCTTGGTAGGTAAAATATCGATTATTGTCTCTTGACCCAATGTGCCTTCACCAAAGTTGACATCCGCTAAAGTAAAGGCAGGAGTTAAATTCTCGGTAGCAGTCAGCGTGATCTCTTTCTCTGACTTTTCGCTTACGCCTTCTACTGCTACACGCGCCAAGGTGAGCTTAGCAGTGTGCGTACCATGCACATCTTGAGGGGTGTAAGAAGCATTAATGGTATAGGTATTGTTAACAACACTCAGGGTAATATCATTCTCTGTAAATGAGAAGCCGTCATTATCTTTTAACGTTGCTACAAAGTCGTTGACATCGTCACCCAAGATATTAAATTCCACAGGGTGCTTTGCCACATCGCTTGCGTTAGGTGAAGTGACCTCAGCCCAAAGGGCATCCTCTGCACTGACCACCTCTGCCAAAGCAAAGTTCGCTTGCCATGTACCGACATTCGTAGCAGGAATCAGGGCAAGAGCACCTGCATTTCTATATGCTACAGCTTCTGGGTTGGGTTCGCCAGATTCTGGTTTGGCAGCCTGACAAATATCTTGATTTTGTTGGCAGAAGAGATTGATATATGTATCGAATGAATAAGCAATAGACTTATCTTGCGCTGTCGTTTCTAAATATAATTCATAATTATTACGTACATCCGCCCAAGATAAGTTCTCCATAATCATTGTAGCCCCTATCGCAGACCAGTTCGCCAAATAATAACCTGAACTTGATTTTGCTTGAAAATTAAACGACAATAAATCATTCACTTGCGTCATTTCGGCTGTATTTGTACTATACGCTATTGCTCTTGCAGCAAAAGGTGATAGTTTTGCAAACACTTCCTGATAATTATCGCTTGTATTCAAATAATTACCTTTAGCAGCCACCAAACCTGCTCCCTCTGGATAAACAATTGCTTCTGCCTTGGCGTAATACGTATTTCGATTATAACTTGCATTTTCAGTAATGGCCAATTTCGTTAGTGTAATCTCTGTATCACTTGTGTTTGTTAGTTTCACACTAGATGAATTTGCGTTCGTGAAAAACCATTTATTCTCCAACGAGGATTTAGTAATCTCTTGCCATGTTTCGGCATTTGATTTGTCTGTATTTTCAGCCACCGAAATAGAAGCATACTCTGCACCCTCACTGATTTGGAAAGTCAAGTCACCAGGAATACCGATAAATTGCACTACCACATATCCATTAGCTGGCAATGTTATCATACCATACTCATTGCAAGTCACTCCTTCGGAATGTGCGTCAGCAACCACAATATCATATTTAGCTTTATTATCAACAACCAAAGTCAAAATACGTGGATCAGGATTAATTGTTACTTGATAGGATTGCGTAAATGCATTATAAATCTCTGTTTCCTCTTGCGTAAATGTAAATTGCGCTGATGTGGTCTCGCCGACATTCATTACTTGGATAGTGTGTGCGGCTTCATCATAAGCCAATGCATTGGTTGGATCAGAACTCTCCACTAATTTCCATTTGCCATCCAATACCGTTGCGGGATCGAAAGGAGTTGAGTAGGCTTGATTTCCATACACAGTACCCCAGTTCCATGTAGGATTAGGAGTTAGTTTGTTAACATTGATCGTACATGTCTTTGTTGTACCTGCGACTCCACCATTATCCACTTGAGAAGCTTGCATTTCAAACGAGCCTGCACGTAACGCATTAATATAATAGGTACCATCCGTTTCAACCAATTCAACCACAGGGGTGCCATCTTCTCCATTACTTGTCAGAGTTACTATTATAGAACCATTGTTATTCCTTCCGCTAAATGTAACAGGAATATTTTCGTCTGTCACCCATATATCAGTTGGCATATCAAACGCAAGAGTATTCTCTATTAACTTGGTACCGATCAAGTTAATAGTCTTTGGCTCAGATGATCGAGTGACACCTTCTTCAGGTGTATATGTAGCAGTTATCACTAATCGTGCATACTGCGTACCAGTTGTATTCGCAGTAAATGTAACTGTATTATTCGCAATCGTTCCATCGAATAGTGAACCTTGGGTATAGCCAAACAATGTATTTTCATTATCGTCATCTTTATTCAAGATCTCGTAGGACCATACTAATCCATCTGCAGCCTCTAATGTAGCCACATTATTCGCAGCAGGGGTGATGGTGAATGCATTGTTCAATTCTACAGGATTGTTCAACGTCTGTAAAGTAATATCCGACTTATCAATACTGAATTCAGGGATATACTCTTCCGTAGCGGTTAGGGTTGTAGTATAGGTATATTCTGTCGTTGGGAACTGCGCATTCTTCAAGGTAAGTTTTGCAATATGATCGTCCTTCGTATTGTTTTGTGGTGTGTATTTGACAGAGATGGATAGGATATTACCATCCAACGAAATGCTATTCGCCAACTCACCATTGGCAAATGTAAAGCCCGTACCATTTAACGAACCCACAAAGGCTTCAGTGTAGTTAGCCGAAGTTACGTTTTCTACTTGGCACGAAACTGTCATTGTAACAGGAGTTGTTGGCATTGTTGCCTTACACTCACAACCATTCCAAGTATCTGCTACAACCTTAGCAGGTGGTAATGACCAAATACCTATAGGATTGTCATCTGCATCTTGTCCTGTCACAATAAATTGGTATTGCGCATCTACAGCCCCTGCAGTCGTTACATACTCTCCATAGTTAGTATCACTATTTTTCAACTTTGCGGATGTTACTGGAATTTCAATAAAATGACATTCTTGTCTCCAGTTATTCTCTTGATAAACTTGATGTACACTCGTTTTATCTCGAGCAGCACGAAACTCTATTATAGCATTATTAGTAGCAGAGGTAACCAATGCTCCTGATTCGGTGGTATACAAACCATCTTCACTTACAATCAATTTGCCATCTATTTTTAGTTCTGCATCAGTAACTGATTGGCGAATTGTATGGGTTTTATTAGGTGTATGTTTAATCGGTATAAACTGCTTATTTGTACTATTAAAATATCCATAAGTTGCACCATCATATTCTATTGTATTCTGGTCGGCGTCATAGACATATAATGGACCTTGTAAATCAGCTTCAGCATCTTCCTTTATCCACATTTTGGAACCTGCCAACATATTGACAGGGTGCTCAGATAGCACTTTGATATTTTCATATATAAACTCAAAGTTAGTTGTAAATGGAAGTACATAGTTAGCCGTATTCATTTGATAGCCTTCAAGATTCATCACCAAGTTTCCAACTGCAACGGAACTACTCTCAACACCATTTCCTTTCATCTCATATACTTGAACATCTCTTTGCGTATCATACCATTTTACAACTTCTACATTAGAACCAATACGAATAATTCCTTTTGTAGAACCAATCACATCCACAGGGGCTGTAAGCAGTTTATTAATATCTAACGCTGCTATTGCTATTAGTTCCGCACCATGTTTGATAGTCATTCGAGCTTCAATATTCTGAATATAATATTGCCCTAATGGAAAAACATCGTATTGGTTGTCCATTATACCACCTAACATCATACATGTTCCTCCGCGAAAATCAGTAAACTGGAACGATTCATAAGCTTTAGCACTCTCATTTAACACCACTGAAGAAGTATTACCTCCTGTAATATATCCTAATACTAAGAGATTGGAAGGTTTTGCCTGAGTTGTGGAGATTAAACAATTCTCACCCATTTTCAACCAACCATAACTTACTGGCATACCATTATATTCTTTTACAGTACAAATATTTGCATATACACTTAAATGACCTCCATCTAGTGTGATTTGAGTATTATCAGCAAGTGTTAGTGTAGAATAACAACTAGCAGTATTTGAACCAGACAGGTCCCGTTCCTTATCAATTTCATCGTAGTTGGTTACACAAGTATAAGCAGCATTACCTGGCACCAACATCGTCACGCCAGCAGGCACCACGTATGGTATAATAGTTCCATTAGCATTTTTGCGTGGAGACAGAGTACCTGTAGAACCTTTGGTTGGCGCATTGAACACTACAGTGGAGAAGCTATCCGTGGCACTTGCCACATCCAACGCCTCTTGAAGATCTAAGTAGTGTATATTATTAGGATCTTCCTTGATTATGAATTCAGCTTGCTCTTTTGGAATAAATATTGGTTTGAATGTTGTAGAATTATCAAACTTTTTCTCCTTGCATGGATTTTCATACGAGAAGTATGTACCTACCTCATTATCATCTATGGTTTGCCAACCAAAGAACTTGTAATTAGACGCAGCAGTAGCTGTGGCGGTGAATGTCAAAGTCTTCATACCTTCACTAGTGATCGACTTTTCAACAGCCTCACCAGTAGCAGGAACATTTGTCGCCGATACATTATTATCTGCATATTCGACGTTATATGTACATCCCTCTATTCCGGATGGTAGGAAAGTAAACTTAGGTGCTTCATTCATTGCTACACTCACAGTTCTTCCTTCAGGATGATTATCCGTCACCAATTTAACTGTAACTGTTTTATCCAACGCATTTTCCAAATCAGTACTTGTATATGCGATTACGAGATTCACTGTTGGTGTTTTATCTTCGCCCAATCCATCATTCTCATCAAATGTCAATGTTTGGGCATAAGAAGTTTGATTCGCTTTTTTAATACCGTAGTCGCCAGCATATTCTCCCTCAAGAGAAACCGTCAAAGATGTACTCTTATACAGAGTAGCTGATACTTCCTCAGTATAGACTTGATCAGTAGCAACCATCATCTCAACCGACGTTTTGTTGAGTTTTATGATATATTCAAATTCAGCCGTAATAGTTTTATTTATAGTTGTAGCTTCTGCACCACTACCATTCTTTCTGCTAGTACCCTCAAGAGCATATCTATTTGTCGTGATTCCATCATCCCACTTAGAGAAATAGAAACCTGTAGCGGGTTGAGCAAAGGCATAAAGAGAGTAAGAAAAAGTGTTATTCTCATTAATATTATCTTTTGATTCTGTCTGAGAATGACTAGATTTCTCACCCGAGAAATCAGGAGATTCTGTGTCTTCTTTACTTACATATACGTATCCACGACCTGTTTCGTTCACCTTTGCAGTCAAAGTTACACTCGCATCCCAACTACTGTCTGCTGATGCATAAATGGTAAAGGAAAGACCCAACACCAAGATTGCCAAACGCAATGTTTGGTTAACAAATGAAAATCTAAACATTTTAGAAAACATTTTTTTCATATCTTTATTGTTTTTATTTATATTCTACTTTTGGACTCGCGCAGCGAGCGTTACATGTCGCAGGGCGACGTTGTTATGTTGTATGCGCTTGCCGCGTTATTTGCGTTTCTATTTGATGAAGCGTTGTGACTATCCATGCTATGACTATCACAATATGGCTCCAGTCCACTAACATATGTCCCCATAGGCTCATCGCTGCCATCACCAAGCACCAAATTGTTAATATTCCTGCGTATGGCAATGCCCAATACTTGCGCCAATACCAACAGATAGCAGGCAATGGGTTGAAAGGGATAATCAACCAGTTCCAATCTGTACAGCAGAGGTCAGAAAAGCATATCAAGTAGGTCATTCCACAACCAATAATAGTTTGTGCTACTAACATCAGCCAATCGAAATGAGAACGACTCCAAAAAAGGTTAGCAATAGCCAATATAAGTAGTAGTATTGCTAGTACCATTGGCGTGAACCATCCGTCTGCCACCTGTGGTTCACCTGCAACCAATACAGTTGGCTCGCTTGCCAACAGTGGTTTGCTATTAACTTTGGCTTGTTGCCATGCGTGAACTAAATCAGCAGGGATAATCAGTTGTTTCTCACCTACGAGTGGTTTCTCAATCTCATCGCCCGCACCTATGAAATAACAGAAGAATCGAACCCACAAAGCATTGTTCGTATGTTTATTCCATATTTCCTTTACCGATTGTCCATTTTCGTACAATGATTTATCATATACGATTAGCGTCTCACCTAACGCTTCTTTAACGAAGTCTTTTGCAGTGATGGCACAACCACGATGGAAGTAGTCGTATGGAAGACGGACACCTTCTGCCAAATGCTCATCCAACACGCGCCAAAGTTCGCGTTTGACCTCAATAGGGAGGTTTAGCGTATATTCATATACACCGCGACCCTCCTCGCGATACTGAGCGCAATAGTCTTCCACTGGTATTGCAAACAAGCCCATCATCAGTTTGCCCGCGAGGAAATCCAGCACCCTGTTCTTCACGCCCTCGCTCTCGTAGGAGAAGCAGTAGTCCATACCGAAAGTAGGACATTGCAAGCGAAGGCAGGCATGACCGAGAACGGAGTACATCACCGTGCCTGGGTCAGCCACCAAAAGCGAAGCAATGACAAAATCCTCTGCTGTGCGGTCCACATGGTCGTTGAAGACCGTGTCCACATACTGCCCCTCAGCATCCACAATCTGTGCGGACACGGAGAAGGTGCCAGCTACGAGGAGCAGGAGAGTTAGTAATAATATGTTTAATCGTTTTTTCAAAACGCTTTTTTAGGTTAAAGGTTAGAGGTGAGAGGTTAAAAGGCAAGGAGCACTTTTCGCTTCCTCTAAACTTTGTTTTTATGTTGTCGCCCGAGGGCGGGGTTAGTCAGTTAATAGTTAATATCTTTTTTAGGGCGGTCGAGCCGCGGTATATATTATCGAAAAAGACTGAAAAACACACCATCTATTCTGCTTGCAATACGATTTTCGCCCAAAAGTGTTCTGCTTGCAATACACTTTTTTCATAAAAGTGTTGTGTATATAAAACATTTTTTG
>JAEIGA010004826.1_pt1 | contig 20753 bp, 14 predicted proteins | sample 9270691 | NCBI WGS metagenome assembly JAEIGA01 (sample SAMN17057246, study PRJNA624740) | gut metagenome | biome: biome; isolation source: fecal sample | host: Bos grunniens | place: China: Xizang | collected 2019 | reverse complement strand
GAGTTGACAGGAGAGTCGGGTACTGCTGTAATTACAGCTACTGCAGTGCAAACAGCAGAATATAGATCTGCTGTTGCAACATATTCGATTATTATTACTAATCCAAGTGCAACAGTTGTCGAGAAGACTGTGATATATAATTTCGGTAAGGATACTGAGGTCGGTTTTTCTAAGTGGAACAGTTCATATTCTACGCGTGTAGCAAATTATGCTGATGCCACTGTGACATTTAAATCTGCAAACAAACAGTCAAGTACAATTACTGATTGTCCTGTTACAAAGGGGCAGGATGTAACTATAGTGATGGGTGATAATAGAAGCCTTAAGTCTTTTGATCTTACATTGAAGAAGTGGAGTAGTAAAGCTCAGACTGTTACTCTTCACTATAGTAAAGATGGTGGTTCTACATATACGAAGACTTCTACAACATCAAGCAATTTTGCACTTGCAGCAGAACTTCCTGAAGGAACAAATGCTATAAAATTTACATTTAGCAATAATTCTAATCAGGTAGGTATTGTTTCATGTGAACTGACATTTGACGTTGCAGAGTGACCTTCATCCGGCGGAGGCGCCGGGGGTGATGAGCCTACGGAACCGGACGATGATGATCCTGTAGTTCCAGATGATCCCGCAACGGTGGCTCCGGCAGTCGACAAGGACTGGCTGGAGCTCCCGGGAGCGGTAGACGGAAGCAATTATGTGGTGAACACATATTACGACGGTTCAAACAGAAACTACACTCATCTGTATGATAAGTCGACATATACGTCCCTCTGGACAGCCTATCATCTGGATTCGTCCCATATGGGAAGCAATTCCCGTCCGGATAATTGGTCCTTCAATCCGAGAATCGACCAGTCTGCTCAGGTGGATCTGACAACCCGCAGTTATAATGATAACTATTCCCGCGGTCATCTGATTCCGAATGCATCGCGCAACGGAATAAGGAACATGCAGCTGCAGACTTTCTATGTGACTAACTCAGTGCCTCAGATACAGGATAACTTCAACGGAGGCATATGGCAGAATCTGGAAGCTGCACTGCAGGGTATCGGTAAGCGTGAGGAAATCTACATAGTTACAGGAGTGTGCTTCAGCAAGGTTGGCGAAAGCAAGACCATCAAGTACACCTCGGCAAAGAATGACTCAAAGAGGGTACCGGTACCTAACTACTTCTACAAGGTGGCCCTGAAGGTAAATACTTCAGAAGGAAAGGTGACTTCAGCCAGTGCAGTCGGTTTCTGGTTTGAGCACAAGACATACAGTGACAGTTACACCAATTACGCTGTATCAGTAGACGATATTGAAAAGTGGACCGGATTTGATTTCTTTGTGAATCTTCCGGATAATATGGAGAAGTCTGCTGAAGCAAATTCAAGCTGGACGACATTCAGTAACTTCTAAGACAACGAAGGGGATGACATTTTAGTCATTCCCTTCGTTGTCTTACTGTCATCCTCTATTTATTCTGTAATCTCAGCATCAATCCAGGCCTGACATAGCGCTTTTGAATCCTTTAATGCCAGTTCCATATCTATCCCGTATTCCTCAACAAGGAGGGAAGCCATATCTTCTGCAGTAAATTCCTTTCCGATCAGCTCCTTCCAAAGGAATGCCGCTGTGGAGTTGAGGGAAATCAGTTTGTTGAAGTTGATGTTCTGTAGGCCTTCTGCGGCCACTATGTTTTCTCCGCACATTTCACGGAGTACGAATCCTTCCTTGATTTTCATTGTAATTATCTAATTGATTTGCTGGCCAAAGTTAGCAATAATTTCCGATACTGCTTGTTATTAACGGAAGATTATATAAATTTGTTTGTTTGCAGTTTCAAGACTGAAACGATTTGTTGAAATATATCCTTTAACTATGAATATAAACAGATTTATCTTGCTTGCGGCAGCAGTTATGGCTGCTTCTTGCTCCGGGACTTCTTCTGTGAGGTCCGCCATTCCTGTCGACAATGACATCGAATCCAAGGTGGAGAAGGTTCTGAGAGGAATGACACTTGAGGAAAAGGTGGGGCAGATGACCCAACTTAATGCTACCGTAATTGCTGACGGCACGAACATTACCCCTAAAGGTGACTCTCTTCTCAGGAACCACAAGGTGGGTTCTGTGCTCAATGCTCCTGGAGATGGTGCACAGACTCCAGAGGATTACTGCAAGTTCATCTCCGAGCTTAATGCCATTTCCATTGAGGCTTCCGGAATCCCGACTCTTTACGGTCTGGACCATATTCACGGCACTTCGTATGTCGCAGGAGGTATACTTTTCCCTCAGGAAGTGAATATCGCCGCTACATTCAATCGCGAACATGCATATAACATGGGCAAGGTGACAGCCTATGAGAGTCGTGCAGCCGATGTGCCTTGGACATTCTCTCCTACGATGGACCTTGGACGCAATCCAGAGTGGCCGCGTATGTGGGAGAGCTTCGGAGAGGATACCTACGTGAATGCCCAGATGGCTGTGGCCGAAGTGAAGGGCATGCAGGGAGATGACCCGAATCATGTCGGACCATTCAATATTGCGGCATGTGCGAAGCATTTTATGGGTTACGGTGTGCCTGTGACCGGTCAGGACCGCACACCTTCTTCCATAGTGGCTTCGGAACTGCGTGAGAAGCATTTCGAACCATTCAAGGAGGCACTGCAGGCAGGTGCATTGTCGCTTATGGTTAATTCTTCGAGCAATAACGGCGTGCCGTTCCACTGCAATACCGAGCTTCTGACAAAATGGGTGAAGGAAGATTTGAACTGGGACGGAATGATTGTGACAGACTGGGCTGATATCAACAATCTCTACACCCGTGAACGTGTGGCCTCTTCAAAGAAGGAGGCCGTGAAGATGGCCATCAATGCAGGAATCGATATGTCGATGGTGCCTTATGACTGCTCGTTCTCTACTGACCTTATCGAGCTTGTGAATGATGGTCAGGTGTCGATGGACAGGATAGACGATGCTGTAAGGCGTATTCTTCGTCTGAAATTCCGTCTTGGGCTTTTCGACCAGCCTGATACCAAACTGGAGGATTACCCTGAGTTCGGAGGCGAGGCTCACGCAAAGCTTGCATACGATGCGGCAGTTGAGTCCATGGTGCTCCTGAAGAATAACGGCATCCTTCCTTTGAGAAGCAACCTCCGTATCCTTCTCACCGGCCCTAATGCGAATTCAATGAGGACACTTAACGGAGGATGGTCATACACATGGCAGGGACACGGAGCTTCAAAGCCAGAGTTTACAGACAAATTCAATACTATATATGAGGCGCTCCAGACCAGGTTCAGCAACATAACATATGTACCTGGAGTGGAGTATGACCTCAATAGCACAAAATGGAAGTTTGATCAGGACACTGGTATCAAGGCTGCCGTCAAGGCTGCGCGCAAATCTGATGTCATTATCGCCTGCATCGGTGAGAATTCATATTGCGAGACTCCTGGAAATGATGTTGACCTCAATCTTTCTGCTAACCAGAAAAAGCTTGTGAAGGCTCTGGAAGATACCGGCCGCCCTATTATCTTGATTCTCAATGAAGGCCGCCCTCGCATCATCAACGATATCGTGGGACATGCTTCTGCTATAGTGGATGTGATGCTTCCCGGCAACTATGGCGGTGATGCCCTTGCTGCTTTGCTTAGCGGAGAGGAGAACTTCAGCGGCAAGCTTCCTTTCACATATCCTAAATACACCAACAAGTTCGCCGTATATGACTACAAGCCGGCAGAGAACCAGACAACAATGGCTGGATCATACAACTACAACGCTGTAATGGATGTTCAGTGGCCTTTCGGTCATGGTCTGAGCTACACTCAGTTCGAATATTCGAATATGACCGTTTCTCACGACAGTTTCAAGGCTGACGATGTGATCAAGGTGACTGTGGATGTGAAGAATGTGGGCGAGGTGACCGGAAAGGAGAGTGTGCTTCTTTTCTCGACAGACCTTTACGCAACGTTGACTCCGGACGTGCGCCGTCTGCGTGCCTTCGAGAAGGTGGAACTCGCTCCGGGACAGATAAAGACTGTTGAGATGGAGGTTACGGCAAAGGACCTTGCCTTTGTGAATTATTATGGCAAGTGGACTCTTGAAGAGGGAGAATTCTTCCTGTCTGTCGGCAATCTGGAGCATAAGCTCACATGTACTGAGACAGTTGTCTGGGAAGAACCTAATATTGATTAAGCATTACTGCTGGAAACTGATATGACATCCGCGCCGGAAGGTGCGGATGTTTTCTTTCAAGGTGTCCTGCTGTTCGGCAGGGAGAGCCCAGCTGGTGAATCTTTCCCTGATGTAGTCCACTGTCTGTGAGGTCGGATGACACATGTCTTCTGCGTAGAAACGGTAATCCCTTAGCTCGTCCATCACTATTTCGTATGCCGGGAAATAATCAGCCTTGCCTATATCAGATGAGCTGATGGCCCTGTCAATACCCAGAAGGAGGGAAGCCTTGCTGAGCTGGTTGCCATGGGCTCCGTCCTTGAAATGTCTGATAGGACTTACGGTGAATATGAACTGCTTGTCAGGACATGCGTCCATTATCCATCTTAAGGTTTCTGCAGTCTGCTCGACTGTGAGCCTCTCCCTGATGAATTCTCTGGCGTCTATTTTGAGGCAGTTGGATACTATTTCTCCGCTTGCTTTGTGGCGGAAGCACCAGCTTGTACCGAGGGTGATTATTACTATGTTGCATTCGCGGAAGAATCTGCGGGCTTCAGCCAGTGCTGCATTTGCACTCTCGAGGAATTCCTTACGCGTCTTTCTGGCGAATGATGTGTGGTGTCTGAAGGAACAGAACAAGTCTGAGCCGGCCCCCATCATGACGCAGTCGTCTTCTGTGAAATCTTCGTTCCCGAGCAGCAGCAAGATGCTGTGACGTATCGACATAGGATTGTATAGAGTGCCGAAGGGGTTTACGCATACGTCAAACCCGAAGTCGCTGAGCTGCCTGCCTATGTTGTCCGAAAAGCAGCTTCCAATCATCATTATCTTGTCGTTGAATGAGACCTGCACTCGGCATTTCTCATCCGTTACCGGGGTCTGTAGTTTCATGGTCATTCTCAATCTTGACATGCAAAAATATTAAATTTACGTCAGGAAATGCGTATATTTGACAGATTATTGATTTTTAACGCAAGTTTATGAGAAAAAATCTGTTTATCTGTATTCTGACAGCAGCCATTGCATGCTCGTGCTGCGGACCGAAGGACGGGGTATACACCTTTGAACTACTCACGACCAACGATGTCCACGGACATTATTTCGATTCCCTATATGTGTCGGACAAGACGAAGCCCTCCCTTCTTTCCGTTTCCTGGTATGCGGATAGCCTGCGTAATGCAGCTGGAACGGAGAATGTGGTGCTGATAGATGCCGGAGACTGTCTTCAGGGTGATAATGCAGCTTATTACTATAATTACATAGATACGGAATCGAAGCACCTTTTTGCCCGTATGGTTGAATATATGGGTTATGATGCTGTAGTTCTGGGAAATCATGACATAGAGACCGGGCATCCTGTATATGACCGCATGGTGGAATCAATGAATGTTCCGTTCCTTGCGGCAAATGCCATCAGGACAGATAACGGAAAACCTTATTTTCAGGAGTATGTTACTCTAGATAGGCATGGTCTGAACGTGACTGTGATAGGGTTCACCAACCCGAACATCAGGAACTGGCTTTCCCCTTTGCTTTGGGAAGGCATGGAGTTCGAGTCCCTTGTTCCGAAGGCTCAGGAGGTGGTTGACAGAGTCCGTGCAAAGGAAAAGTCTGATGTGGTGGTAGTCGCTGTTCATGCGGGAACAGGAAAAGGCGACGGTGCGTCGCTGGAGAGTCAGGGACTGGATCTTTTCAAAAGTATTAAGGGCGTTGATTTCGTGATATGCGCTCATGACCACAGACCTGTTGTGCATAAGAATGACAGCATATGCCTGATAAATGCCGGAAGTCATTGCAGGATGCTTGGACATGGAAAGATAACTTTGACGGTAAAAGACGGAAAAGTTGTCTCAAAGGCTTTAGATGCAGAACTTATAGATGTAGATAAGAATAAGGTTGACGAGCGGATGAAGGCTAAGTTCCGTCCTGATTATGAGGCTGTGAAGGCCTTTACACTTAAGGAGGTGGGCGAGTTGAAGACCGATCTCAGGACCAGAGATGCTTATATGGGCATGTCTGATTATATCAATCTTATCCATACCCTTTCGATAGGCTGTGCTCCGGCGCAGATATCTTTTGCCGCTCCTCTGACATTTAACGGCGCCGTTGATGCGGGTACACTGGTATTTAATGATCTGTTTACTATATATCCTTTTGAGAATCAACTTTTTGTGGTAAGGATGACCGGCAAGGAGATAAAGGATTATCTTGAATATTCCTATGATACATGGATAAATACATATGACGGAAAAGGAGGCAATCTGCTCAAGATACGCAATGAACCTGATCCGCGCACCGGACAGAAAAGCTGGTCTTTTGTGAACAGAGCTTATAACTTCGATTCGGCAGCAGGACTTGTGTATGAGGTGGATGTTACCAAATCTGCCGGCAGACGAGTGAATATAATCTCTATGGCAGATGGAAGTCCGTTCGATATTGCAGCAGATTATAATGTGGCCATGACTTCATACCGCGCAAGTGGAGGAGGTTCGCTTATGCGTGATGGTGCAGGCATCGATACGGAAAAGATAGGGGAGAGGGTTGTGGAGTATTATCCTGAAATCAGGAATATTCTTTATGATTATCTTATGAAGAACGGATGCATTGACCCTGTTGTCGTTGGCAATCCGGATGTGATAGGCTCGTGGAAGTTTGTGCCTGAGCAGATGGCGCAGAAGGCGCTTCAGAGGGACATGAAACTTCTTTTCCCGGAAGCTATCCGATGACCAGGCCGTCGTAGGCCGGCAGGACGCCTTGCGGGAGTTCATCACACAATGTTTCGTAGCAAGGTAACTGATGGGATAGATGGGTCAGCCATGTATGGCTGGCCTTTACTTTTTCCGCTACGCCGAGGGCTCCTTCAAGCGAGAAGTGGGATATGTGTCTACCTCGTCTGACGCAGTTGATAATCATGTGTTTCAATCCATGGAGCTTCGCATATTCCTCTTCGGCAATATGGTTCATATCCGTGCAGTATGCTATATCTCCGAAACGGAATCCCAGCACCGGCAGTCTGAAGTGCTTGCCTCTAATGGGGATTATCTCAACTCCCTTGACGGTGAACGGCTTGTCGTCAATAAGATGTATCTCCCATTCCGGGGCTCCGGGATATCTGTTTTCAGCGAATGCATATGAGTATTCCTGACGGAGGGAGTCCTCGACGTATTTCTCGCAGTATATCTGGGTGGCCTTTCTTTCCAGATAGTTGAATGCGCGGATGTCATCCAGACCTCCTGTGTGATCCTTGTGGTTGTGGGTCAGCAGGATGGCATCCACGTGGGACACTCCTGCCCTGAGCATCTGCTGCCTGAAGTCGGGACCGGCGTCTACAAGAATGGTCAGACCTTCATATTTCACGAGGACACTGGACCTGAGGCGCTTGTCGCGAGGGTCTTCGCTGCTGCATACTTCGCATCCGCATCCTATCATCGGGACTCCCTGCGAAGTGCCCGTTCCAAGAAATGTCAGTTTAGCGTTGCTCATGGCTATATTATTACATCCGTTATCTGACCGATAAGCGTCGGGTCGTATGGACGGGAAATGCGGATATAGTTTCCTGTGTATCCTTCCATCATTCCTTTTCGGTCCGTGCTTTCGAATAGCACCTTCTCCGCTACTCCTTTGTTGGCCTCAATGAACTCTTCATGCAGTCTTGCACTTAATTCTTCGAGCATCTGCACCCTTCGGGTCTTCACGCTGTCCTGCACCTGGTCCTTTCTTTCTGCTGCCGGGGTACCGGCGCGACGTGAATACGGGAATATGTGTATGAAGGCCGGTTTTACAATCTCCTTGAGGAAATTGTAGGTTTCCATGAACAGCTCGTCCGTCTCGCCCGGGAATCCTACAATTACGTCGATACCGAAGAATACCTTGGGTCCGCCGGGAACTTCGGTCTTCTCCCTGATATACTGTATCTTGTGCGCGAAGGCTGCAGTGTCGTAGCGGCGTCCCATTTCTTTTAGTATTGTGTCGCATCCGGACTGTAGCGGGATGTGATAGTGTGGGAGGAATTTGCTGCCGGATGTAATCCAGTCTATCATTTCTTCGGTCAGCAGATTCGGCTCTATGGACGATATCCTGTATCTTTCGATGCCTTCGACCTTGTCCAGTTCGCGGATGAGTCCGAAGAATGTCTCTCCGGTGGACTTGCCGAAGTCTCCTGTGTTCACTCCTGTAAGAACGATTTCCTTTATGCCTTCTGCTGCAATTGCCTGCGCCTGAGGGATGATTTCCGATATTGGAATGTTGCGGCTTTCTCCGCGTGCATAAGGAACTGTGCAGTAGTGGCATTTGTAGTCGCATCCATCCTGTACCTTCAGAAACGAGCGGGTTCTTTCACCGCTTGAATATGCAGGGAAGAAGGTGCCGAGCTCCTTGCCGCATCCTGCGGTGCCGCAGACCTTTTCGAGGATAGTCGGCACTACCAGGCTCTTTTCAGTGGCTCCGAATACCCGTCCCACACCTTCGATCTTCTCTATGTCTGCCCGGCGTAGCTGTGCGGAGCATCCTGTCACGAATATAGGCGCTTCCGGGGCTATCCTGTGAAGCTTCCTGATTATATTGCGGCTCTTCTTGTCGGAGTGCTCGGTGACTGTGCAGGTGTTCACGAGAAATATGTCTGCACCTTTGTTCCATGGCACGGCCTCGAAGCCTTCCTTGCCTAATTCGCGTTCATAGGTGGAGGTTTCGGCATAATTCAGCTTGCATCCCAGGGTTATGTATGCTATTTTCATTATTGAATTTTTTTATGGAACAAGGTCACTCGCGACCACTGCACGGTGCCCTCTACCGGTGGCTTGCTCTTGGATACCCTTATGGAGAAGCTTTCCAGCTGCGGGAAACGCGCTGCTATTGACTTCACGATGCGTCCGGCAACGTTTTCAAGAAGCTCCGAAGGTATGGACATCTCCTCGGACACTATGTCATATATGTCGGCGTAGTTGAGCGTGTCGTCCAGATTATCGCTTTCGGCGGCTGTTGAAAGGTCCAGCTCGCCACGGAAGTCCACAATGAAGTTATTGCCACGGACTTTTTCCTGCGGGAGACAACCGTGATATGCCTTGAACTCCATTCCTTCGAGTTCTATTATTCCTATGTTGTTCATGTCTTTATGCTAATAAAAGGAATACGCACGGGCGTTTGCCTATGGTGAGTCCTGATTTCTTCCATTGAGCGACGCTTCTGGTCTTGATGTAGGCGTCCGGCATGGTGATGTTTGCCGCTACGCATATCTTTGTGGATGCCGAGCATGTCGAGAGCATGTCCGCGAAGAGGGAATCGTTCCGGTAAGGTGTCTCGATTATGATCTGGGTCTGCTTGAACTGCCCTGACACCTTCTCCAACGTACGAAGCCTGCTGCGGCGCTCGTCTGTCTTTGCCGGGATGTATCCGCAGAATGCAAATGACTGACCGTTCAGACCGGAAGACATGAGGGCCAGCATCAATGATGAAGGGCCTACGAAAGGTACTACTTCGATATCATTTCTGTGGGCAAGAGCAACGAGCTGTGCTCCCGGATCTGCTACAGCAGGCAGTCCGGCCTCGGAAATCAGACCTACATCGTTGCCGTCATCGAATAATCTGAGATAGCCTTCGATTTCAGCCTGTTGGGTATGCTCGTTCAGCTCGTGGAATTCCAGCGAGTCGATCTTGCCTTTGAGCCCTGCTCTTGAAAGGAAGCGTCTTGCTGTGCGTACTTCTTCCACTACGAATATCCGTATATTCTGAAGCATATCGAGTACCGGCTTCGGAATCACTTCTTCCGGCGCATTTTCTCCTAGAGGGGAGGGAATCAGGTATAGTCTGCCTCTCTCATGTGTCATATATGTAATTACTTTGGATCAATTATTATGGTCTTCTTTCCTCCTTCGATCATAGTCTGCTCTTCTGAATTCCTGGCTTCCTGACGCTTCTCCTTATTGGCAAACAGGTTGCGGAAGAATTGGCCGAGGTTGTTGAATTCCGTCTGGAACATAAGGCCGACTCCATTGCGCTGGGAATTGTCCAGATAGTTGGTATACTGGTCTGCCGAGTGGGAGAAAAGATTCAGTCGGAAGGAACCGGACCTGTTGAGCTTGATTTCTATGTCGAGGTCACCGACAACGTCGTTTTGAGTGTTGCCGGACGAGTATTGCTTGTTTCCCACACTTCCGTTTACAACGACCCTGTTGTTGAAGAGCTGGGTCGATACGGCTACGTCGAATATGTCGTTACCCCTTTCGCTCGGCTGGTAGTTCAGACCAAGGTCCACTGGGATATCGAGTTTCTGGAATATGTTGTTCAGCTGATTTGCCATCACTTCAGACACATTGGAGTAGAGAAGAGACGAGTTGTTCACGATTCCTGACTGCTCGTCAGGCAGGAAGTTGTTTGACAGAATAAGCGAAAGGAATTGCTTTTGGATCTTGTCATCTGTGCTAAGTGCATTTTCTACTCTGGACTTCACCATAGGGTCGAGATCCGGTATCTCTATGCCGAATTTCAGACTTGGGTTGCTGAGCTTGTCCGTAATTCCGATGCTGCATTCCACAGTTCTTCTGTTGGCGACTGATGTCGTATCAGAGATGAGTGTTGCTATGGAAGCCTTGGTCTTGTAGATAGCATCTATGTCGAGCTTGCTGTCCATGATATCTCCATTGAATCTGATAGAGCTTCCGTCCTGGATGAGGAAGTCCCTTGTAACGAGGCCCATTGCGGAAAACTTATAGTTTCCGCTGCTGAGCGTGTAGTCTCCGTTGATGTTGAAGATGTCTTCTGTTATGTCGAGCTCAACCCTGCCAGTTCCGCGTCCTGACAGTACGTTGCCGCTGGCCTTGTCAATTTCCACGAAGGCCTCCACATCAGGTGATGCATTCACCTTCAGATTCACGGCAAAGTTGCTCTTTGTCTTTTCCTTGATGTCGGTGTTCTTTACAAAGATCTCGTACGGATCCACGAATATCTCCTTCTCCAGTTCCTTGAACTTCAGAATGTCTGTGCTGTTGCCGGAGGTCATGGAATTGCTCAAAGGAATATGAATCTGTCCTGTCTTTGCTGTGACGGCATCCACATTGAGCTTTATGGAGTTGATAGGGCCGGTTATCGCTACATTTCCTGTGGCAAAGAGATTTCCGTAGAACACATCGCTAGCCTTCTCGTCGAGGTTTATAGCCTCCATCTGCTGGACTTTCAGTCTTGTGTCAAAAGCAATGTCGTTGAAATAGTCGTAACTTATGTTTCCGGATACAGTACCCTTGCCGTTAAATCTGTCGGTGATCGTCACGTCATCGAACCACACTCCCTTTTCGTTTATGTGGAATGGCCCGCTTGCATAATAAGGGACGTTGGTGAAGCCTATTTTAAGCATTACGTCGTCGAATCTGGTACCTTCACTCCTTATAGCGAGTTTGTCAAGAGGACCGTTTACCGATATGGCACCGGAAATAGTGCCGCCCATCTCGCTGAATATATCCTTTAGGAACGGCTGTGCATATGAAACGTTGAGCCTGTTCAACGCGGCTTCTGCTATCAGGCGTCCAGTATCCGGGAACAGCAGGCCGCTGGCATCGATGCTGCTGAATCCGTTCATCTCGTTTTTTACAGATATGTCGAAGCATTTGCGCTCTTCGTTCCAGGTCGTTCCCATTCTGAGTATGCCGAGAGGTACGTTTGCAACATATGTGGAGTCGCATATAAGGTCTGCGAGTATTCCCTTGTCATCAAGTGGGGACACTAGCTGTATATCTCCCGTAAGAGCTCCGCGGAATCCGAAGTCGGAAGGAAGGATTGAGTTCACCATAGATATGTCGAATCTGCCCAGAGAGAGAGTGAGGGTGTCCCTCTGGGTCTTTGAGGACTTTCCCGATATGCTCACGGACTGGTCTCCGGATATGAGCCCTAAAGTGCGTACATCGACACTTTCATTATTCACCCGCAGGTTTGAAGGAAGGATGTTCCATTCACGCGAGTTGAGATACAAGGTAGAAGGCTTTATCTCTATGTCCAGATCCGGCCTTCCAAGATTGCGGGAAAGGGCTCCGTGCATGATGAATTCTCCCCTGTTCTCCAGTTCACTATGGTTGTCGTAGGAGTACCCCAGACCTATGTGGTCATCGGCTGCGAAAATCTGGAGGTTGTTGTTGCATATCCTGAGGGTTGCCATCTTCAGCTCCTCGCTGGCAAACTTAACGTTGAGGCTGGAATCTGCGTTGTCGAGATGTGTGGTGACGCTCTTGAGGTAGTTCTTCTTGAAGGCAAGACGTTTTGAGGATAGCACAGCCTTCATCTGTTCGTCTCCTGTTATGCTGACGTTAAGTGAGGTGCCGCTTTCGATATAGAGCCCCGGTACTGCAAATGAGAGCAATCCCTGCAGGTCATGGCAAAGGAGGTCCAGATTGTAGCTGTTTCCGCTCCATGTGTATGAAGGGTTCTGGAATATGGAGGGAAGATCCCTCTTCAGGGTGATGTTGCCGAGGTCCTTTACAAAATCTGTTATCGGCGCTGTACCGGAATATGAACAGTCGGCAAATCTGGAGTCTAGCCTTATCTTATGCTCCTTGTCTTTACTGTGGGAAGCGAGGACTATGTCTCCGATGTTATATCGTCCTTCGTCGTTTTCCAGAATGATGTTTCCGAGCCCTATCTTGCCCACAATGTTGTTATCTGCCGTACGGGTGAAGTCCGCATTGGTCTGGAATTGTACAATTGATTTTCCTCTCTTGTCCAGATTCATGACATTGAGGTCTGCGTGTCCGATATTGGCGTTCAGCTTATAAACGGAATTATGCGTGCTAGGCGACTTGGCATAGCCTCCCTGAATCAGAAAATTGCAGTTCGGGTCCTGGCTAATGACGGTGCCGTGTATGGAATGCATGTCATAGTGTCCTTTTGCGGCAATGTCGGTGTAGCTGTAACCATTAAGTATCAGGCTCCTGACGCGGAGAGAGTCAATGTCTGCCATAATGCCGTTTCTGTCGCTTATGGTTGTCGAGAAAGCTGCTTCTAATGTACCGGGGCCCATGATTCCGTTGCCAAGGATTCTGCCAAAGTCGAGATTCTCTGTAGAGACGTGCCCCCTTATCCCTATGCCCTTGCCTGAAGTTACAAGGTTCTTGAATCTTACATCCGCTTCAGCACTTCCGATGAGAGAGCCCAGTTCAAGTCTTGCCTTCATCGAATCCATAAGCCCGCTGGCTCTTGCCCTGCCGGAGAACAACATGCCTTTAGCCAGGCTGATCATGTCCAGGTCTCCGTCAGGAATCCACTGGCTGATAAATCTTCCAAGTCCCCGGAATGTGAAGAACATGTTGTCAGCTTTGGCTTCAAGTGTGGTGTTCTCAATGTCAGGGATGCCTTTCATGCTTCCTGTGACTGTGGTGGAGAATTCCCCGTCTGCGGTTGTAAGCTTCACCCTGTCGATATTGAAGTCGTTGATATATCCCGACACCTTTCCTGAGATGGTGGCGTTGAGAGTGTTCCCTTCGAGCTCAGGGGCAAAATAGCAGATGGTCCTGAAGTCCAGACGGCTGTTGGCGATGTCTCCGTCTATCTTCACCTTTGCGAGGAAGTCGCTGAAGTCCTTCATGCTGTTGAAACTCATCTGATAGAGGTTTAGGTGCATGTCGGACCAAAGGTCTTTTATGTGCAGATCTCTGATGGTGGTCTTGCCGCGTCCGGAACTTGCCTTGCCGGACATTTCCTGTACGGTGAATCCGGTCTTTTCCCTGAATGTTATCTTATCGGCTTCACCGGACATTACGCCCCCCTTGAACTGAAGTTCCCTTACATCGATATGTATGTCCCTTACGTCAAGGTCATCCCAGTTGATTCCCCCTCTATAAGGCAGACGGCGTGATCCATGGTTTTTCATATGGAATCCCATACCGTCGATTTCTACCTTGCGTATGTGGAAGAGTTCCTTGTCGTTCCTGATTTTCTTTTCTTTAGCTGGTTTTAGCCTGAACAGACGTGACAGATTGTCCTTGTAGGTGGTGTCTGCTCCTTCTATTCCGCTTTTGTCTTCCAGGATGAGATTCATCTGGGCGTTGGAAATATATGCCTTGTCCAGATGAAGTGCATCATGACTGAACAGCCCGTCGAATGAAAATCTGGCTATTATGTATTCTGCGCGGAAGAAAGTGTCCACGGGGAAGCAGGTGGAATCTGTCGGATCAACGTATGGATTCTTATCGATGATTACCGCATTCTTGAGTACAAGTGTCGTGAATGGTCTGAGGTGGATTTTTTCGAATTTTATTTCTCCGTCAAGTTTTTTGGAGAGGATATCCACCACGTTGGATGCCACAAATGTCTGGACCTGCGGGAACTGTATGGTGATGATTCCCGCGAAGACTATGACTGCAGTTGCAACCAAGGTGAGCCAGATTATTTTTATGGTCCGTCTGATATGCGTTTTCTTTATTTACTCCAACTTGCAAAAATAGTAAAAATATCGGAGAAATTCTGTAATTTTGTCCCCGGATATGCAAGCATATATAAGAAAAATCATACCATTATGGCAGATATAATACTTGGAATAGAATCATCGTGTGACGATACGTCGGCGGCAATAATCAAGGATGGCTTCCTGTTGTCGAATGTACTTGCAAGCCAGGATGTTCATAAGGCTTATGGAGGAGTTATCCCGGAGCTTGCCTCAAGAGCCCATCAGGTAAATATCGTGCCTGTTGTCAGTGAGGCTATTACGCGTGCAGGCATTCAGCCGTCAGATATTACAGCAATAGCCTTTACGCGCGGTCCAGGCCTGCTGGGGTCGTTGCTTGTGGGTACTTCCTTCGCCAAGGGACTGGCTATGGCGCTTGATAAGCCTCTTGTGGAAGTCAACCACCTCCAGGGGCATATCCTTGCCAACTTTATCAAGCAGTACGACAGCGATAACCGTCAGCCGGAATTCCCATATCTCTGCCTGCTGGTGTCCGGAGGAAATTCCCAGATTGTCCGTGTGAACAGCCCGCTTGAGTATGAGATCCTGGGCCAGACTATTGATGATGCAGTCGGAGAGGCGTTTGACAAATGCTCCAAGATGATGGGGCTGGGCTATCCCGGGGGACCTGTTGTGGACCGTCTTGCAAAGGAGGGCGATCCTCTTAAGTTTAAATTTTCCAAGCCACACATTCCTGGTTTCGACTACAGTTTCAGCGGTATCAAGACTTCTCTGCTTTATTTTGTGCGTGATCAGATGGCCATCGATCCGGAGTTCATGGAGAAAAACAAGGCAGATATCTGCGCGAGTTTCCAGAAGACCCTGATAGACATTCTGATGGATAAACTTATCAAGGCTGCAAAGCATACCGGCATAAAGCAGATCACAATCGGTGGCGGTGTCTCTGCCAACAGCGGTCTGCGTGCAAGGATAGAGGAAGAAGGACGCAAGAGGGGATGGACGACATTCCTGCCGGAGTTCAAGTTCACTACAGATAATGCTGCAATGATTGCCATTGCCGGCTGGTTCCATTATAAGAACGGAGAGCGTGCATCGCTTGATGTGGCACCGGTCAGCCGTCTGGCTGAATTTTAAACCTGCGTAATTGCGAGGCTCGAATATATGTCATTGTGAGCCCCCAAGGTCGTGGCAATCTATTATAAGGAAATTATGAAGGAAATAGAAATAACCTGTAAGTTAGGCAAGGAACTTTCTGCCGACGATATCCAGACTGCCGCAATAAAGGCCCTCGGAGTCTCTCCGAAGATCAGGCAGCAGATAAAATACCGCATAATGCGTCGTTCAATTGATGCCCGCAACGATATCCTCTATCGCTATAGGGTTGAGGTGTGCAGACCTGACGAAGTGTTGGAGGAGTATGTCCTTGAAGATTATAAGGACGTATCTTCCGCAGAGCCTGTCATCATCATAGGTGCCGGTCCTGCAGGAATGTTTGCCGCTTTGAAACTGCTGATGAGGGGCTTCAGACCGGTGATTCTTGAAAGGGGAAAGGATGTGCATGCGCGTAAGTTCGATATGGCAAAGCTCTCCACCGAGGGAGTCGTGAATCCTGATTCCAACTACTGCTTCGGAGAGGGAGGTGCCGGTACGTTTTCTGACGGAAAACTTTATACCCGTTCTTCAAAAAGAGGTGATATCCGTGAAGTTCTGCATCAACTTGTGCGTTTCGGAGCCGACCCTTCAATCCTTATTGACGCCCATCCACATATCGGGAGCGACAAACTCCCGGTTGTGGTGGAGAATATCCGAAAATGTATTGTTGATCATGGAGGAGAGTATCATTTCGACTCCCGTGTGACGGATATTGTAAAGCGTCCTGACGGAGCTTTTGATGTTGTGGTTGCCAGGTCAGGTGGTGATGCTGACGAAGTATGGCAGTCCCGCAAAGTTATTCTTGCTACAGGTCATTCAGCCCGCGATATATACGAGATGTTCCACAGCAAGGGTTGGGAACTTCAGGCTAAAGGCTTCGCTCTCGGAGTCCGTGTGGAGCATCCTCAGTCGCTGATCAATAAGATACAGTATCACGGCAAGTATCAGCCGTACATGCCTACAGCCGAGTATTCGTTTGTCACTCAGGTGCTTGATCGAGGTGTGTTTTCGTTCTGCATGTGTCCGGGAGGCATCCTGGTGCCTGCCGCCACTGCTTCGGGCGAACTTGTGTTGAACGGAATGTCCAATTCCCAGCGCAACTCGAAGTGGGCCAATTCCGGAGTCGTGGTGCAGATAGAACCTGAGGATTTCCCTGAATATGCCCAGTACGGTCCTTTGGCTCTCCTGAGATTCCAGCAGGATGTGGAACGGAAGTTGTTTGAATACACAGGCTCTCTCAAGGCTCCAGCCCAGAGAATGATGGACTTCTGCCGCAGGATTCCGTCTGCGAATTTACCTAAGACTTCATATCATCCAGGTGCTGAAAATGCGCCTTTGCACGAACTTCTTCCGGAGCATGTGTCGCTTCGTCTGAAATATGCATTCCCTGAGATCGGCAATAAGAAAATGCATGGCTATTACACCAATGACGCCCTTCTTCTCGGTGTGGAGTCCCGCACTTCATCTCCGGTGCGCATTCCTCGTGATCCGGAGACCCTTGAACATGTGCAGGTTGCTGGCCTATATCCGTGCGGCGAAGGTGCAGGATATGCCGGAGGTATTGTTTCATCTGCCCTTGACGGCATCAATTGCGCTGCTAAAATCTAATGAAAAACATTCTTTTAGCTTTTTCTTCCGTGCTGTTGTCAGTTATTGCTTCAGCACAGACGCAGACTCTTCGCGTAGACTATGTTTTCTCCGGTACTGACAAGACTGCAGAAATATCCTTGGACGAACTTTCGTGCTTTGACGGATGGGCCGGCAGACGCGTGAATCTTGATAAGGTCCCTGTGCGTGGCAACGGACAGATATGTATGACAGATGCTCAGAGCGGCGATACGTTATACCGTATGCCTTTTTCAACATTATTCCAGGAGTGGCAGACTACTGAGGAGGCTACCCGTGTCCGTAAGTCCTTTGAGAATGTATTTCTGCTGCCAATGCCTTCTGGTCCGGCATATGTAAAGGTTGATCTTTATGGTTTACATGGAAATCTTGCATCATCATGTATCCACTTGGTGGACCCGGCTGACGTGCTTATCCGCCGTCTAGCTCCGGATGCTCCAGAATATAATTATCTTCTACAAAGCGGTGCTCCCGAGGAAAAGATAGATGTGGCTATTGTGGCTGAAGGATATACATTGCAAGAGATGGATATCTTCTATGCAGATGCACAGAATGCCATGGATGCGATTCTGTCTCATGAGCCTTTTGGCACATATAAGGACAGGTTCAATTTCGTGGCTGTAGCCCTGCCTTCTGATGACAGCGGAGTGAGTGTGCCGGGAAAAGGGGAGTGGAAGGACACCGCCCTCAAGGCTAACTTCAATACATTCTATTCAGACCGCTATCTCACGACTCTCCGTATGAAGAATATGCATGACAGACTTTGCGGAGTGCCATATGAGCATATCGTTATTCTTGCCAACACGGATACTTATGGTGGTGGAGGAATCTTCAATCTTTATACCCTCACGACTGCTCATCATCCGGCGTTCAAGCCAGTTGTGGTGCATGAATTCGGCCACAGCTTTGCCGGTCTTGCTGACGAGTATTACTACGACGACCAATATGTACAGTATTATTATCCCGACACTGAGCCGTGGGAGCAGAACATAACCACTCTTGCAGATTTTGATTCGAAATGGAAGGATATGCTTGACACAGGTAAAGCAGAACTTCTCGAGGGTGCAGGCTATCAGTCCAAAGGCGTATATCGCCCGGCAGAGGACTGCAGGATGCATACAAACAAAGCTCCGGCCTTTTGTCCTGTCTGCCAGCGTGCCATCAGTCGCATAATCGAATTCTATACTGAGTAGTTCAAACCGCTACCCCTCCCGTGCTGCTTTGGTGCTGCTTTGAACACCCCTTGTGCGACTTTTGCTCCAAACTCGCCTAAGGGGTTCGTGAAAACATCATTTTGACCTCGTTTTCTTTACCCCTTGTGCGACTTTTGCCCCAAACTCGCCTAAGGGGTTCGTGAAATCCACATTTGATGCCGTTTTCGTCACCCCTTGTGCGACTTTCGTCCCAAACTCGCCTAAGGGGTCTGATTTGTTCTAAAAAGATATTATCTAAGATTATTGATTGTTCTGGCTTTTTCTGTGAAGTAGTTGTTGGATGTGGAAATAAGTCGGTAGTCACCTACGCGCCCCCAGTCAGCTGGACGATCCTTGATTTCCATATCCTCACCTGTGTCGTTGATGATGTAGTTTTGTATTTTTGACTGCCAGTCAAGGATACGTCTGGTCGCTGTAGCCTGGTCCATGAGGCCGTTTGCCGGATCTACAAGTCTCTTGAGCTCGTCGCGGTAGATGTTTCTGAACTCCTCATACTCCATCATCCTTTCGATCAGGATACCCCTGTCACCCCAGTTGTACGGATCCTTTTTTGCTGCATCATAGCCGTTAGAGGTTCCGAGGGAGTTGTCATAGTCGTATGGGAGGAGGAAGACCTTATATTCGTAGAGGTCTGATGTGGTGAAGTACAGATAGTAATTATTTCCGTTGTTCCATAGGTCATCCCACATGCCTACTGCAACATTTACTGCATATGTCTTCATAAGCAGTTCTACGTCGCACACCTGCTTTATCCATGTGTAGAAGCTGTCGCCAGGCTTTCCGTGAGCCTTTCCGTTGATCTTCTTGATGAAGTCCTGGAGTTGAGCCTTTGCTGTGGCGAAGTCCGATCCTGTCTCCTTCAGCTCGTATGTGAAGTCGTCCTTGTTGTTGTCCTCCGCCATGTTTGCATTCGGATCTGTGAGGTCGGCAGGTCCGAATGGCCCCCACGTACATTTCCAGAGGTTGCCGTCAGAGGTTCCGAACCATTGCTCTCGCTTTTCGACATATTTGTTGTCGTATGGCTCGATCATCTCATATACACCATAATATGCCGGTTTCGAGTCGCCTTCGATATGTATCCAGAGTCTACAATATACGTCAAAAGCTGCTGTCCAGATTCCTGCACGACGGAAAAGGTCGTAGCAGAACACCTCACGGACGTAGCAAGGGTCATCCTTGAACCATTTGAGGTTGAACTTTCTGATGCCTTTGATTTCATGCTGTTTATCTTTTACAAACTTGCGAAGATTTACCCCGAAGTGGCAGTGATGCCAATCTGCATCATTGGTCTTATGCATCTCGCCTCCGTTGCCTTCTGGTCTGCGTCGTGAAGTGTTGCCGCGGAGTCTCACACCGGCATCCTCTACAGTGGTTATTTCGCTGCCCTTCTTATATGTTATGTCGCAGTAGAAATAGTCTTTATTGTTTGCGTTCTGGTCGTATGCCTTCAGGAGATTGTTCCATTCATCCTTTGTTAATGAAATGGTGATTTCCGGAATTACGCTTTCATCCCAGATGTATGATAGTCCTTCATGACCTATAGTCGCAGTGGTTACTGCTCCGGTAGGGTATGTAGGTGCAGGAGGCGTTGGCGGAGTGTCGGTACCTCCCGGGTTGTCCGGGTTATCCGGGTTATCCGGGTTATCCGGATTGTCTGGATTGTCTGGATTGTCCGGTGCTTCCGGTGTTTCCGGATTTTCTGGGTTATTCGGGTCTGTGTTATCCGAATTTCCCTGATCTTCGGAATTTTCTGTATTATCTCCAGGTGCGAATTCATCAGCTCCCGGATATTTGTCAATATCTCCGCATCCGATGACTAAGAAAGCTGCAATAATCAGTGAGAGGGTCTTTTTCATACTAATTTAAATTGGCTTGCAAAAATAGCATAAAAAGCTGTCTTCCCAAACATTAATTTTCATCATCTGCACCACATCGTGCTTTCGGCACTGCTGTTCTTTTGGGATTCGCGTCGCTCTGTATCCGCCCAGTTGTGTAGACATAAGCCTGAAACCTTGCGTCGAGGTCAAGATGCCGACATCTCCGAATAAACACTACTTTTGCAGGCGAGTCTTTAGAATGTTGTATTTTGTAACGTACAGATTGATAACGTTTTATGTGTTTATGGGTAGTAGATTATTGAGGCCGCTGAAAAAGTCCTTTTATAGAGGCTTATATCCTGCAATTATTTTTGGATAATTGTAGGATATTTTGTATCT
>JAEIGA010004825.1_pt1 | contig 20754 bp, 15 predicted proteins | sample 9270691 | NCBI WGS metagenome assembly JAEIGA01 (sample SAMN17057246, study PRJNA624740) | gut metagenome | biome: biome; isolation source: fecal sample | host: Bos grunniens | place: China: Xizang | collected 2019 | reverse complement strand
ATTCTTCTCTGGTGGTGCATTCTTGCAGTCTACTACTAGCCATATGACAAACCCTGATGCTGTAAACGAGAAGGTAGCTTCTGTTGAGTTGGGTTATGGTCTTCGTACACCAAAGATTGTTGTGAATGTAAATGCATACTACACAATGTGGATGGACAAGTCTGATGTTCGCTCTAAGCTTATGTCAAATGGTGACTATGCACGTGTAAACCTTACAGGTGTAGATGCTCGTCACGCAGGTTTGGAGATTGACTTCCGCTACAAGCCAGCTCGTTGGGTTAATATTACCGGTATGCTCTCTTGGGGTGACTGGGTATGGTCTAGCGACTCTCGCGGTTATATCTACGACTCACAGGGTCAGCCTATGACAGCTAAACTTGACGGTACTGTAGCTTCTGGTATCACCGCTGAGGATCACGCATGGATTGAGCTCAAGCAGAAGGGTGTTCACGTAGCAGGTTCTGCTCAGACTACTGCTGCTGTAGGTGTAGATTTCTTCCCTATGAAGGGCCTTCGCGTAGGTGCAGATTGGAACCTCTATGGTCGTAACTTCGCTGACTTCTACCTCGGTTCAAACCTCGTGACAAATACAGCTGTTACCGTAAACGATCCTTGGCAGATCCCTGTTGGTCATCAGCTTGACCTCTCTGCCAGCTACTCATTCAAGATGGGTAAGGTTCGCGCTACCCTCTACGGTAATGTAAACAACGTTTATGACTACAACTATATTATGGATGCACAGTGCGCAACCGACGCAAAGGGTTGGCAGGACTGCTACGCTGTAATGTACTCATTTGGTCGTACATACACACTCCGTCTTAAAATTAACTTCTAAAGAACTACAGCTATGAAAATGAATATTATCAAAAGATTTTTATCAGTTGCTGCCGTAGCTCTTATGTGCTGGGGTTGTGAGACCGGCTTCTATAACGAGAACTATCTCGATGGATATGAGAACAACGGCGAGATTACCGATGTGCACAATATTGAACTCACACTTGATGCTGATCACTACGCTGCAATTGCAAAGAATAGCGACAACAAGGCGATTGCTCAGGAGGACGGTGAGGAGACTGTTGCTGCACTCAATGCAGTGAGCAAGAACAAGTATTTTGCTACTGCAGACCACGCTGCAATGTTTATCCCTGCATACCTTAATCAGCTATACCCTACCTATGATGATGGTTCTGTTGCGCTTGTTACATATACAACCGCTATAGATGTTCCAGCAGAGGTTGTTGCTATGAACGCAGCTACAGAGTATACTCTTACAGAGGCTGATTACCAGACTATCTGGGAGAGCGAGACTGAGTTCGTACCTGCACTTACCCCTGCAACTGTAGGTAAGCTCAAGAATGTACTGGTTCCTGCCGAGGGTATGGCTGCTGGTGACTATGTTGCCGTAACCTACAACTACTCTGCTTCTGAGCCTACAACAGAGGAGGAGCAGCCAGGTGAGGGCGAAGGTGAGGAGCCTGCAACAGGCTACACCTCTGTATTGGCTACTGCTGCACTTAACGATGTTGTAGAGGTTAAAGGTTATATCTCTGCTGTATCTACTCAGGGTCCAATTCTTACCGACAATAGCGGTTCTGTACTGCTCTATAAGACCTCTGGTTACGAGATTGGTGACGAGGTTACTGTTTCTGGTACTATCAGCTCTTATAACTGCGGTTTCCAGATTGGCACTGCAGGTCTTACTATCGAGAAGACTGGTACAACTACCGTTACTTACCCTACAGCTGTTGAGCTTACTGGTGCTATGATGGACGAGCTTCTTACTACCCGTACAACTGACGAGTATGCTCAGTTCGTTAAGATTGTTGGTACTGTTGAGGTTAGCGGTAACTACTATAATTTCAATGTTGACGGTGCTACAACCGCAGTTGGTAGCTTCTATGGTCTGACAGACGAGCAGAAGGCTGTATTGGTACACGGCGAGAAGACCACTATCTACGGTTACTTCGTATCTATCTCTAAGAGTGGTGGTGCTCCTAAGTTCGTAAACTTCATCACTACCCACATCAACGAGGCTCCAGCTGTTGCAAACAACTACACATCTGTTCTTGGTGCTGCAGTTCTTAACGATGTTGTGGAGGTTAAGGGCTATATCTCTGCAACCTCTTCTCAGGGTCCAATTCTCACTGATAATGGCGGCTCTGTATTACTCTACAAGACTACCGGCCTTGCTATTGGTGACGAGGTTACTGTATCAGGCACTATCAGTTCTTACAACAAGGGCTTCCAGATTGGTACTGCTGGTATTACCGTTGAGAAGACCGGTACTACTGCCGTTACTTACCCTGCTCCTATGGATATCACAGGCGCCGTAGCTGACGAGCTTCTTACAACTCGTACTGCAGATGAGTATGCAGTTTATGCAAAGATGACAGGTACTGTAGCTGTTAGCGGTAACTACTACAACTTCAATATTGATGGTGCAACTGCTGCAACAGGTAGCGTTTATGGTGCTACAGATGAGCTTAAGGCTCAGCTTACAGATGGTCTTGTTTGCACTCTGTATGGCTACTTCTGCTCTATCTCTAAGAGCGGCGGCGCTCCTAAGTTTATCAATATGATTGTAACAGATGTTGTTCCAGCTGCTGCTACAGCTTCTACTTTTGCAGCTCCTAAGGTTGTATCTGAGAAGATGTACGCATACTTTAAGTACAACGGCACATCTTTCGAGGCTACTGACATCGTTGCAGTTCAGCCATCTGACTTCACTGCAATGGGTCAGAAGTATGGTAGCTTTACTAATCCTCAGCAGGACAACTATCTGCCACAGTTCCTTGCAGAGAAGTTCCCATATGCACAGGTTGACGACAATGCTTATGTAGCATATCGTTGCTATGCAAATAGCGTTACTACTTGGAAGGTTGATCACTACACATTCTCAACTGAGTGGAGCAAGGTTGTTTACTTTGAGGATAAGACAGACCAGTTCCGTAAGGCAGAGGGCAAGTGGAATATTGACCGTACACTGGAGCTCAACTTCCCTAATGGTGATGCTGGTGCTAAGGCATTCTATCAGTACTGCGTAAACTGGGTATATGACAATAAGGATGTTGCTCTTGGTGCGCCTGCACGTGACAATGCTGGCACTATTGTCTCTACAGAGATTGTTACAATCAGCGGTGCAAAGCCTACAGGTGACTACTGGGTATCTAACTACGGTAACAACGAGTTCTATACTGGTGCTTCTGCATACTATGGTAATGTAGACTGGCGTGTATCTGCTGTAAAGGGCGGCTTTACCGCTGCTGGTATGGGCGACCTTACAGATGATCAGATTACTGAGAAGCTCAAGGAGCACACTACTGAGGTATTTGCAGCTGTTCTGGGTTATGTATATCCTACAATGACTGTAGAGGAGTATAAGAAGGTTGTTATCAACTTCTATACTTACGGTCCAAATGTAACCTACACTTGCGCATTTGAGGTAGTAGGTACAGGTAAGTTCGAGTATATTGCAGACTCACTGCAGGTACTTGAGTAAAAATAACACATTAACAAATAATCCGCTGCAGCTTGAGTCTGCAGCGGATTATTTTTTTGTATCTCCTATTATCGCAACTTAGAGAGAATCAATATAAGTGCGAGCACAAATATTATTGCTGGTCCTGAAGGGACTTCTAAATAGTAGCTCACTACAACACCTGCCAACGAAGATAACGCAGCTATAATAGAGGAGTAAATTGCAATTTTAGAGTAGTGCTTTGTAAAACTATTGGCAATTACCACCGGCATTGTCATTAACGAAACGAGCAAAACAATACCCATCACTCTGATAGATAGGACAATAGTTATTGCTATGACAACAGAGATAATATAGCCTATCAACTCTGTTTTCACACCCGCCGAGCGTGCAAAATCACGATCAAAAGCCAAATACATTATCGGCTTTAACCACAATATCGCCCCAAGCAACAGTAATAGCGTCAAGATTGCCAATGCCACAACATCACCAGTAGTCACAGAGATGATATTTCCGAAGAGGAAACTTGACAAATCTCCAGATGTATATCCGGGTTTTAGACTCATGAATAGCGCTCCAATAGCCATTCCCACACCCCACATAAGACCTATTGCCGAGTCCTCTCGAACTTTAGTCTTAGTTGATGCAAATTCGATACCCAGCGCAGATAACACAGCAAATACCGTTGCTCCCCACAACGGATTGATTCCCAAAAAGAAAGCTATACCCAACCCTCCAAACGAGGCGTGAGTAATTCCACCGCAGAGGAACACCATCCTACGAGCGACTATATAAGTACCTACTATTCCGCATGTTACACCAGACAATATACATGCAACAACCGCATTTAATAGGTAACGATACTCAAATAAACCAAACAAAAAATCCATAATTCAGAAGACAAAAGTACACTTTTTTTGTTGGTTTTACACCACTTAACCCACCTTTTTTGTATCTTCGCACAATAATTGTTATAAAATGGGCAAAAAAGTTAATTTCCATACACTAGGATGTAAACTCAACTTCTCTGAGAGTTCAACCATAGCTCGTCAATTTGAGCAGGGTGGTTTTGAGCGTGTATCCCCTACTGATGCTGCCGATATTTGCATCATAAATAGCTGTTCGGTAACAGAACATGCAGACAAGAAATGTCGTAATATTATCCGAAAACTACACCGCCGAAATCCCGATGCAATTATCGCCGTTACGGGATGTTATGCACAGCTCAAACCATATGAGATTGCCGAAATAGAGGGCGTTGATATTGTATTGAGTAACAACAATAAAGGCGAAACATATCAACGAGTGCTTGAGCTAACAAAAAAGGGAAAAACTCAGGTATATAGTTGCGAGACAGACCAGATAACAACCTTCTTTTCAGCCTTCTCAAGTGGAGACAGAACAAGAGCCTTTCTAAAGGTGCAAGATGGTTGTGACTATTGCTGCTCTTACTGTACAATTCACAACGCACGTGGAAGTAGCCGCAACATTCCTATTGCCGAGGTTGTATCCCAAGCAGAGGCTATTGTTGCAGGTGGTCAAAAGGAGATTGTAATCACGGGTGTCAATACTGGCGACTTTGGACGCACAACGGGCGAGAGTTTTGCTGATTTGTTGCGTGCCTTAGACAAGGTTGAGGGTGTTGAGAGGTATCGTATATCTTCAATAGAGCCAAACTTGCTAACTGACGAGATTATAGATATTTGCGCCCGTTCATCCAAATTTCAGCACCACTTCCACATACCTATTCAGTGTGGTTCCAACAAGATACTTGCACTGATGCGTCGCAGGTATACAGTAGAGAAGTTTGCTGACCGAATAGCTGCTGTAAAGAGGGCTATGCCGGATGCATTTATCGGTATTGACGTTATCACCGGATTTCCTGGCGAGACAGATGCAGATTTTGCATCGTCACGCGACTTTTTGGAGAGCATCGAGCCTGCATTTCTGCACATCTTTCCATTCTCTGAGCGAGCAAATACCCCTGCGGTAGAGTTGCCAAATAAGGTACAGTCATCCGTATCAACAGCCCGTGTCAAGGAGCTTGAAGAGTTAAGCAACAGATTACACTATCAGTTCTGTTCTAAAGCGTTAGGTAGTGTTGCCTCTGTACTGTTTGAGAGTACAGAGCGTGGAGGATTTATGACTGGATTTACCGGGAATTATATCAAAATAAAAGTTCCTTATAATCGCAAGTATATCAATCAGATAGTAGATGTAAAACTACTAAGTATAGAATCAAATTGCGATGTTATTGGGCAAATTATAGAGGTTGAGTAGAATAATTGCAAAAAAATTATTATATTTGCGTAATTGAGATACTGTATTAGTATGAAAAGCTTAGGTAATAGGGTTACAGTTGGCTTTTTAAGCATCGTCTTGTTGCTGTTTGCCTCTGGTATTATATCACTTTTTGAGTTGGGAAATCTGAGCAACGACACTGAGATTATCCTTTCAGCCTCTCGTCGTAATATTGAGCTAGCAAAGGATATGCTCAATTATGCCCATGAGCATAGTCAAGCAACGCTATATGTTGCATGTTTTGATGATACTGCACAGCGAGATGTATGTCGTCGTACGATGAGTGACCTGGAGGGCAAACTTGCAGCGGCCCGCAGCGAGGCTGTGGATGCTACCGGTCTTGACTCACTATCTGCCAGCATCACCCGTCTAAGAGCTATATCAGAGAGCTATCTATTTGAGCCACAAGCCATTCCGACAGATACGCTGGTTGTAACAGCTAATGCTACTGCGCATAGCGGAATGCGTTGGTATAATGAGCAGTACAAAGCTACATACGACCAGATGATAGAGCGAATAGAGGAGTTTATGACCCACACACACAGCTCTTTGGCTCCTCGTGCTGAGCAGCTCAATAAGAATGCATATCGCTCTGTGGCACCTGTGCTTATATCTTTGGTTGTGCTGATAGCCATTGTGCTGATGTTCTACTTCTTTATCAGAGTCTACTGCGTAGCCCCTATTGCTAAAATTAATCGCGCACTGGGTGACTTTTTGAGCTATCGCATACCATTTACAATCAAAGCCGATTTAAGAGATGAACTTAAGGAGCTTGCTGAAAACATTGAGAAGTTAATAGGAATCTCTAAAATCAACAACAGATAGTTATGCGAGTCAGTATTATATTGAGATACGTGGGCACAGTAATGCTCTGTGTGTCGGCATTTATGATGGTGTCGGCAGTTATCTCTTATATGAACAACATTGACTCCGGTTTCTATCCACTACTACTATCGGCACTGCTAACCTTCACCCTCGGTGCATTCCCGATGCTCTTTGTACCACGAGCTACATCTATTTCAAACAAGGAGGGTTTTTCAATCGTGGTAGGCTCATGGGTTCTTGCGAGCGTGGTGGGTATGTTCCCATATCTGATTTGGGGTGGTGAGTTTTCACTTATCAACGCATGGTTCGAGAGTGTTTCTGGCTTTACTGCTACGGGAGCTACTATTCTGAACGACATTGAGCAACTACCGCAGGGACTTCTCTTCTACAGAACATCATCAAATTGGCTCGGTGGTGTAGGTGTTGTTATGTTTGCGCTAGTAATTTTGCCATCACTCGGCACTAGTCGAATGTCACTCTCGAATGTAGAGTTATCATCGCTTGCAAAAGATAACTATCGCTACCGTACTCAGGTAATTGTCCGTATCCTGCTCGTGGTATATGTGGGTCTTACCGCAGTAACTACACTTGCACTCAAGGCGGCAGGTCTGCGTTGGTTTGATGCTCTAAATCATGCCATGTCGGCTTGTGCAACCGCCGGTTTTAGTACAAAAAATGCAAGTATAGCATTCTATGACAATGTTGTTGTAGAGCTAATCCTGGCAGGAGCAATGTTAATTTCAAGTATTCACTTTGGATTGATATACGCAACGTTTTTGCGTAAGAGTAATAATATTTTCCGTTCTGAGGTCGTTAGAACGTATATTACCATTGTCATACTATCAACATTATTTGTTGCCACAAGCCTCTTTGGAGCGAACATATTCCCAACAGTATGGGAGTCATTAAGACACTCATTCTTCCAGGTTGTATCGCTAATCACAACTACTGGCTTTGCTACGGCAGACACAAATCTTTGGACTCCGTTTGCCATTGTGATACTGATTTTTGTATCAATAGTCTGTGCTTGTGCCGGCTCAACAACGGGTGGTATGAAGATTGACAGAGTACTGATATTTTGCAAGATACTTATGGCAAGAATACGTCGCCAACAACACCCTAATGCAGTAATTCGCATTCGTGTTGATGGCATTGCTCAAGATGCAGATTTGCTAAATAGCGTGGTTGTATTTATTGTTGCCTACATAGGCTTGATATTTATGGCGACGCTTACAAATACACTTTTTGGACAGGATCTTATGACTGCATTTAGCTCTGCAGTGGCATGTATTGGAAATGTCGGTCCTGGATTTGGCGAGGTGGGCTCTATGGGCAACTTCGCAAACATTCCGGCGATACTTAAGCTTCAAGATTCACTATTGATGCTTATGGGTCGATTGGAGATTTTTGGTTTTATACAATTGTTTTTCCTTAAATGGTGGAGATAATGAAGAGAAGTTTTATTAAGCTAATGGCTCTATGCCTTTTTAGTGGCATATCTCAGGCGCAAAGTAACATCAACACAACCCTACTTGAGCAGCAGGTTGAGCAGATGCAGAGCAGCATAGATTCGCTAAATATTGTAATCAGCCAAGCTCGTGAAAGATATGCTCAAGAGGCAGAGTCTCGTGAACAAATAGCCAAAGAGATTGCAGCACTTGAGGGTGAGGCAATAAATCTTAAGCGCAAATTCAACAAAGCGTTGCAACAGCTCACCTCTTATGAGCAGCAACAATATGCTCAAAGTAATAACAGCGGTCAGCTAATAACCATAGAGCAAAATATTGCTGAAGACACATCGAGCGTGGCTACCTTCTACCCTAAACGTGCCAATCTTGTAGCAAATAGAGTCTTTGATGATGCTCTCTCTGCGGCAGATTTGAAACACCTACGAGCTATGCAGTCAAATGAGTCTGCCGTAGTTACTAAAATCAAGGAGTACCTGCACATGTATGACAAAATGGTAGCTCTGCAGCTTGAATATGAGCGTGTAGACAACGAGATTGCTGCGGATAGTGTACTTAAACTTCTTGACTCTGTACGAAGCAAGGCGGAGCTAACAGAGGGTGCCATAAAGAGTAAATGGCATGATATCTTTGACAATAAGGTCTATGCATACAACCTGATGATGGAGAGAGATAGTAAGCTGGATATAATCTCCAAAGCTGAGCAAACACTCTCCGCCGCACTTATTTCAAGTGAACAGAGAGCTGAGCAGTGTGAGTCAGAGGCCCTTGTGGAGTATTTCTATCGTAAAAAGGCGTTACTCAACTACGAGATTCAGGTTGCTGATGTATATGAACTATCAACAGCCAAGGACTCTCTTCTTAGAGTATCTAACACTATTTCTGAGAGTAGTTTTTGTCTACCAAAGGTTACTATTGTTCGCCGAGCATTTATTGACCACGAGCCTATAAAGGTTATTAAACCAACAATCTACACCCCAAAGAACCCTATTCCGCATACAAAGATTTACGATTATGGTACTGTATATCGTGTGCGTATCGGAATATTTACAAAGCGTCCAAACCTAACAGCCCTTAAGGGTATCACTCCACTCTCATACACCGACAAGTACCACAACGGCAAGTATGCATACTTTGTGGGTGGATATAGAACCGAAGAGGAGGCTCTAGAGGGTGTTGCCTACCTCAAGAAGCTCGGCTTCCGCGACCCTCAATTAGTAATGTGGGTTGATGGAGAGTATATTTCAAATATCGCTGAGTGGAAGAGTAAAAACTTAGGCTTTAACCTTGAAATTACAGGCGTTACAACTATTCCTGACGATATAAAGGCGCATATATCTCTACGCAATGAACAAGCTCGCTACTCAAGGGTTGGTTCGGCGTTTATCGTAGGCTCATTCACCTCAAAAGCCGATGCCGACAAGGTTGCATCTGAGATTTGCGCATTGAACAGCAAAATTAAGGTTGAGGTTAAACCAGTAAAGTAGAATCTTAAAACAAAAATATTATGTGGTATATTATCTTGTTGATTTTGTTAGGCGTATTGTTCTCCATTATTGAGTTGGTATTGCTGCCGGGACTCTCAATTGGCGCATTCTTAGCTCTAGCATGCAATGGTGTTGCAGTGTGGTATGCCTTTAACTCATTAGGCACGACAGCCGGCATTATAACCATAGTGGTGGTGCTAATTGTTTTGCTCGTATCTCTCATCTTCTCTCTACGCGCAAAGACATGGCAACGCTTTGCCCTAAAACAAGAGATAGACTCCACAAGCATGCCTCGACCAGAAAACGAGATTGCTCTTGGAACTGTAGGCACAACAGTCTCTCGCCTATCACCAATGGGTAAAATCAACATCAATGGTAAGATTTATGAGGCAAAGTCTGCCGATGTCTTTATTGACCAGCGCGAGCAGGTTGAGGTTGTAGGCTTTGAAAATTTCAATGTTATCGTTCGCAAACTAAACTAAAACCCAATAAACCATGAAACCTATTAAACTAACCCTCCTCCTACTTATCTCTCTACTCCCTTTTGGAGCCCTTGCAGATGATAATCCGGTAGCAGATAGTCGCGCCGTAGTGGTTGCTGACAATGCTCGATTTACTGTACTTACGCCTCAACTTATCCGCATGGAGTGGAGCGAGAATGGCACTTTTGAGGACCGAGCAACCCTTACCTTTATCAATCGCCACACTGAGGTGCCGCAGTTTAAGGTTACAAATAGCCGTAGTAAGGTTGTAATTCGCACCTCTGCCCTAACACTGACTTATCGTAAAGGTGCAAAATTCTCGGCAGACAACCTCTCGGCAGAGTTTATGCTTGGAGATAAAAAGGTTGTTTGGCACTACGGTGATAAAGACTCGCTCAACCTTATGGGTACAACCCGTACATTGGATAAGGCCGATGGCTGGAATCTAAACCCTAATGACCCAATGGAGCCAGGCGTTATCTCTCGCAGCGGTTGGAGTGTTGTAGATGATAGTACTCGCCACTTGTTTGTTGACACTCCATCACACTGGCAGAAGTGGGTAGAGTGCCGTCCAGAGGGTGATTATCAGGATTTGTACCTCTTTGCGTATGGACATAACTACATGCAGGCGGTAAAAGATTATATCTCTATCGCTGGACGTATTCCACTACCTCCAAAGTACGCCTTTGGTTATTGGTGGAGCAGATATTGGCAGTACTCAGATAATGAGCTTCGTGACCTTATTAGCCAGATGCGTAGCCTTGATATTCCTATTGACGTGCTTATCATTGATATGGATTGGCACGAGACTTGGGGCCTTCGTCGTACAGGTGCCAAGAAGGATGAATATGGTCAGCGCATTGGTTGGACAGGTTATACATGGAAAGAGCAGCTCTTCCCATCACCTGCGAACTTCTTTGAGTGGTGTCGTTCTGAAAACCTCAAAACGGCGCTCAACCTCCATCCGGCTTCTGGTATTCAGCCGTATGAGGAGCCGTATGAGAGATTTACTGAGGCTTACGGCTGGACAGAGAAGGGCAAGAGCGTACCATTTAAGATTGACGAGCAGAAGTGGGCAGATGCCTATTTTAACACTGTACTGGAGCCATTTGAGAAGATTGGTGTAGACTTCTGGTGGCTCGATTGGCAGCAGTGGAAGACAAGTAAGTATACAAAGGATTTGAGCAATACTTTCTGGTTGAATTACACCTTTAATAAGCACTCTGAGGAGCGTGGTAATGAGCGCCCTATGATTTATCACCGTTGGGGTGGTCTTGGTTCACACCGCTATCAGGTCGGCTTCTCTGGAGATATTATGATTAATTGGGAGTCGCTCAGCTTCTTGCCTTGGTTTACAAGTACTGCATCAAATGTCGGCTATGGTTATTGGGGCCACGACATTGGCGGTCATGCCCTTAAGATTCGCAACTCGCAGACCGATCCAGAGCTCTACTTGCGCTGGTTGCAGTATGGTGTCTTTACTCCTATATTCAAAACTCACTGTACCAAAAATAGCAATATTGAGCGTCGTATCTGGCAGTTCCCAGACCATATGTTCTACATGCGCGACGCCATCAGACTGCGCTATACTCTTGCTCCTTACATCTATAATGCAGCTCGTCAGACATACGACACTGGTATATCAATGTGCCGTCCGATGTACTACTACTATCCAGAGAGTAGCGAAGCGTACGACATGAAGGAGCAATATATGTTTGGCGACGATCTACTTGTCACCGCTGTTGTAAAGCCAGTTGATAAGGTTACTGGTGTTGCGGAGCGAACAATATGGTTCCCAGAGGGTAAGTGGTATGATATGGTTAGTGGAGCGCTTATTGAGGGTAATCAGACACTATCGCTCAACTATACCGTTGCCGAGAATCCATATTATGCTCGCGCTGGTGCTATTATTCCTATGAACCCATCAACAGTAAAGAGTCTGCAGGAGAAGTGTAATACCCTTGTACTGACCTTTATACCTGGTGCTGATGGTAGTCTATCGCTCTACGAGGATGATGGAGTGTCAAAGAATTATGCAGAGCAATATGCTACAACACAGATTGTTAAGAGCAGTACCGAGTCTGGCATCCGAGTTGTTATCTCTCCACGTCAGGGTGCATATAATGGAGCTTTGGCAGAGCGCAAGTATGAGCTTCGATTCCCTGCACAGATGCCTGCAAAGGTGGTGAAAGTTAACGGTGTAGAGATTCCTTATGCTCGTTATGCAAAGGAGGGCCAGTGGGGATATGACGGTTATTCACTCTCGCCTATCGTCTATACTGATTTGTGCGATTGCAACAAGGAGTGCATCGTAGAGATAGAGTTTGATGCTGAACTCCTGCATCATCAGCCACGCCTCTATGGCAAACAGGGTATATTTAACCGTTGCGTAGTGCTCACCCCTGAGTTCAAAGAGAGCTATGCAGTAAGTTATGACCCATATCCACTACTTCCAGACGAGTATATGAATGTATCTCAGGCGCCAAACTTCATTATGGAGTACCCTACACGAATTGTTGAGTGGCTTGATAGATACGAGAAGAGTTTTGAGATTTGCATCCCTGCACTTGAAAAGTCTGGAAATGTAGATGCAGAGTTTATATCAAAACTGAAGGCTCAGTTTAAGTAACAAAAATTAACAAACTAAATACAATACTATTATGGAGATTGGTTTTCTTTTCGTTGTCGGCATTTTGGCACTTATTGCCATTTGGGTAATCTTCTACTTTGTACCAGTAGGTTTATGGTTCACAGCGCTTATCTCTGGTGCACATATCTCACTGCTACAGATGATACTTATGCGTTGGCGTAAGATTCCGGTATCTTCAATCGTATCATCAATGATTGAGGGAACAAAGGCTGGACTAAAGCTAAACCCAAACTCACTCGAGGCGCACTATCTTGCAGGCGGTAACTTCCGCAATGTTGTTCACGCTCTTGTATCTGCACAGAAGGCTGGTATTAACCTAAACTTTGAGGAGGCTACAGCCATTGACCTTGCGGGTCGTGACGTATTTGAGGCTGTGCAGATGTCTGTAAATCCAAAGGTTATCAACACTCCTCCTGTAACTGCTGTGGCTAAGGATGGTATTCAGCTCATCGCTAAGGCTCGTGTGACTGTTCGTGCAAATATCCGCCAGCTTGTCGGTGGTGCCGGCGAGGAGACTGTTCTTGCACGTGTAGGTGAGGGTATTGTATCATCTATCGGCTCGTCAGTCTCTCATAAATCTGTGCTTGAGAACCCAGATTTTATCTCTCGTGTAGTGCTTGAGAAGGGCTTGGATGCAGGAACTGCTTTTGAGATTCTCTCTATTGACATTGCAGATATTGACGTAGGTAAGAATATCGGCGCTCAGCTTCAGATGGACCAGGCAGAGGCTGATAAGAATATCGCACAGGCAAAGGCTGAGGAGCGTCGTGCCATGGCAGTAGCTCTTGAGCAAGAGATGAAGGCTAAGGCTCAGGAGGCTCGTGCAAAGGTTATCCTTGCAGAGGCTGAGGTACCACTTGCAATGGCCGAGGCATTCCGCAATGGCAACTTGGGTATTATGGACTACTATCGTATGAAGAATATGATTGCAGATACCCAGATGCGTGAGTCTATCTCAGCACCAAAGACCGATTCTTCTAAGAAGTAGTAAAGTGCTAACGCTCAATCAAATATCAGCCACCCTTTCAGAGGCTTTTCGCCTTTCGGAACATAACTATGTTTCTGAACATATGGCACTTGAGCCTCAAGATGTTGGTAAACGTCTATATGACGACCCAATTATCAAGATTGGCTCTGCTTCTGACCCACTGTGGGAGGAGTTAAAAGCGCCACAAGCTGTCGGCAAACTCTTCCGAGCACCCAAGGATTGGATGCCGGAGGCGAAAACTGTAATCAGTTACTTTGCACCATTTAGCGATTTTGTTGTTGAGGGCAATAGAGCCGATGGTATAGAGGTTGGTAATGGCTGGCTATATGCTCGTGTGGAGGGTCAGGCATTTCTCACAGAGATGAATCACTATCTTGAGCAGTGGTTTGAAAATCAAGACATTAAGGCTCTATCTCCATACGCAAGCGATGAGTTTAGATATGTCTTTGAGGCTGGTAGTTGCGAGGAGATTGAGGATAAAACTCTTAGCTTTACAAGCAACTGGAGCGAGCGACATGTAGCGTTTGTCTGCGGACAGGGAACATTTGGACTCTCAAAGAGCCTTATTACCGAGCGCGGTGTTGCTGGACGCTTTGGTAGCGTTATTGTAGATGCGCCGCTTCAGATAACACCTCGCCCATACACAGACATTTACGAGTATTGCACCATGTGCAGTGCATGCATGCGCTGCCCTGGCGGAGCGATAACTCTTGAACATGGTAAGTCACACACTATGTGCAGTGCGTACGTAAATAGGATGCGAGAGCGATATGCACCTCGTTTTGGATGTGGCAAGTGTCAGGTTAAAGTTCCGTGTGAACGAGGTATTCCTAAGAGATAGAAACTAGTATGTCCCCTTAAAGTTAGCTCTTTAAGGGGCTTTTTTTGCACTGTTATACTAAAAAGCGATAAAAATCGTTGATAGTTTGACAATTATTTAGATTAAATTGCAGAAATGCGTGACAAAGGTTAGTTAATTTGCAACTTTTTTGGTACATTTGCACGCAATATTGCGTTTTGATAAAATAGTATAACAATATATGAGAACATTGAAATTTCTTCTATTTGCAGCGTGCGCTGTAATATGCTTTGGAGCTTGCTCTAAAAAGGATGATTATGGTATGGAGTTTTCAAGCACCGGACTCTATTTTCAGTGGGGTGGAGAGGCTCAGACAATCACCTATAACACAGTAAATGCAGCCTCTGTTGAGCTCAAAGAGGCAGAAGATGGCTGGAAATGCACCATCAACCAGAGCGCTAGAACAATAACAATCACCCCACCTGCAGACCCTGGAACAGAGAGTGGTCGCGACAAGATGCGTGAGGCTGATATAAGATTTACTCTGACTTCAAAAAAGGGTAAGGTCAACTCATATACCATTAAGTGTTACATTATCGGCGACTCTGTTGTGCTAATTAACCAAGATGGTAAGTATGCCAACTGTTATGTTTTAACCACACCAATGGCGGCTTATTCATTAGACGTATCTCGTAATGGTGGCGGTCAGGTGCTAAACAATGTTAGTGATGTTAAGATTGTGTGGCAGAGTGAGCATTCTCAAATTGAGCACCTAATTTATGATGAAGAGAGCACAACAGCTACATTCTACATTGATGCTCTCAGAAACGAGGATAATGCAGAGGAGTATATCAAAGAGGATGGTCAGTATGTCATGCCATCCGGTAATGCAGTTATTGCCGCTGTAAACTCAAAGGGTGATATTCTCTGGAGCTGGCACATTTGGTGCACAAAGGCTTCAGCCAACCCTCTTGAGCACTACTCAACCTACTCAAATGGTGTCACATTTATGGACTTTAACCTCGGAGCATTCGCTAATAGCAATGGTGCGACAGACAAGAACCAACTTATTCTTGACAGCTATGGTCTGTACTATCAGTGGGGACGTAAAGATCCATTCCTTCGCCCATATTATCACGACTGCTCTGGCAGCGATGATGAGTATGCATACAATAACGCTGGTAGTATTATTTATGTTGAGTGTGCAGAGAGCTCTGCCGAGACTGGAACTATCGAGTACACTATCGAGCATCCAATGACCTTTATTACCAACACTGCATGCGTAGACAATGAGGATGGCGATGGTATTGGTGACTGGATGTACTCGTCAAATAACTCTCTATGGAGTGGCACAACAAAGAGTCTTTATGACCCATGTCCTTATGGTTGGAGAGTTCCTGCCGGTAACGACTTTGACTGCCTACAGCTCTCTGCAGAGGAGGACAATACCCCTCTTGATACCGCTCGTGGCAGATTTGGATGGATGCTCTCAGATGGAGTAAATAATCACTTCTACCTTGCTGGAGGATTTAGAAGTTACTATGATGGCTATATCCACAACATGAACTATAAGGAGGATGTATACCCTTCACAGCCAGCACCATGGGAGGGATACTACTGGACTGCTGGTACTACTGCTGACGGCAAGCAGTCAACCTGCATGTATTTTGACCTTACCACAACAAGAACTATCAACAAGTTTAATCTCAACTACCCAACTAAGCGCGCAAATGCGATGCAGATTCGTTGCGTAAAGATTAAGTAGGCATACCTAAATCAAATATACTATGATACTCAGACTTAGAATGCTCAGCGACGAAAACGATAATTTCGTACGCGACTTTGAGGTCTCTCACGAGATGAATCTCTTTGAGCTTCACAACTTTATCATCACCTCTATAGGCTATGACGATTGTATGGCGTCGTTCTATACAGCTGATGAGCAATGGACCCCAATTCAGGAGTTCTCACAGATGGACTTGGGCGACGAGCAGTTTGAGGGCGCTCCAATAGCAATGGAGAAGGTTACCCTTGCCGAGCTGGTTGTCTCTGAGTGTAATCGTCTGATTTATCAGTTTGACATGATTGCTGACCGCGCCTTCTACCTTGAGGTTGTTAGCGCAACGCAGCCAAATCCAGAGCTTGAGTACCCACGTGTATCGTTTGAGAATGCTCGTGTACCAGACCAATATGATCCAGATGCCGTGCCGGCAGACGATGGCTCTATCTTTGACGAGATAATGGACGAGTTTGGAGAGTTTGACGGCGACGATAGCTATGACGATGAGTACTAATCGCAGACTTATTGTTGTCGTCGGACCAACAGCCTCGGGCAAGACTGATCTAAGCATCGCTCTTGCCCGACATTATAATGCGCCTATACTCTCTACCGACTCACGCCAAGTATATAAAGGTCTACCTATCGGCACCGCATACCCTTCCGAGGAGCAGCTACAATCCGTTGAGCACCACTTTATTGCCGAGCGAGAACTTACTGAAGATTTCAACTGTGGCCAGTACGAGAAAGAGGCTCTGGAACGTCTGGATACGCTATTCAAAAGCGTCAATACTGTTGTAGCAGTCGGAGGCTCAGGACTATATATTCGTGCCCTATGCGAGGGTATGGACAGCCTTCCGGAGGCAGACGCAACACTTCGCGAACAGCTCGCTACTCGCCTACAAAACGAAGGTGTAGAGTGTCTTGCAAACCAACTACGTGAACTTGACCCAGAGTACTATCAAGTAGTTGATAGGAACAACCCCGCACGTATTATGAGAGCTCTGGAGGTGTGCCTATCAAGTGGACAGAAGTACTCCGAGCTTCGCAAAGGTGAGCGTAAGGAGCGTGATTTTCAGATTGTTAAGATTGGAGTCAGCATGCCCCGTGAGCAGCTTTATGACAGAGTCAATCGCCGCGTAGAGATGATGATTGCAGCTGGTCTGGAGGCTGAGGCTCGTAGTGTGCTTACCTACCGTCACTGCAACTCACTTCATACCGTGGGATATAGCGAGATGTTTGACTACTTTGATGGTAAAACCACCCTAAATGAGGCCATTGAGCTAATCAAACGCAACACACGCCACTATGCCAAGCGTCAGATGACATGGTTTAGGCGTGACGAACAGATAGCTTGGTTTGCACCTACTGATTACCAGCAGATTATCAAATATATTGATTCACAATTTGGAGAATAAGATATAAATTTGTACATTTGCACCGCAAATAGCCGGTTGCCCGAATGGTGGAATAGGTAGACACGCCGGACTTAAAATCCTGTGGACAGAAATGTCCGTGCCGGTTCGATCCCGGCTTCGGGTACGCGAGGAGAAACAACATGTTTCTCCTCTTTTTTGTATATACGTTGGCGAGGAACTACGTTCTGCTGCTAATGTGATTGTCTACTATGCGTGCAAGCCCGCTGTCGCCCATCACATTAGCATCTGCCTTTGGCATGCTCGCCAACAAGTGTAACTCTCGACACCGCAATACTCACTAATGGGCGGTTGCGCAGATATTGTTATTTTATGCTAGACCTATCGGTCTGCGCTACTGAGGTATCCGCGCGAGTTTGCGACTAAAGTCGCTACACTTCAATCCCGGCTTCGGGTACGCGAGGAGAAACTACAAGTTTCTCCCCTTTTTTTGTATATAAGATGACGTAATGCAAATTTTGTTGTATAATTGAATAAAATAACTATCTTTGCAGTGTAGATTGATTAATAATGATCAACACCTGTAAAGGTGTGTAAATTAAATGACTATTATGAAGAAGATTTTATTGGCTGTAGTTGCTACTATTGGTATAGTATCTACATCCTTTGCATTCGAGCCGGTAGTTAGATATTCTGGAGAGGTTAATATCGGTTTTGCATCCGGAGATAAGTTGATGTACGGAGATGATTTAGCTCTTGATTCATCGCTCAGTCGCCCATTTCTTGAGACTATCCATGGTGTAGCTATTGGTCAGCATCTATTTGTAGGTGCAGGTTTAGGCATTCAGGCTTATCTGGGTGCATGGGATTTGGAGTATCCTGATGAGAAGTGGAAGACCATTACCCTGCCAATGTATGTCAATGTTAAGGGTATACTGCCAATGAGAACAGTTTCGCCATATATATCTGCTAGCTTTGGAGGGAGTGTTGTGCCATACAGTGGCTCAGATATTTCCATTTCTATAAAAGAATACTCTTTCTCAACTCGACTCAAGGGTGGTTTCTATTGTGATGTAGGCCTTGGTGTCAATATTCTCAAGTGGTTAAACGTTTGTGCGGGAATGCAGCATCAGCGATTTGGCTATAAGTTTGTTATTTCTGATAGCTATTTTCCTGAATCAGACAACGACGATGGCTATAATGGCACATCGTGGTATATAAAAGTTGGATTTAATTGGTAAATATTGAATAAATAATACGGAGAGGTTGTTTTAATAACCTCTCCGTATTTGATTTTAACGATTTTGTATTATCTTTGCAGTATCAAACAGATTCGTCGTCCGGCGGATTATCAATCAAGAAATTTATTATACTTAATATGGAAGATTTAGCTACACTTGAGAGCAAGAGCCTCAAAGAGCTGCGTGAGATTGCAAAAGCATTCGGAATTGAGAGTGACAAGCTCTCCAAGAAGAGTATTATAAAGTTAATAGCTGGCGGTGCAACCTCTGAAGAGGCACCACAAGAGCCTGCTAAAGAGGAGATTGCTGTAACAACTGAGCAGCCTAAGCGTCGTGGCCGTAAGCCTCATAAGGCGGAGAAGGTTGAGGTTGTAGAGGATTCTACTGCAGCTGAGGCAAAAACTGAGCCTGCGCCAACCACAGAAGAGCAGCATCCTGCTAAGCCAGAGAAACGTCGTGGCAGACCAAAGAGAGCCGAGAAAGTTGAACAGGTAGAGAATAGCGTTGAGGAGCAACACGTAGAGCCAACTGTTACCGAGGAGCCAACCAAAGAGGATGTAACTGTAGAGGCAGAGATTACAAAGGATGACTTTACGGCAGAGGTTATAGGCGAGGGTGTACTTGAGATAATCCCGGAGGGTTATGGTTTCTTACGTTCAGCAGACTACAACTACCTCAACTCTCCGGATGATGTATATGTATCACCATCACAGATTAAGCTCTTCGGCCTTAAGGCTGGAGATACCGTAACTGGTATTATCCGTCCACCTAAGGAGGGTGAGAAGTATTTCCCACTTGTGCAGGTGCTTGAGATTAATGGTCTTGAGCCAAATGCCGTGCGTGACCGTGTACAGTTTGAGTATCTGACACCTCTCTTCCCAGACAAGAAGTTTAATCTTACAGGAAATGGTCACAACGACCTATCAAATCGCATAGTAGACCTCTTCTCCCCTATCGGTAAGGGCCAGCGCGCGCTGATAGTTGCTCAGCCAAAGACAGGTAAGACCATGCTATTGCAAAACATTGCCAACGCCATTGCCGACAACCATCCAGAGGTATACATGATTGTTCTACTGATAGATGAGCGACCTGAGGAGGTTACAGAGATGGCTCGCCACGTCAAAGCTGAGGTTGTTGCCTCTACATTTGACGAGCAGGCTACACGCCACGTAAAGGTTGCCGAGATGGTTTTGGAGAAGGCTAAGCGTATGGTTGAGTGCGGACACGATGTAGTCATCCTACTCGACTCTATAACACGTCTTGCACGTGCGTACAACTCCGTACAGCCTGCCTCAGGTAAGGTATTATCGGGAGGTGTAGATGCAAATGCACTCCATAAACCAAAGCGATTCTTCGGAGCTGCGCGAAATACAGAGGAGAAGGGCTCTCTTACAATCATCGCAACAGCGCTCATTGACACAGGTTCAAAGATGGATGAGGTTATCTTTGAGGAGTTCAAGGGTACAGGTAACATGGAGCTTCAGCTTGACCGTCGCCTTGCAAATAAGCGTATCTACCCTGCTGTGGATGTTATCGCATCAGGTACCCGTCGTGAGGATATGCTCCTAAGCCGCGAGGTTATGCAGCGCACCTGGATTCTGAGAAAGTATCTATCAGATATGACGACTGTAGAGGCGATGGAGTTCCTCCAAAAGCAGATGAACCTAACTCGCAGCAACGAGGAGTTTTTAGCAACAATGAACCAATAAATATAAAAAACTATGAAGAGATTTTTGCTTATTCTTATCTCGGCACTCTACACCCTTACCAGTTTTGGTTGGGGTCAGAAGGGTCACGACGTGGTGGCATACATTGCCGAGTGTAATCTGAAACCAAGTGTGTATAAAAAGGTGGTCAAGGTACTCGATGGTCACTCGCTTGTAT
>JAEIGA010004824.1_pt1 | contig 20756 bp, 17 predicted proteins | sample 9270691 | NCBI WGS metagenome assembly JAEIGA01 (sample SAMN17057246, study PRJNA624740) | gut metagenome | biome: biome; isolation source: fecal sample | host: Bos grunniens | place: China: Xizang | collected 2019 | reverse complement strand
CTTTCAGACGAAATCGCCCAAATTTCAAACCTATTCATGCGTGCACATGCATGCGCGCACGTTCAGTGTTATATTAATAAGTATTATTAATAGTATAACACTAATTATATAGTATCTATTTATATTTATTTAGTATTATTAATATAATGTATTAATAAATTAATAATTTAATGAATTAATAATTATACAGTAAGAAGAATAAAGCATGGCGAAGGAGAGGAAAGAAGCACTACGAAAAGCCGGGGGAGAGGGCCGGGAAGAAAGTTTAAAAAAAGTTTTTGAAATCTCCCAAATTTCATTCCGGCTTACTGTATAATAAAACAGGACATCAAGTATTGTGCATTATCAAAGCGCCAATTTGTAATATGAGCTATATAATGTCCTTTAATTTGTTGTATCATTTATGAGCACGGTTGCTACGTCTTCAGCCTGTCTTTTTTTGTATGTGTTTTGGCGGTCGGAAAGACATACGGTTTATCTACTTAGAAATGATACTATTAACAAAAAGAAAAAATAATTTTTGAAATTATCAAAATTTCAGAAAGTTGTATCGTATAATAAAATAGTGCGATACAGCACAAACCTCTTTTTGCTAGAGTCTCAGGTTATCTTTCAAACCTCTTAATCCTGGGACTCATACGTAAATGTACTCTTACTGTCCCGTTGATAGTAAGATTCCACATATATACTTTTCATTTTTCTCCGAGAGAGGGAACTCACACCTCCCCCAACACCTCACTCCCTCTCTCATTCTCCTTTCTAGGTTAGGGTTTATTTGTTAATTTGTTTACCTAACCAATGCTTAGGGGACGGCACAAAGTCCCCAACCTCCCTTGACTTTATCACATTGTTTGTGTTTTCATAATAATTTTCTCCGGGAAGACCTGCTCTTAATTGGGCAGGTTTTTTTCTTTTATATGGAGTCAATAGAGGTACCAAATTCGAGACGAAAGCTTTAAGGCTACCAAGTATCAGGGCCCAAGGTTAAAGTTGAAATTTGGGCATTTATGGGCTTCCTTTTTATTTGTGCAACATATGAATACTTGAACACGTGTTAATATGTAAAGGTAAACCCCTCTCTCTCCTAAAACAAAATCATGGCAATTTCGGGGAGAAGTATTATGGGGCTCGTGGTGATACTAAATTTGAGCTTTCTTTCTAGCCCTATAACTTATACTACCAAAACGAAAACTCCCCAATTTCGCGCCCTCTCGCTTCCCTAAAAATGAAATCATGGTAATTTCGCGGAAAAATGAAATTCCGGCAATTTCAGGAAGCTAAAAAATGAAATCATGGCAATTTCGCCTATAAAATAAAAAAGACGGCTTTTGAGGGCCGTCTAATTGCTTATTATTTGTCAGTTAGCTTATTTTTATATCCAGAAATTCCAGTAGCTTTTAATACTCCATCTTCCTCTTGTGTAACTAAGACATCAGCATCTCCTGCTATCTTAGTAAGTCCTAAGGTAGTCCTATAACCATTGGAATCTATGGAGTCTTCTTGCTTAGTTACTAAATAAAGTCCTGAAGCAATGTGTTTATGTCCACCTGGAAAGATTACATGAAGTCTTATATACTGCATAAGAGTAGCAGGTCTTAATAAACCATAAATAGTTATACTTGCATTTATAGGAAATTGAGTAATTAAGTTCCACCAGTTTTCATCTACTGCTGTAGAAGTATTAAAATCGTTATTTGAAGTTAGGATAGGTGCATATTCTTCTTCCCACTCACCTTTATTATTTATTCTTCTAACATATTGATTTGGGCAGACTTCATTTTGGTATTCATAATACAAAGCATAGTTTTCATTATTTTCAATTTGAAATTGGGTTACTATTGTTCTGGTATTATAGCCTACTGTAATAGTATAAGCATCATTTTGTGGTACTTGTTTATCAACTTTAGTAATTTTAAAATAAGGTCCAGTGTTACCTGCTTCCGGGTCTGTTTCATCATGAATAGTAAATATATAGTTAGCAGTAGGTAAACCTTCTAATGTTTTTTGAGGTCTCATACAACCTACTAAATATTTTATTAAATCAAGTGCTCCTAAGTTTTGTTGAGAAGGAATTAGTACTGCTTGGTCATCTAAATTTTCAATAGCACTTAATTTATCTTCCGTCATACCAGAGAATACTTTACGTAAAGAATTATCCTTCTTAAAGATACTAAGTATTTCTTCACTGGGTCTACGAGGTAAGCCATCGTTAATATAATTAGTTCTGCTAGTTGTCATTAAGCTAGTAGAACTTGTAGCCTCAATAGTATATTCAATACGAGATTGCTCTAAAGAAAACACTTGAGATACTTTAGTAATGATAGCTTCTTCTTCTCTATAAATAAATCCGGGTTGATTTATATCTCCATAAGAAAATTTAATTTTTCTTCCGCCACTAGCACTTGAAAGTACTTTTTCAAATAAGTTTGGGTCATCAAATTGTGTTATGGGATAACTGATACCTAAAGTATATTTATTAACTTGCCCATTGATTTTTGTGATTCTTAGATTTTGTATATAGTCAGGATATTGTACATCGTGTATCTCACTGAACATTTTACTTTCGGCATCTGACATAATTTGACGTTTTTTACGTCGATAAACACCGAAAGTAAAATTGTCTCCTATAGTAACTTTAACCCAAGGTATTTGAACTCTATTAACATCAGAAAGTAAATCTTTATTATCTAATACTCCCACTATTATCTACGCTCCTTTTTAAATGACAAGCCAGCTAAACTTGGAATATATAAAGTAGCATATCTCGGTGTTAGTGGCATAAGTGCATCTGGTATATCATTATACATAGCAATAATCCACCAGTAAGTAGGATTGTTATAGTATTTAAGTGCTAGACTATCTAATGTATCTGTTGTAGACAACCAATGAGTTACATGAGGAATATCTTTACTAATATCTTTAATTAAACCGTAAATTTCACGTTCACCTAATGTATCATAATAAATAGATGCTCCAGAATATCTAGAAAGATATCCATAATTTTTACCGCCTATTTTATTTAATGTATCCATATAAAGTATCCTCCTTAACCATTAAGACCCATACCGCTTTTCATAGTTGCCACTACTCCGCGGAAAGAACCATTTTTAAAAACTGTTTGTGCATCATATGGGTCTATTTCAGAAATAGTAAATACAACAGTTACCTTTGCATATCTATTGTTATTAAGTATTGGTTTTTCATAAGTTACTGTAACTCCTGATGCTACTACACCTCTAATAAATATTTCATCTCCAAATCTTACTGCAACAATAGGTGGTTCAACTACATTGTTTGTATCAGAGTAGTGTGGAAGTGCAATAGCTTGTAAAGCCCTAATTAAGGAATCAGTATAATCTTCAGATTCATCTTGTACAAAACCTGGAAACATAACAGTAGCAGTTTTAGTTTCAGTTGAAGTACTTCCGGATTGTGGTTCATTTAAAGGTATTCCAGCTTTCCATTCTCCATTCTCATCAGTAACTCCGACATTAGTATTTTGCTGCTCTCCGGTTTTATAAGTAATTTGTTGTACAAACCAAGGAGTAATGTTTGCCATATTAATGTCATCCATTATATCTCTATGTAAGTTAAGTGTTATTTGTACATCTCTTGGTCCTGAACCAGTATAAGTAAATACTGGCGCAGAACGTCCTAAAGCAGTTGTTTGAGAAAAAGCAGAAGGCATTTGGTCTGTAATAGAATCAGGTTCAGTAGGAAGTCTCCAATATTGATAACCCTCTCCTAAGTGAGAAATGTAAATATAATTATTAGTAAGTAAGTCGCCTAATTTTCGGTCCCAAGTTAAATTTGGAATGTCTGATTTATTAACAGCTATAGCATTACTTGTAGTAGCCATTTAACTATACCTCCTCACCATCATAAATATCTACATTAGAAACTGTGTATAGTGGTTTATAAACTTCACGATACATTGGAATTTCTGCGTGGTCTTTAATAACAAGCACAAATTCACGAATTTCTTCTAACAGCTTTTTATCCGCTTCAGTAAGTGGCATTTGTATCTCTCTATAAAGTTGAACTTCTTCATATACATATTTACCATTTTCATCACGTACTGGATTACCATCGCCATCTAAAACTTTCTCTTTTATTGTTAGAGGTATATAATGACCTGAAGCATCACGACAGTACTCGTGTTTCCAAGCAGTATAGAATTTTTCTACATCCTTATCTACGTATCCTAAAACATCATGTGCTATTTCTTGTGGGAATTGTTCTCCACTAGGTTTTCCACCCATCATATAGTCATAGAGAATATTTCTCATCTTACCTTCCCAAGCACCATATAATGAAATTGAGTTTCTATTTGTTTGCATTACTTTCTGGACTCTTTTTATATTATCACTATTAGAGTCAACTTCAGTAACAACATTACCTGCAAGATATTCTAGCAAACGGTCTGCAAAAGGATAACTTGTTCCAGTGTTAAGCATTAAAAGTTGTAAAGGAGAGATTGGATTAAATTCTCGATCTTCTACTTCTGGATTTGTTATAGTTACTGTATCTTCTGCCGAAGCGCCTTCTCCAAAAAGTACGGTTTCATAGTTAGTTACAAAGTGGTTTTGTTTTGATTCCCATTTTGCAAAAGTACGTATTTCTGCTTCTTTAGATAAGTCATAAATAAAGTCACCGTTTTCATCTCTTAAGTAATCGCCATTTTCATCACGCTCAGGATGTCTATAAGAACGTTCTTCGTGAATTAGTTTATATAAACGATGATTATGTGTTAGGTAATTACCTTCTAATATTGTAATACTTGATTTATTAGCTATAGGAATTTTAATAAATAATTTTAAATCATTTTCTTTTTTTAATATTTGATTTCTATAGGCATTTACTTTATCTAATAGTGCTTGTTTTTCTTTTCGTACTTCTTCTGTGTCGGTTTCTAGTATAGTAGGAACTTCTTGCTTAACACAGTCTTTTAATATATTATTTATAGTACTAATATTTAATTTATTCCAAAGCAATGGATTATTGAAACGTAATTCTGAAAATTTTTGATAAGTATTATTTATTATAATTTGATTTAAATCTACACGGGTTAGTGATTCTAAAACATACTTTTGTTCCGAGTCACTCCAAGTTTTATATTTATAGTTGTCTTCAACTTTTTCTGGAAATTCTTCCATATAATCTTTATAAAAACCACAGCACATTTCTACACCACAAGAAGCATCTAGTGCAATAGTATATTCTTGGAAAAACTTTATCGGTATTGCATAAATAGTATAATCATTATCTTTTGACCAAAATACATGACGTTTACGCTCATATCCTTCAATGGTCTTCTTTTCTACTGCAATGTCTAGATGATTACATACTTTTTTTCCAAAGCAATTATATAAAGGCATTAAATCAATACCTAAGTAATCACGTTGAAATCTTAAAAAGTTTCCTAAATATTCATGTGTTTGGTCGTCATATATATTATTGGTAATTGGTAAAGTTTTAGTAATATTTAATATTTTACGGTTATAGACAAACAGTTCAAGAGTTGACCAGTTATTATTTTCATATTTCTGTACTTTACCATCTTTTATATATAAGCCATCAATAACACCAGGATGTTCTGTCCCAGTGTTATTGAAGTATTGTTCATATTCTTTAGTGTATATTTTATAACTAGGAAGATTAAATGTGTTTAAAATTTGTTTAATCTGCCCAACCATAATGTGATTTGAATTAAATTTAAACATATTATCCTCCGAAGTTTTTATTAATTCCTGCGTTACCAGTAAAGCCACCAATAATTCCAGCATCTGTTCCAAGAGCGCTTGCAAGTGCTTGTAGTCCATAAACTATTTCAGCTAAGCCTTCTTTAGTTATTTCAGCTGCTTCACCTAAGGCATTTACAATATCAGTATTAGTAGCATCTTTATCAAATTCTTCTGTACCTTGTTGTAACATTGATGCTTTATCATCTGCTGCTTGTGCCATTGTTGCATTCTGAATGTCGGAAGCAGAACCATTACCTGTTGTTCCGGAACCAGATTCACTAACAGATGCTCCACTTTGTGCTTTACCTATTGTAGATAGTGCTGTACCGCGTTCTATAATATCTAGGCTGTTAGATACTCCAAGTGCTTTTAACATACCAGAACCACTAACGCCACCGCCTGCACCTAGGCCTGCGATCATATTACCAAGTGAACTTAAAATTCCTCCTGCCATAGCACCAGCTTGCATTAACTGAGCAACAGTAGTATTAAGGTCAACACCAAATCCATATACGTTTAAGAATGGTAGGTCAATACCACCAGTGGTTTGTTCAAGTAATCCACCAACTTTATATAGTAAGTAAGTGATTGGGTTATTTGCCATACCTGCAGCCATTGAGTATTGAACATTTTCCCAAACGTTACTCATCATTTCACCGATACTAACTCTTTGATACATTGTATTAGCACGTGAGTTTAACTCCGTAATCATATCACCGTAGTTTAGTGTTGATTCAGTGAGTTGTTTTATTGTTTCGTCTGTTCTTAAGTTTGCAATAGCTTTCAAGTCTGATGCTTTAATACCAAAAACACCAGCTAATTGTTGTTGAATTACTTTACTATCTGATTGTGCAGCAATTTCACCTAAATATTCAACAGCAGCACTTAATAATTGATTAGTATCTTCACCATTAAGACCATCTTCAAGAATTTTAGATATTGATAAGCCAGTTTGATTTGCAGCCATTACTAATAGATTACCAATACCTCCATTAGTAATTCCTTCAAGTTCACCGGCAGCAAGTTGTCCTAAGGCAGTTGAAAGTGCATTTACTGCTGAGTCTGACATACCAACTGAATACATAGAACCTAACCATTTTTGAACTTGATATTCAAATTCAGTTGCGACATCGGCTTCCATAAGTGCTTGTGCTTCATATAAACCACTACGAACTGAATCAGCTAATTCACTTAAATACTCAGTAGTTTCATACATACTATTTAAGAAAGCATTCAATGCAGATTCCATACCAAGACGTGCTGCAGTAGTGTCTGCTTGTTGTATTCTTACTAACTTTAAGAGGGTTCCATCTGTTACTTCGAAGGTAGTAGCAATTTTACCTGCGACTGTATCTAAGAAGGCTCTTTGTTGTACATTATAAGAAATACCTTTTTCAACAAGTTTTTCTAGACTTGTTATTAAGTCTGCCTGTAAAATAAAAGGTGAAGCTCCAGCAATTCCTGTAAATGTTTGGCTCATCTTATCAAAGTAGGAACCAAGGAATTTGCTATTAGTTTCAGATCCATATAGACGAGTATCAATCGGTGTTTTATGCTTACCAACTTCATCCATTTTTGTTTCAAGTTGTTTAGCTAAACTTGCAAGACCTGCGGATAAATTACCAATAAGTGCTTTACCACTTGTTTTACCATCAGGTCCTTTAGCCATATCTTTTACAGCAGTGAGTCTTTCTTTTACAGTTGCTCCCTCTGCAAACATTGCATTAAACTTTTCGATTGACTGCGCTTTACCGGCTTCACGCTTTTTCTTTGTATTATCAGCATCAACCTTTGCTTTGGCTTCTATTTTACATTCTTCTTGTATTTGTTTAATGCGTTCTTCACTAAGCTCACCCTCAGCTTCTCGCATTACTGCTATACGTTCTAGATAAAGACGCTTTGCCTCTTCTTGATACGCACGTTCATTATCGAGACGTTGTTTAACAGACTCTTCCCTTACAATGGTTTCTAAGTCTGCTGCAAAAGCAGCCTGTTCTTCTGCAAGCTGCTTTTCTTGATCATATAACCATTTTAAATTATCAAAACGTTTTTTATTAAGGGCATCTTGGGCTTCCATCTCGGAGAATGTAATCTTAGAAAGCATATCTTCCATCTGAGCTGCTTTTAATGCCCAATCTACTGTTGAAGCACTACCAAAAGTTGTACTTTCACCAGAATCAAAATCCATGATATATACCCTCCTATAAATTATTTTTTATTTCTACTTTTAATCTCTTCTAATGCTTTACGAGTAGCTTCAAGTTTATCTTGAATACACTCAGCAAGATAAATTCGTTCTGGAACAGACATATCCAAAACGTCTGTGTAACTAGTACTAATCTGGTCACTAATGAACCAGCATTCTTTTACTATTTCTTTAAATCGCTTTGGTCCGTATGGTTTTCCGTCTTTAGATGTTTGTGGGTCTAAAAAACTCGGACCCATAGCGAAAAAATGTTTTTATTTCAGCACCACATTTTGGACAAGTAATATATAATAAGTTATTCAATCCAATCTGTCTGCCAAGTAAATCAATATTATTTAGAATTTTTTGCATATCACGAGCGCTAAGAGAGTTAATAAAACTTTCCATTTCTAATTGATTTTTTCTAGCACCATTTACTGTTGCAATACTACATATCAATTTACAATAAGTATCAAAATCAATAGTTGCATTTTTAAATTTTCTGCGCATATCTTTTGTGCGAGCTTCAATTTCTTCTAGTAATCTAGGAGTTTGATTTTTTAGTTCTATAATAGTATCTGAAGTAGTTAAGGTAAATACTTTAAAATTATTATAGAGGTCTTCATCAAGTTCTCTAACTTCAAGTGCACTTAAGTCCGCTTCTGCTTCTACAATTTCATGGCACTCTGAGCATTGACATACTAAGCTATACTGCTCACCATAAGTTACAGCACGTAATCTGTGTAATAAATACTCATAATCTCCAACACACATATCATAAACAGGGATTGCTGGCTTTTCAATACAACAACCTTCAATAATATCTGCAAGTGTTTTTAGTGGAGTAGTAGATGGAGATAATCTCTTCATCTCATCTCTTGCTGTCATGCTTCTGAGCTCAATGTGAGGATTAACCTCTTTGTCATAGATTCTTCCTTTGGAAGGTAATTCATAGCCCTCCATAATTGTGTAGTTAGTTTGTCTCTCGTCCATCATTAATAAAATTCCTTTCTTCAAAATGGGTTTCTAATATTTCCCTTATTAGTGCTGACACAGTTGTTCCCCTTCTTTTTGCTAGAGCCTCTAATCTTTCTTTTAATGGTTTCGTAGATTCAAAAGTTTGCATAACTTTATCACTACGGTCTACTTTTTTTCGTCCCATTTGATTTTTGACCCTTTCCGAACTTTTTAAATTGTTCATATAATTTAGCATAAAAATAAAAATAAATTTATTAAAAATAAAATTATTAAATAAAAAGAAGCAAGAGGTTAGTCTTGCTTCTTTATGTATTATTCTATTATTGCTTTGCAACATTCCAAGTAGATGGCTCGCCACCATTACTAGCAAGCTCACGTGTTGGTATTGCTTTATCAAATTGAATAGTCGCAGTGATTTGTCGTTTGCCATCAGATTCTTTATCAAAATCACTTTCTGAAAGTGCTGAAATCCAACAGCCTATAAGTTCCCAACTTCTAATTGGAACAAAGTCTTGAGTATATTCTACAAGTTCGCAGTTTTTCTTATAGTCTTTCATACGACCGCCTTTACCTGTAGTTACATCATAAGCTTGAGCTTGCCAAGCAATAAGGATTGACTTTGTATCAAGTCCTACTACGTCATCAACTACGATTTCACCTTCTCCAAAACTTGGAACGCCTGCAAACTTAATAGTTTCATTTCCACGTTTATAAGATTGAGGCTCAATAGTAAAGTGTGGTACTTTAGCTCTAACAACGTTAAGCTGAATAATAGTCATAGCATCTAATGTGCCAGAAGGTGTTTTAAGTTGTTTACCTACTGGTAAACCATTAATTGTGCTTGTGCTATTAGGGTAATTGTTACCGTCAAAATCAACTGCCATACCTATATTAAAGGTAAAGAAGCCTGATCTTGCCGCTTCATAGTTATTCAATTGACCGCTAATGTGTGCACCTGAAAGTAAGTTATTTGTATCCATTTATTCTGTCTCCCTTCTTATTCAGTAATTGTAGCTGTAGTGCCACCGTTTAGTGAATCTTCTAATGCAAGTTCGATATCAAAGTCTTCAACAGCTTCAATAGGAACAATTCTAATTCTTGCAGACATTACACCCTTAAGGTCAGTTGGACGTTTATCAATACTATAATCTTTAATACCTTGACCAACTTTCATAGTTTCAAGTAGTGGCTTTAATCTATTTACAAAATTACGCCAAAGCATTTCACTATTAGGATCGAAAGTAAAGTTTCTACATAGATTATAAACAAACTTTTTAATTGTAATACAGAGTTGTCTAATATTTAAGAAGTGTGAAGCAACAAGTTCAGTCTGTAAAGCATGTGCTGTTCTATTACCCCAAATATAGTAATTATTCAAGTTTCTAACAATTACGTTACATGCAAGAGGTATTGAATTAGGATCTTTGTCATCTTTGTATCTTGGCTCAAGAGCTTGAACTGCAAGGTCTCCTAAGTCAAACTTAGTTGCAGCAACATTATAAGTTGCAGTACCACGAGTAAATCCTGCGGCAGCAAACCATTCAGCATAGTTATTTGCAAGCATATTATCAAAGCAAGCGAGATAGTGGAATGAACCTGGGAATCTACTGTTATTATATCCATCTGAACCTGCGTTAGAATTATTAGAGTAGATTACACTGGAAGTAAATACCGCTGAATACTTATTTACAGAAGCTGGCAGAGTTTTGATTTCTTGTTTAATAGCATTAACAATTTTCTTTGTTCCGATAGCCGCTCCACTGCGTAAACCAGCTGTAGCAGCTCTTTCGATTGCTGCCTCGTCTAAATCAATAAGAGCTAGACAATCGCCTCTTTTTCTAACATGATTAAAGACATCATTATCAGTATAGCTCTCATAGTCAGCAAGAGTGCTAATTGCACGGTTAGCATTGTTCATATAGCTAATAACAGCTCTAGTATCAGCATCGCCACCTTCTATAAGACCGGTAAGAATAAATCTAAAATCATATGTAGTTTTATCTCTTAATGGTGCCCAGAAATCATCGTCACCAAGGGCTTTAATTGCCTTAGCCATGTTTTGAGCATCAGCTGCATTCCATTCACCCATATTTACGTAATAAATAGTATAGCCCATATTTAAAAGTTCATAGGCAATTTGGTTACCATAGTGAGCCGGAACATCTATAGCTGATGCTTCAGCTGCTACAAATTCATAAATACCTGCTGCTTTTTCTGCGTCTGTTTTTTGAGCCTCTTCTTCAGGTGTACTTTCTTCAGTAGACGCACGAGTACAGGTATATTCTGTATCATCATATGTAATAGAAGTAATTGCATGTGTAGTAGCATCTTCTTCCACTGCAGTAAGTTTTGCATCTGAAAAAGAAGTTTTAAATGCAGTAGCATTCTTCTCTTTAATTACAACATCTTTAACAATGACACCTGCTAAAGTAGTAAAACTAATAGTAACAGCACCATCAACTACGGCAACAGTACCAGTCATAGTTGCTTTAAAATTATTATCTTTTAAAGTAGCATTAGGTTTTACATAACCTATATAAGTTTCAAAATCAGATACTGAAGTAATTTCTTTAATACCATTATCTCCGAATACATCAGCGTCTGTTTGAGCTTCCCAAGTACCCTCAGTAGCACCTGGCTTTTCAAGGATAATACCTTTTAAATTACCATTTGCATCATGATTAGTGGTTAGTCCAGCGTCTTCTGTTGTAAAGTATTTAGCATGGAAACCTGGAACTACTACGGTGAAGTTAGAATAGGCTCTACTACCAGGAGTAGTATTATCAACTTCAGTTATATTAATCTTTGGCATATTATTCTCCTTATGATATTTATTTTAAAATTAAACTCATTTTGAATTCAATTAATTTAGCAAATTATTTACTAAACTTTTTATATTTTATAACTCTTCGTTTGATGGAATTTCAATTATTACTTCATCATCAGGTACTGACGCTTTTTCGTCTGTTAAATCTAAATCAACTGCATCCAAAGAGTAATTAATTTTATATGGAATATTAAATAGGAAGGCATCCTGCAATTCCATTTGGATTGTCCATCTATAAAATTGTCCTGGAAAAATGTGTTGTGCAATATCGCTAGTATCTGATATCGTACCTAATATTCTAAGATGGGCTGTATGAGTTAAATCTATATTATTATATGGAATATTTACGTTAATTTGAGGATTATTTATTAATTTAAATAAAAAATTACGTACATATTCTTCACCTTCATATTTTGTTTTTGTATATATATTTAGTTGGTATGTTGTTTGAACCGGTATTACATTGAAAATTGCACTGCGTTCAGGTACTCTTAAATTACGCTCATTTGGTGAGGCTAATATATTACCACTAAAAGATTTTAATTGTTTAATAGTAGAAAGTATTTCTAAGTCTTTATTTCTTGTTAGTGTAATTAGTGGTAGTTGTAATGGCTTATCTGATTTATCATCTGCTAAAGTCTCAAAAAACCTAGTACTTTCATCCGGTCCTAAAACTCTAACTTTATTAGTATCCGGCATCCAGCGTTTAAGTTTCGCTGTAATAACATCATCATAATAGCTTATTGCCATAATAATTATTCACTCCTTGGTTATTTCAAATGCATCTAATAATATAGTACTTCCTTGAATCTTACCATCTCCATAAGTAATAAATCTAGCTAATTTATCATCTTCTGGGTCCTTGAAAGTATAAAGTACCTCATTAGCGCTTGGTTGGTCTACTTGTAGCTTATGGAGTAGTCCTAAACATATAGCTTTAAGACCTTGTTTATATTTTGCTAGTAAAATCTGATTTAATTCTAGTTCACTAGCATGAAAAGGATAAGCACGAATAATTAGCGCCGCTTTTTTTATACTTTGCATAAATAAAGTATGTTTTGTTAACGGTTTTTTTGATGTATACCTAAATAGCATTATTTAATGGCTCCTTATAAACTAAGTATTTTACGAAGATCTTCAAGTTTTAATAAATTATTAATAAATTTATCTACTTTTTCTTGTGTGCCTAAGTCATAAGCTTTAAGCCATTTTTTGCATTTATTATACTCATCAATGGAAAGACCAGCTTTAGTAGTATCAAAAGGTACCCCAGCTGTAGTTAGTATTTTAGCACTTTTAGTAGTATCAGATGCTTGCATAATTAAGTAACTAAAAAATTTTAGCGCTGTTTTTGCAGTTTTTATTTCTGTCTTTAATGTTGTAGTCCATAATTTTTCTACATCTTTATCTGAAGCAACTTTTTTTTCTGATTCATCATTGACGCCACTCGCTGTTTTCAACACTTTTACTAATACATTTAAAGTATTTGCGTCTTTAAATTTTGCTTTGTATGAACTATCAGCTAAATGTGCTTCAGTTAGCAGTTTGATTATTGCTTCATAGACTTTCTCTGGAGTATCGTTTATATTACCCTCTAGTTTAAATTTATCGGAGTATATTGCACCTAAATACTGCTTACGTGTAATGACTGTATCTACTGCTGTATTTATTTTATCAAGAATCTTAGTTACGTTAGCTTTTGAAGTATCTTTTAAACGAGCTAACATCTCATTACCATTACCTAAAGTATAAAGGGCTGGCCACCAGATTAATGAATCAGCTCCTGGATTTGTGAGGTCATCTTTTGTTATATACTTTAACGAAAAAGCATTATGTAATGCTTTATAAAAGTTTGTTTTTGTATCAAATAAACGTTTGAATGCTGGATCCGTGTTAAAGGGCGCTTCATAAAGCACTTTTTCCAAAAAGCTAATAAATGGGTTAGTAGCTTTTGCAAATCCAAACGTATAAGCTTCTTCGACAAAAGCATCGCCCAGATTTTTAACTGCTTGTGCACTCTTATTTAGTGTTTTATTACCATCTCCCCAAACTACTGTATAATATTTATCCCATAGTTGGTCACGGGACATTTTTTCCCAGCTATCTGGAATGCCACCAGTGGGACGACGTTGTATTTTAAATAATTCTTCCCAACTTTTTTTACCGTCAGCTCCTTGATAACCTTCTTTAGTCCAAGTATCTTCTTCGGTCCCAGTTTCTTCTTCTTTGACCTCGGTTTCTTCTTTGGCATCGGTTTCTTCTTTAGTATCGGTTTCTTCTGTTGGAGGCGTGTCAGTGTCATCTTCTGTAAGATAGTATTTTGAATGTTCTAGTAAAATAAATTTAAGTGTTGAATTATATCTCATTTAATTAATCGTCTCCTTCAACATCTATTAGTAACGGTAATGTTTCTGTAGCAAAATTTGTATGTAAAACTGGCTCATCAATATTTTCGTATTCAAGAGCTATTTCACACGTAATTGACGCAGGATAGATCATAATATTCTGCATTTTAATTACACGAAAAGTTCTCGGTTTTGTACCATCAAGCCCACTTGGAACCTCGAACAGACAACCTACTTGTAGATTTTCTAAGTCATAAGGTACATGAATTACTGAGGAACCTTCCTGAAGCTCAGCCACCCAACCAGCTTTTCGCATAGATTGTTGATTTGGGTGCTCTTCAAAAATACAACCGACAGCAATACCTTTTTTAGGGTATTGAGCAGTCAAGTCTCCTGCTTGATTATATGTTTTATTTTCTAGTGGAGCTCTATACTGACAAGTAATTCCAATTAGCTTGGTCATTTGTTTGAACCAAGAGCGATGAAGCTTTATGTCTTTATTTAAAAGCATACCATAGTCATTTGGTCTTGACATATAAATCCTCCTGTATGAATTTGCTTGGGCTGATTTATTATATCAGCCCAAAGCTTTTATTTTTATATTAATTATTAATTATACCTTCTACTAAGGTTTTATCTATAGAATATTTATATTGTAATGTTTGTGCATGGAGTGATTCTTCTAAAACTTTTGCAGTAATTTTAATTGCACCAGTTTCAAATAAATCTTTATTTATACCCTCAAGCATTATTAATTCAGTATCTGGTATATTACAAGTTTCAAATATATAGGAAGTTTTTTTAGTTTTACCAGAGTTAAAAGTGATTAAGCCTTCAATAATTAACTTATTATTATTACTTGCACACTCAGTCATTGTAAAGCTATCTACGTTTTCGTATACATCTTTTAGGGACTCAGTAAGTTGCTTTGTAAAACTATCTTCGTCTATATCTTCAAACTGTAATGATTCTTTAAAATTGTTATCAGCATTTACTGCAATATAAAAGTTTTGTATGCTACTTACTACTTTAGCTCCATGGTCTTTTGATTTAAATAAAGTTGCATTTTTAACCTGAGCAATACCAGCCTCGTCAAGAGTGAAATCGCCTACAGTATTAATTACAGTATCTGCAATACCATAAATCTCACTAGTAGTATAGGTTTCAGCGGCAGCAGTAAGCTCTTTTTGAAGGTCATCAATTTCGATAGCGGTTTTTATACATGTCCATTGTGTCTTATCTACAGTTATTGGATAAACTAAACTAAATTTACCAGTATATTTAGCTTTGATTGTTTCTAATGTAGCTTTTTTAGTATCCTTAGTTTCAGCCTCTACTTCATTCTTAGCAGCATCACCGATAGATTGTCCCATCAAGCCTTGTGCATCTCCTGAAACGTTTTTAAGCTTAAAATCAAATCCGCTACTTGTATATTTTCCTACTATACGAGCATCTGTTTTACCAGTAGCCCCGCTATCTAAGTTTGTTTTTGCTGTCTTTATGAGTGCTTTTAACTTAGATTTATCACTTAAATCTGCTTTTGAAACATTTTTCGTTAAAATAATCCAAACTTCAGCAATAGGTGCACTTATATCTGTAATAGGAGATCCACCCGCGAGTGTTGTATAGCTATCGCTACGATAGTTACTTGCAACAAGCTTTTTAAAGTTTGTCATTTGTGGAGCAAATGCTGCTTTAAACTTTTTAGCCGCATCACTACCTTCTATACCATAAGTTTTAGCAAATGTTTCAATATCTAGAACTTGGATGCTGTTATATGCTGGAAAATCTGATATACTAGCACTACGCATTCCTAGTGACTTAGGGTCTAAAAATGGAATACTGCAAAGTGAATATGCTCTATCAACTTTAGCAACAGCTAACATTGTATCATACATACCAATTTTTTGCATCCATTCTTTGCCTTTTTCCCACATTTTCGCAAAAATATTAGCTTCTGTTAGCTCACCTAAAGACTCAGATTCCTCAGCTGTAATTGGTGTGCCCATGCTAACTTCTGCCTTAATTTCAGAAGTAGACTCAGAATCAGTTTTTTCTTCTGGTTCTTTTTGTTGCTGAACATTCTCATCATCATTAGAAATACTTTCATAGTATGCTTTTACTTCATTTTCTGAAATAGATTTTTTGAATTCAGCTGAACCTAGTAATTCTTTAAAGTCATTTACAGATTCTTGTAAGTTCTCAGTGGTGCTTTCCACTGTACCTTCATTAGTTTCGTTTTCTACTACTGCTACATATTGTTTAAAGCGCTTGAAGTTATCACTACCAAGATTACTATCATGACTAATAACAATAGCCATTTCTACTTGTGTGTCTATTAAGTAACGTGCGTCTAAGTAATCAATTTCCTCACTAATTGCTTTTTGAGTCTTAGTGGGAGCTCTGTCAAATTCATCGATTACTATAATAGTGTTTGGACGACTGATAATATCTTCATCAAATCCATTTGCCATAAGGTCAGGATTTTTTGCGTCTACATAATATAAGTTAGCATTTACACTACGTGACCAATCTTTAATCTTGCCAACAGTTCCAGCACCAACAGGAGTTATTACGGTTACACCGATTGGGGAACTAGTTTTCTTTGCAAACTCCCAAGCTCTATTAAGGGTATCAGTCATACTCTCAACAGCTTCATGCAAACTGTCACTTTGTTCTTTAACTTCCTCTTGAGCCTCTGCATCAAGGGCTTCTTGTGCAGGTTCAGCCACTTTATCTTGAGGTGCTAGCTTGTAGTCATGTACAAACTCAGATACTTCAGTAATTACTGGCACTATATCATGCTTTTTAAAATATTTCTTAGCAATATCATCAACTTGTTTAATATCAAATGATACTACAGAAATTATATAATCATCTTTAATTTCAATATCATAACTAAGGTCATTAGTTGCTGCTAGTGCTTCATCAAATTCATTTGCAAGAAAAGCTAAGTCGTCACTTAGGGCTTCAAGTCTACCAAATTTTCCTTCATGTAGACTTTCTGTTGTTTTCTTTTCTTCTACTACTTCTTCTTCAGTAGTATTGTCAGTAGCATCTTCCATACCTGCTTCAGTAGCATCTGGAAGTTCTTCTTCTTGAACTTCAGCTTTTACCGCATCAGGAAGTGCTGCTTCGAGTTCTTCTTTATGTGCATCTATACTTTTTTGTATAGCCTGCTTTACTTGCTCATTCTTAGCATTTGCAAGTTTCTTTTCTTCTTCATCAATTGTATCTCTTAGATATTTAATATAGTCTTCATGTGCTTTGAGCTTATCATCAAGATTATCTTCAATACCTTCTTTTATTGCTACTGCTGTTTGTTGTGCTGCTAAAATATTGTCGAGAATAATAAATGTAGCTCCATTTGCACGTTCAATTTTTGCTATTTCAGCTTTGCCGCCTGCTTTTTCAAGTGCCTTAAGTGCAAACTGTTTAAGAATTTCTGCGTTACGGTCAGTTTCATTATCAGATGAAGTTATCATAATATGACCACCAGAACCCCATTTACATTTAACTGCAGAAGTACTTACTTCAATATTACTTAAGTTTTTAGCTTCAAATGCTTTATGAATTGCAGTAGCAAAATCATTTAGCTGTTTACTAGATGATTCAAGTTCTAAAGTCTCTACCACAGGAACATGTGCAGATTTTTTTACTGACCATTTTTTATGTTTACCTGCTTCAGTTTTGTTTTGCTCTTCAATCCAAGCTTTGCACTCTTCTTCAGTACCAGTAAAATATTCAGTGTCTTCTTTACCATTTGCAATAACAGAACATACTTGGTCAGTTTCTTTTTCAACTACTTCTTCATTAAGTGTTAATTTCTTTGACTCGTTTTCTGTTTTGAGGTCACTTTCTTCTTCAGCATCCTTAAGAGCTTTTGAATTATTTAAGCTCTCAAAACTTTGCATTGCATTGGTGTCTTCTTTTATTCCGGTAATAGCTACATAGATCCAATCACCTTCAGCCATATCAGCTTTCTTTACTTCAACCTTAGCTGAAAGAACACTATCAGCTAATACACTCTCTACCTTGCTTTTAATTACATTTATATTATTACCAGGTAGTGTACAGTGAAGTTCATCTTTTTTACCTAAGTCATCCCATAATTCACTTTCTGGAATCTTACGTAAAAGCTCATTTTTTAGTTCTTCTTTATTTTCTACATGACCCTTAAACTTTTCTGTTAGTTTTAGGCTTTCTTCTACTTCTTCGGTTGATTCTTCTTCAACTGGTTCTTCTTCAGTTTCAGTATCAAGTTCAGTGTCAAGGTCAAGAGAGTCTAAGTCAGCTTCAGCACTAAGTTCATCTACGTCTCCGCCTTCTTCAGCAGGAGCTTCTTCAGTAGTTTCACTTCCATCGTCAATAGCAATATCATTTTCACCATCACCAACTTCAGCACTAAAGTCATCAGTACCAAGTTCGTCACCAGGAGCTGCTTCAGTTTCTTCAGCTACTTTACCAACTACCTCATAACCACTCTCATTACCGCAGTGTTGGCAAACTTCATTTACATTTACTACGTCTGGGTTTTCTTCATCTCTTACAACATCTTCAGCATCTTTGTAGAAGAGAGTCATACATTGTGGGCATTGAATAATTGTCTTACCAACATAAGAAGGAAGAATATCGTCTTCAGTCTCAGCGTCGAGGTCAACAATCTTTTCAATTCTTGCAAGCTTAGCTTTTGCTACTTCTGCTTCTCTTTCCGCGCTTACTGCATTCATGTCGTCTGCGTTGTTAACATCATAGAAGTCTTCAAAAAGTAGTTCGAATTTATCAACTCTCTTCATACTTTCTTTTAGGTCAATTCTATTTGCTCTAATACCTTTTTCAGCTACTGGAATTTCTATTTCATCAAGTGCCTTAAAAGCATCATCAAAGTTAAATCTTGTTACAGAATCTTTCATTATATATCTCCTTAAATTATTTTATGCTTTAATGACTTCGTACCAGTCACCATCTTGTATTACTTTATAACCTTCAGCTACAAAATTATTATTTGCACCTACAGGTTCGGTCTTAGTATTAGATGGGTCAAATTGGAAGAATCTGCCACCCTTAACAATAAACTGTCCAGGTTTGCTGTCATTATTGTTTAATGTCCATTGTGGTGTTTCACAAATAAATTCGCCACCATTAATTTCAACAATACTGTCATTTTTAGCGTAAATTAAATCAAAATGTGCTGGGTCAACTTCTGCTGTAGCACCCTTATTCGTAAAGGTACCACCGTTGATTGTTATATTTCCACCATCAGCCCAAATAGCCATGTTATAATCATTCTTACCTACTCCATTAATAACACCATTGCCGTTAATAGTAAGGTTACCACCGGTTGTAATATGATATACACCTGAACCATCAGTATCTTCTGGAATACTAATAGTGTGTCCATTTAAGTTAATAGTTAAAGCATTTTGTACTACAGTAGCAGTTTCATTAATTGTATCTTCTTCTAAACGTTGGAATACTGAAGCATCTACAGTAGTACCATTAACAATAAGCTTTTTATCCGCATCTAAAGATAAAATATATTCAGGTGCTTCAACTGGCTTGTTGTCTATAAATGTAATACAGATTTCTTTTTTATTATTCTGATAAATAAACATAATAGTCTCCTTATTATTTAATCTAATGGATAGATGAGGTTACTATTGGTTCTGAGAACTTCTCTAAGTTCTTTCAAATCAGTATTGCCTTCTTCTAACATACGTTCGCCATCTTGTGTCCAGAGTGAGTTGGACTGTGTGAATCTTGTTCTTATTCTACCAAGAACTATTTTAGTAAGTGCTACGCTAAGTTTAATTAAAATATCTTTCCAGTAGTCACTTTTAATGTCCTCAACTGAGGTAAGCTTTGGAACATACTCAATAGTAACCATACCTGAAGTATAATTACTAATATATAACTTACTATTGTGACGGTCATCCTTGAAAGACATATCAGTAGACATAGTATTTCTTATCTGACTTAGTGTCATCCAAGAAGCGTAGTTCATTACATAATCATTAAGATTATACATTGTACCACCATTACTGAAAAGCATCCACTGTTGAGCGTACATTGGGTCGAGGTTATAATTGTTTTCACCAACGTTTTCACCAACGCCTTGTGTTCGATATACTCTTACTATAGAACTTATAGGAATTTTATAAGTAGAGTAATCAATACACTTTGCTGCAGGTACAGTAATTAGTGTAGTCTCATCCCAATAACGTTCAAGTTCTCTTAAGGCTTTATTAATTACACTAATTAAAGTAGAATACTTAGTATTAAATTCAGTATCAGTGGTTTCAGGTTTAGTATCATCTACGATTTCAAGTTCAAGAACTCCGCCGGTAAGTTCGAGTTTAATTTCATCTATAATATCTCTTATAGTCATTTTTAACTCCTTCCGGATTTTAATCAATTAATTTAGCATATAATTTATTGGCTTATAAATAAAAAACGCTCTTGAAAGCTCAAGAGCGTTTTTGTATATTTAATTTAAGACTAAATTATTTCTCAATCTTACCAGCAACAAGAAGCTTTTCGTTAAGAAGAGCCTTAGCGTACCAAGTGCTGAAGCCTTGTGCAAGAGCACCGTCTGGAGTACCAAGAAGTTGTGTAGGAACGATAGCCATGTAAGGAGCGTATACACCAGCTGAAGACATCATATCTGAACCGTTAAG
>JAEIGA010004823.1_pt1 | contig 20757 bp, 20 predicted proteins | sample 9270691 | NCBI WGS metagenome assembly JAEIGA01 (sample SAMN17057246, study PRJNA624740) | gut metagenome | biome: biome; isolation source: fecal sample | host: Bos grunniens | place: China: Xizang | collected 2019 | reverse complement strand
GCGCTCGGGAACGCAGCGGTGATGTATTTGATGTCGCCGTTCGGATATTCGATGCCGAGGATGAGCATGTGCTCAGCCATCCAGCCTTCCTGACGGCCGAGGTTGGAAGCGATGCGGAGCGCGAAACACTTCTTGCCCTGAAGGACGTTGCCGCCGTAGCAGGAGTTGACGGAGTAGATGGTGTTGTCCTGCGGCCAGTGGCAGATATATCTCTTTTCGGGGTCGGTGTTGCAGGATGCGTGGGTACCCTTGATCCAGTCGGTGGAGTCGGGGCCGATGGCGTCGAGGACTCTCTGACCGATGCGGGTGATGATGTTCATGTTGCAGACGACATAGATGGAGTCGGTGACTTCCACGCCGTACTTTGCGAAGGGAGATCCGACTTTGCACATGGCATAGGGGATGACATACATGGTCTTGCCCTTGTAGCTGCCGCGGATGATGTCGTCGAGGGTCTTGTAGCACTCATCGGGATCCATCCAGTTGTTCAGAGGGCCAGCCTCTGCTTTGGTGGGGGTGCAGATAAAGGTTCTGTCTTCGACACGGGCAACGTCGTTCGGATTGGTTCTGTGGAAATAGCAGTCGGGCAGTTTCTCCTCGTTGAGTTTGATGAACTCGCCGGTGGCGACAGCCTCGTCTTTGAGGGCCTGGATCTGTTCTTTAGACCCGTCGATCCAGACGACTTTGTCCGGCTGGAGGAGGTCGATTCTGGTCTGCAGCCAGTCCAGAATGCTCTTGTTGTTCGTAAGATTTCCCATGAAACAAGCTCCTTTTCTTATACTTAGTTTCGGTCCCACGTCAGCTCCCTTGTTCTGAAACAGGAATGCCTTGATTTTGGCGATTCATTTGCTATCATAATATTGGGTTCCGATTTGTTTCCGATTCGCAAATAATTATACTTGAAAAAGGAACAAAAGTCGAGAAAACCAACCGAGTTTTGCGGAAAAACGATCAATTCTGTAGGATTGAACAAGTTTTTTGATAATCTCGTGAAAAAATTGACGATTCATAAAGGAAGACACCATGAAAGTCTCGCTCATCATCCCCTGCTACAACGAAGAGGGCAACGTGTTTCCGCTCTACGAGGCGGTTCGCGCTGCCTTTGACGGCATTGTGCCCTCTTATGAGTTCATCTTCGTGGACGACGGCAGCTACGACGGCACCGGAGAAAAACTCCGGGCGCTGACCGAGACGGCCGAGGTGCCGGTGAAAGCGGTACGCTTCTCCCGCAACTTCGGCAAGGAGGCCGCCATCCTCGCCGGCCTGAACGCCGCTTCGGGAGACTGCTTCACCATCATGGACGGCGACCTGCAGCAGAGCCCTTCCGTCGTCGTGGAGATGGTCCAATATCTCGAGGACCACCCCGACTGCGACTGCGTCACCGCGTTCCAGGAAAACCGGCATGAATCGCCCGTCATGGTCTTTTTCAAAAACGGGTTCTACAACATCATCAACCGCGTGGCGGACACCGAATTCGTCAACGGCGCTTCCGACTTTCGGACCTTCCGGAACAACGTCCGGGAAGCGGTCCTGAGCCTGCCGGAGGGCGCCCGGTTCTCCAAGGGCATCTTCTCCTGGGTCGGGTTCGACACCCACTACATCCCCTACACCGCGGAAGAACGGCTCAGCGGCACCAGCAAGTGGTCCTTCCTGAAGCTGTGGAGATATGCCCTGTCCGGCATCATCTCCTTCACCACGGTCCCCCTGCGTCTGCCCTTCTTCTTCGGGTTCGGCACGCTGGCCGCGGCGGCCTGTGCCGCCGTCCTCGGGAAGTCGTCCAATAAGCGCCGGGTCCCGGTCCTGCTCGTCGTCGGCAGTCTCCCCCTCTTCGCCCTGGGCGTCCTCGGAGAGTACATCGCCCGCGTCTATCAGGAGTCGAAACGCCGGCCGGTCTACCTCATCAAGGAAGTCCTCGACAACCGGAAATGAACATAAAACAAAGACCCTCGAAACGAGGGTCTTTTCTTTTTGTCTGTCTGCCGGTCAGCGGAAGAGTTCGCGGACCGTTTCCGCCCGGAGCACATCGCGCTCCTGCCGGTCCAGCGCTTTCCCGGCGGTGGTGTTCAGGGTGGCGGGCTGCATGGAGAAGATGAGCTCGTTGACGGTGTTCATGGGAATGTCGAACTCGCCGGCGGCAATGCCGACTTTGACGACGGACAGCGCTTCCATGAACTCGCGGAAACTCATGACCCGGGCGCTCTTCAGCGTGCCGTAGGAACGCCAGAGCAGGTCCTGGAAGGAGAGGTTCTCCATGAGTTCTTTCCGGGCCTCCCGCTCCTGCTCGATGATGGACAGCGCCAGAGAGCTGAGGTTGCCGAGGGCCGCCTCCTCGGAGATGCCGAGGGTGACGGAGTTGGTGAGCAGGTACAGGCTGCCCACGGGGGTATCGCCTTCGCCGTAGGCGCCGGTCAGGACCAGGCCGAGGCGGGAGACGGTGTTGGAGAGATGGCGGACCCGGCCGAGGATGCGCATGGCCGGCAGCTGCAGGACCACAGAGGCCCGCATGGCCGTGCCGATGTTCGTGGGGCACTGGGTGAGGTAGCCGAGCTTCGGGTCGAAAGAGAAGCCGAGGGCGTCGTCGAGGATGGTGTCCATCTGGTCGGCGAGCTCGAAGGCGCGGTCCAGTTCCAGACCGGGCAGCAGCGCCTGGATCTTCACATGGTCCTCTTCACAGACCATGAGACTGAGGCTCTCGTCGGGCGTCATCAGGAAGGTGCGGCCCTCCTGGGCGCTGACGAATTCGGGGCTCACGAGGTCCCGCTCCGCGAGGGAGATGGCGGCATACCGGGAGAGGCTGTCCATGCGGGTCGTCACAAACTTCCCCTGGAGGCTTTCCCCCACCGCGTTCTCCACTTCGACGGCGATCTGCTCTTTTTCTTCCGTGGTCAGACGGGACGTGAACACGTGGTCCCGCAGGTTGCGGGCCAGAGAGACTTTGGAACTGACGGCGACGTCGTTCTCCTTGCCGGCGAGCATATACCATTTGGTCATTTCGTCTCACCCCGCAGTTCTCTCAGACGGTCTCTCAGGACAGCCGCCTGTTCATATTCCTCCGCGCTGACGGCCTCCTTGAGTTCCGCTTCGAGACGGCGCACTTCGGCCCGGCGCTCGCTGCGGTCATCTTCGGTCGTGCTGGTCTTGCCCACGTGGGTGGCCCGTCCGTGGATACGGGACAGGGAAGGTTTCAGGCGGTCATAAAAAATGTCGTAGCATTCGGCGCAGCCCATCATGCCGGTGCGGATGATATCCTCGAAACTGCTGCCGCAGCCGGGGCAGCGCTCGACCTCCTCCTCGGCGGCCGGCAGCGCGGCCTCCGGGAAGAAACGGCTGAGCAGAGAACTGAACCCTCCGCCGAAGCCGCCGGTGAACAGGCCGACATAGCCCAGATGCTGGGCGCAGCTGGTGCAGAGATGCAGTTCCGCGGACTCGCCGTCCACGATCCGTTTGATGTGTGTCGTAGCCTCGTTCCGGCCACAGTTCTGGCAAAGCATGAGGTGCTTCCTTTCCGCAAGACAGAGGTCTTGTTCTTCTAACTTTATTATTATCCGCCATGCCGTTCATTTCGTCAACCTCGCCCCTTCTTTCCTGTCAAAAAAAAGACAAGGTTTCCTGTCCGGAAACAGTAATCTCACGTTGAATTTTCTTTATAATAGGATATAATATACTTTAGTGTTCAGCCCGGCGGGATCGTGACGTTCCGCCCGGAACGGACCCGCATTATTATGATGTTTGGAAAACAGCGTGGAGTCATCCATGCATAAGCGAAGGAGTTGAATGAATGGCAAGCTTAAACATTGCTGGCGTGCTGAAGCCCGCGGCAAAGGGCCATGGCGGCGCTCATGTGAAGCATCACAAGAACACCTCTGCCATGCCCGTCGAGCGCATGCCAGTCCCGGCTACGGTCACCATCCCCCTGTCACAGCATATCGGCGCCCCGAACGAGGCGCAGGTAAAAGTGGGCGATGAGGTCAAAGTCGGACAGGTCATCGGCAGCACAGACGCTTTTGTCAGTGCTCCGGTCCATGCCACTGTTTCCGGCACGGTCAAAGCCATCAAACCCGTCAAGATCGTCAATGGCAACATGGTCAACGCGGTTGTCATCGAATCGGACGGAGAAATGGCACTCTCCGAGGATGTCAAACCCCCGGTCATCGAGACGAAGCAGGACTTCCTGAACGCAGTCCGCGCCTCCGGTCTCGTCGGTCTGGGCGGCGCCGGCTTCCCCACCCACGTCAAACTCGCGTTCAAGGAAGACGCGGGCGTCGACACACTCATCATCAACGCGGCGGAATGCGAGCCCTACATCACGGTGGACCATCGTGAACTGCTCGACCATCCGAAGGACATCCTGACCGGCATCAAAGAGACCGTCAAATGGCTCGGTTTCAAGAATGCTTACATCGGGATCGAGGACAACAAGCCGGACGCGTTCCGGACCCTGCTGCAGACCATGGAAGAGAACGAAGAGTTCAAAGACGTGGCCCAGCTCATCTGCCTGCCCTCGACCTACCCGCAGGGCGCAGAAAAAGTCCTCATCTACTCCGCCACCGGCAGACAGGTCCCTCCGGGAAAACTGCCCTCTGACGTCGGCTGTGTCGTCATGAACGTCCAGTCCGTCTCGTTCCTGGGCCGCTATCTCAAGACCGGCAAACCGCTGGTCAGCCGTTCCCTCACCGTGGACGGCGCCGCTGTCGCCGAACCGAAGAACCTCCGCGCGCCGCTCGGCACCCTGTATTCCGACATCCTGGAGTACTGCGGCGGGTTCAAGGAAGAGCCGTACAAAGTCATGGCGGGCGGCCCCATGATGGGCATCGCCACCCCGGACATCCAGGTACCGCTCCTCAAAAACAACAACGCCATCACCTGTCTTGCCAAAGACTATGTCAAGGTGAAACCCACCCGGGCCTGCATCCGCTGCGGCCGCTGCGTGGAGTCCTGCCCCATGTGCCTCGAGCCCACCCTCATCGAGAAGAAGGCTCACCTGGGCGACGTGGCCGGCCTGGAAAAGGCCAGCGTCATGACCTGCATGGAGTGCGGCAGCTGCGCATTCGCGTGCCCGTCCGGCAGACCGCTGGTTCAGTACATGCGTCTTGGTAAGACCATCATTAGAGAGGCAGGTGCGAAAAAATGATCGAAAACAAGAGACTTACGGTCAGCGCTTCGCCTCACCAGAAGTCCGCTGACACCACCACCCGCATCATGCTCGATGTCATCATCGCGCTGCTTCCCGCGGGCATCGTCGCAGTCGCCGTCTTCGGCCTGCGCGCTCTGGCTGTCATCCTCGTCTCCGTTCTCTCCTGCGTTCTGGCCGAGTTCCTCAGCCGGAAGGCCATGAAGAAGGAAGACACCGTCACAGACCTGTCCGCCATCGTCACGGGTCTGCTCCTGGCCTACAACCTGCCCGCCGGCATTCCTATCTGGATCGTCATGCTGGGCGCGGTCGTCGCCATCGTCGTCATCAAGCAGATGTTCGGCGGCATCGGCCAGAACTTCATCAACCCGGCTCTGGGCGCCAGAGTCATCCTCATGTCCGCCTTCCCCGGCAGAATGTCTGCCGGTGCCTTCGCAGACACCAACCGCATCGGCTGGGGCGTCGACACCGTCACCGGTGCCACTCCCATGGGCCTTGTGGGTCTCGACGGCGTCCAGGAAGGTGCGCCCACCCTCATGCAGATGTTCCTCGGGACCACCAGCGGCTGTATCGGCGAAGTTTCCGCCCTTGCGCTGCTGCTCGGCGGCATCTATCTGATGGTCCGGAAAGTCATTTCCCCCATCATCCCCTGCACCTTCATCGCCACCGTCGCCATCTTCTGCACCTTTGCACAGGGCTTCGATATGTACGCTGTGGCTTACGAACTGCTGGGCGGCGGTCTGTTCCTCGGCGCCATCTTCATGGCCACCGACTACACCACCTCCCCCATCACCAACAAGGGCAAGCTCATCGCCGGCATCTTCTGCGGTCTCGTCACCTGCATCATCCGGCTCTGGGGTTCCCTTCCGGAAGGCGTGTCCTTCTCCATCATCCTCATGAACGTGTTTGTACCGTACTTTGAGGACTGGACTGCTCCTACCCCCTTCGGGTTCATCAAGGAGAAAAAGAATAAGGCAAAGGAGGAGACCAAAGCATGAGTAAGAAATTCACTCCGAAAGACATCTTAGTCCCCACCATCACCTTGTTCCTCATCGCGCTCGCGGCTACCCTTCTGCTGGCTCTCGTCAACAGTGTGACCGCCGACCGCATCGCCGCTGCCCAGGCCGCCGCGGAAGCGGAAGCCAGACAGACGGTCTTCCCCGACGCAAAGAACTTCGTTCAGAAGTCCAACTACTTTGAAGCCACCGACAAAGACGGCAACATCGTCGGCTACGTCTTCAACACCGCCAGCAAAGGCTACGGCGGAGACGTCCCGCTCACCGTCGGCATCGACGCTTCCGGCACCATCACCGGCATCGTCCCCGGAGACCTCTCCGATGAGACCCCCGGTCTGGGCCAGAACGCGAGCAAGGACAACTTCAGAGAGCAGTTCGTCGGCAAGACCGGCAAGGTCAGCGTCGTCAAGAACGCGCCCGGTGAAAATGAGATCCAGGCACTCACCAGTGCCACCATCACCTCTACCGCCGTTGTCAACGCTGTCAATGAAGCGGTAGACATGTACAATGACATTACAGGAGGTGGGAAATAATGGCTGAAGCTGCAAAGAGAAGTTCCCTCGGCGAACTCACCAAAGGTTTCGTCAAAGAGAACCCCGTCCTGCGCCTCGTCCTCGGCACCTGCCCGACGCTGGCCATCACCACCTCTGTTGAGAACGCCATCGGTATGGGCGTTGCCGCTACCCTCGTTCTCATCATGTCCAACACCGTCATTTCCGCCCTGCGGAAAGTCATCCCCTCGAAAGTCCGCGTGCCCTGCTTCATCGTGGTCATCGCCGCTTTCGTGTCCATGATCCAGCTGCTGGTCAAAGCCTTCGCGCCGTCTCTGGACGCCGCCCTGGGCATCTACCTGCCGCTCATCGTTGTCAACTGTATCATCCTCGGACGTGCGGAAGCCTTCGCCAGCAAGAACCCCATCGGGCTCTCCATCCTGGACGGCGTCGGCATGGGCATCGGTTTCACCTTCGCCCTCACCCTCATGGCCGCCATCCGTGAGTTCTTCGGTTCCGGTAACCTGACCCTCAAGGTCCTCGGTTTCGGCACCACCCTCTCCGACATCTTTGGTCTCGGTGAGAGCAACGTCCTGTCCGCCATCCACCTGGAACCCATCATCATCTTCATCCTGGCTCCCGGCGGTTTCTTCGTCTACGGTCTGCTCGTCGCGCTGGTCAACAAACTGTCCAGCAGAAAAGGCGGCGACCCCTCCGAGCTGAACTGCTGCGATGTCCGTGAAGACGAGGCGGGCAACCTGGTCCTCGTCGCCGACGGCAAGACCATCGTCATGCCGAAGGTCGAGACCGCTCCCCAGGTCAAGAAAGTTGAAAACACCGGAAAGGAGGCTGTTGAAGCATGAAGTTAATTGCCATTATGCTGACGACCATCTTCACGCAGAACTTCGTCCTTTCCAAATTCCTCGGTATCTGCCCCTTCCTTGGCGTTTCCAAGAAAAAGGACACTGCCATCGGCATGAGCGCGGCGGTCATCTTCGTCATGCTCCTTGCCACCATCGTTTGCTATCCGCTGAACGTCCTTCTCGAGAAAAACGGTTTTGACTACCTGCAGACCCTGGTCTTCATCCTGGTCATCGCCGCCCTCGTCCAGTTCGTCGAGATCGTCATGAAGAAGTACATGAAGCCGCTGTACAGCTCCCTCGGTATCTTCCTTCCCCTCATCACCACGAACTGCGCCGTCCTGGGTCTCGTCACCCTGAACGTTCAGGAAGGCTACAATTTCATCGAATCCATCTTCAATGCGCTGGGCGCAGGCCTCGGTTTCATGCTCGCCATGATCATGTTCTCCGGTATCCGTGAGAGAATGGAAGGCAACGACGTGCCGAAATTCTGGGCGGGTCTTCCCATCACCCTCGTTGCGGCCGCCCTCATCACCTGCACCTTCCTGGGCTTCACCGGCATCATTGAAAACATCTTCGGTGCATAAGAAAGGAATGGTGAATACATGAATCCGATTTTATTAGCGGTCCTCATCGTCGCCATCCTCGGCATGGTGCTCGGCCTCGTTCTGGCCATCGCATCCATTGTCATGGCTGTGCCGGTCGATGAAAAAGCCGTTGCCATCGAAGGAGTCCTGGCGGGCGCCAACTGCGGTGCCTGCGGATATTCCGGATGCGCCGGCTACGCCGCGGCTCTCGCCGCCGGCGAATGTGAAGACACCACCCTCTGCTCTCCCGGCGGCTCCGGCTGTGCGAAGTCCATCGCGGAGATCCTGGGTGTTGCCGCGGGAGATTCCACTCCCATGACGGCTGTCGTCCTGTGCCGCGGCACAGACGCCAACGCCGCCACCATCATGGATTACCATGGTGACATGAGCTGTAAGACCGCCTCCCAGCTGTTTGGCGGCGGCAAAGCCTGCTCCTTTGGTTGTCTGGGCCTCGGCGACTGTGTGGCCGCCTGCCCGTTCGACGCCATTCATATCAGCGAGTCCGGCCTCCCGGAAGTCGATTCCGAGAAGTGCCGCGCCTGTAAGATCTGTATCAATGTCTGCCCGAAGGGCGTCATTGAGCTGGCTCCCCTCTACAAGCATGAAGCTGTCGTCTACTGCCAGAACCGCAACAAGGGCGGCGAGGCGCGCAAGATGTGCAAAGTCGGCTGCATCGGCTGTATGAAGTGCCAGAAGACCTGTCAGCACGACGCCATCCACGTGGAGAACTTCAAGGCTTCCGTGGACTATGCGAAGTGCGTTGGCTGCGGCGACTGCGCAGAAGCCTGCCCGGTCGGCTGCATCGACATGGCCACCTTCGGAAAGATCGTCGTCGTCGACCCGGTCGTCACCAAGGTCCAGCCCGTCGAGAAAGAAGCATAAACTCCTTTATAAATATGTATAGCGATACCCGGCCGTTCCGCGGCCGGGTATCTTTTTTACTATTGTCAGGCAAAAACCGGGCTAAATCGCCCACTTTGTACACCAATTTAACAAACTTTTGCGGTGAATCAAATTTTTCCCCCAAAAACTTTGTGAATTTTCTGTCATTTTGTTGATTTTCAAAAATCGTTGTCCTATAATGGTGCATGCTGTCTGTCCGACAGTTTTTTGATCGTTTTCACACCCTTTCAGGAGGTTTTTATCATGGCAAGAGTCTTCAATTTTTCCGCCGGCCCCTCCATGCTTCCGGAGTCGGTCCTGAACCGCGCAGCCGACAGCATGCTCGACTACGAAGGCACCGGCGAGTCCGTCATGGAGATGTCCCACCGGAGCAAGGAGTATCAGGCCATCATCGACAAGGCCGAAGCCGACCTGCGCACCATCATGGACATCCCGGACAACTACAAGGTCCTGTTCCTGCAGGGCGGCGCCTCTACCCAGTTTGCCGCCATCCCGCTGAACTTCATGAACGGCAGCGGCAAAGCGGACTATGTCGTCTCCGGCGGCTGGTCCAAAAAGGCAGCCCAGGAAGCGGCCCGCTACGGCGATGTGAAGGTCGTCGCCTCCAGTGCCGACCAGAACTTCTCCTGTGTCCCCGAGATGGACCCGGCCGAGTTCCGTCCTGACGCAGACTACTTCTACATCTGCATGAACGAGACGGTCCACGGCAACCTCATGCGCGACCTGCCCGATACCGGCAACGTGCCGCTCATCGCCGACATCTCCTCCTGTTTCCTGTCTGAGCCCCTCGACGTCTCAAAGTTTGCCATGCTTTACGGCGGCGCTCAGAAGAATATCGCCCCCGCCGGTCTCACCATCTGCATCATCCGGGAAGACCTGCTGGGCAACGCGAGAGACATCACCCCCACCATGCTCAACTATGAGACCATGGCAAACTCCGGTTCCATGTACAACACCCCTCCCTGCTGGTGCATCTACATGGCCGGCATGGTCTTCGAGTGGATCCTGAAAGTGGGCGGTCTTACGGAAATGAAACGCCGCAACGAAGCCAAGGCGGCCGTCCTGTACAACTACCTTGACGAGAGCAAAATGTTCCGGGGCACCGTGGTCAAGAAGGACCGCTCCCTCATGAACGTCCCCTTCGTCACGGACTCTGACGAGCTGAACGCGGAGTTCATCAAAGGCTGCACCGAAAACGGCCTCATCAACATCAAGGGCCACCGCTCCGTCGGCGGCATGCGCGCCTCCATCTACAACGCCATGCCCATCGAAGGCGTCGAGAAACTGGTGGAATACATGAAAGAGTTCGAAGAAGCTCATACTGTGAAATAAAAGGAGAACCCATCCGACATGTACAAAGTACTGACTCTGAACAACATCTCCCCGGCGGGACTGTCCCAGCTGGATCCCGAAAAATACATCGTCGGGCCCGACGTCGAAAACCCCGACGCCATCCTGGTCCGCAGCGCCAAAATGCACGACATGGAGTTTGCGCCGAACACCCTGGCCATTGCCCGCGCCGGTGCCGGCACGAACAACGTCCCCGTCGACCGCTGCGCGCAGGAAGGCATCGTGGTCTTCAACACCCCCGGCGCCAACGCCAACGCGGTCAAGGAACTGGTCCTCTGCGCCCTGTTCCTCACCTCCCGGAAGATCATCCCCGGCATCGAGTTCGCCAACTCTCTGAAGGGCAAAGGCGATGAAGTCTCCAAGCTCGTTGAGAAGGGCAAGAACGCCTTCACCGGTCCCGAACTGACCGGCAAGACCCTCGGTGTCGTCGGTCTCGGCGCCATCGGCGTCCGGGTGGCCAACGCTGCCCGCACCCTCGGCATGCATGTCTATGGCTACGACCCGTACCTCTCGGTCGACGCGGCCTGGAACCTTTCGAGCCATATCCGCCATGCCCCCACCCTCGACGACATCTTCGCGAACTGCGATTACATCACCGTCCATGTCCCGCTGACCGACGACACGAAGTACACGGTCCGCAAAGAGACCATCGAAAAGATGAAGGACGGCGTCCGCATCGTCAACTTCGCCCGCGGCGAACTGGTCAACTCCGCCGACATGATCGAGGCTCTGGAGAGCGGCAAGGTCGCGGCCTACGCCACCGACTTCGCAGACGACAGCCTGCTGGGCGTCCCCGGCGTCATCGCCATGCCCCACCTCGGCGCCTCCACCCCGGAGTCCGAGGACAACTGCGCGAAGATGGCCGCCTATGAGCTCATCGAATACCTCGAGAACGGCAACATCCGCAACTCGGTCAACATGCCGAACGCCGAAATGGCCCGCGTCTGCCGGAACCGTCTCTGCGTCATCCACCAGAACGTCCCGAACGTTCTGAGGGGCATTACGAGCCAGTTCGTGGACTCCAACATCAACGACTTCATGAACCGCTCCAAAGGCGACATCTCCTACACCATCCTGGAAGTGGACGGCGATGTGTCCGACGAGATCGTCGATACCGTCAAGGAGATCCCCGGCGTCATCAAGGTCCGCGCCATCCGCGGCTGACGCGTTTCACGAAAAAGATAAGCCTCAGGCGAACTGCCTGAGGCTCTTTCTTTTGCTTTTATAACTCTTCGATGAGATAGATGCCGTCGATGGCACGGATGCGTTCGAGGACCTCCTCGGGCGCCACCGGCCGCGGGAAGCGCAGCGTGAAGATGGCGCTGGAGCTCGTGACATCGTTTTCTCTGGTCCGGGTGATCTCCAGGTTGCGGACCCGGACATTGCGCTTTTTCAGCTCCTCGAACAGGACCTCGAGGACCGAGCGGCTGCGGAACTCCATGTAGACGTTGATTTCCGGCTGCCGGTTCATGAACGCGTATTCCAGCTGGCTGAAGAGGAGCTCCGAGACCAGCACGAGCGCGGCGGCGATGAGCCCGCCCTCGTAGAACCCGGCGCCGATGGCAAGGCCCACGATGGCGCAGGTCCAGAGGCCGGCGGCGGTGGTCAGACCTTTGATCTGGTTGCGCCGGGTGACGATGATGGTGCCGGCGCCGATGAAACCGATGCCCGCGATGACCTGGGCACCGAGACGGGCCATGTCGGTGTAGAGGCCCTGGGAGAGGAACAGGTACTGGCCGGTCATGGTGGTCATGGCGGCACCGACGCAGATGAGGATGTGGGTCCGGAAGCCGGCCGGGCGCCGTTTGTACTCCCGCTCCAGGCCGATGAGGGCGCCGCAGAGGAACGTGAGCCCGAGACGGATGAGGACCGAAAGGAAGGTCACATCGCGCACGTTGTCGAACAGTTCAAACATGGGGGACCTCCTTTCAGATCTCTTTGACGGTATACACTTCGTCGAGGTCCGACAGAAGCGTGATGAGTTTGTGGTGGGGCATGCTGTGGGCCATGCGCAGGTAGAGGACCGCGTTGGGTTTCTGGACGATCTGCTCTTTGCCGTGGTGGATGTCCATGTCGAAAATGCCGATGTCCTGCGCCTTGATGACCCGGAGGACCTCCGCGAGGTCGCTCATGGAGTGGACCTCCACATAGAGGTTGACGTTGCGGGAGCGCTCAATGAAGAACTCTTCGAGCGGCCGGAGCAGCCACATGGTGATCACGATGAGAAGGAAGGCGATGAGCGCGCATTCGTAGAACCCGGCGCCGATGGCAAGGCCCAGACAGGCGGACGTCCAGAGGCCGGACGCGGTGGTCAGGCCCTTGACCTTCTGCTGGTTCGTCGCGATGACGGTGCCGGCACCGAGAAAGCCGATGCCGTTGATGACCTGCGCGCCGAACCGGGACACGTCGGTCTTCAGTCCGACTGCCTCCGCAGCCGGTGCCCAGTCCGTCAGAAGCATGACGTATTCATACTGGCTGAGGACCATGGTCAGCGCTGCGCCGAGACAGACCAGCGTGTACGTACGGGGTCCCGCCGGACGGTGACGCAGCCCCCGGTCCAGACCGATGAGCCCGCCGAGCAGCAACGCCAGCAACAGCCGCAGCACCACGGACAGCGTATTCAGTTCTCGCAAAAAATCGAGTTGTGTCAGCATGGTTTCTTCCTCCGTTTCCCCTATTGTAGCACTCCGGCATTTTTTGGCAAGTTTTTCCGTCCGCTCGTCCGGGCAATAAGGTATTGTCAATAAAAATAGCGTGTACTATAATTGTTTTGACCGAGCACTCTGTCGCCATACCCGCGACAGACACACGAAAGTAAAGGAGACTAGTTCTATGAAACACAACAGTAAGCTTTCCAGAGTTTTTGTCATCCTCATGGCACTGTCCATGGTCTTCATGCTGACGGCCTGCTCTGAAGCCACCTCCAACTTCCTGAAGTATGGATGGGACTACGAAGCGAACGGCATCCAGTATGAACCCGGCTTCGAGTACACCTACGAGTATGCGGCTCCGGCCCCCGGCGGCTACTCTGCCGGCGCCTCCGCCTACAGCGGCAGCAGTGCTTACGCCAGCAGCGACTACGACACCGCCGGCGACTACGACACCGACACCTACGCCTATGGCGACTTAGACCCGAACGCCAAGGTCAGCGATATCCTGGGCGGCAAAACTGGCAAACCCGCCGGCGCCGCAGCTCCCGCTGCCGCCGCGAACAAGACCTCTTATACTGCCGCGGAAGCCCTGGAACTCTACAAGTCGGCTGCCAACAAGGTCAAGAGCAACGCCAAGTCCGCGACCCGGACCTCTGAGACCATCAAGACCATCAGCGGCTCCATCCCCTCTCTCTACTCCACCTTCGGGTTCAAAGAGGGCACCAACACCGAAAAGGTCGTTGCCAGCGGTTCTTCCCAGCTGAGAGAGAAATTCCCGGTCGAGGGCAAGAACTACACCTGCAACCTCAGCGCTTCCGATATCAAGTCCGCCACGGTTTCCAACAACGGCTCCAGCAAAGTCGTCACCATCGTGGTCAAGGATGACAACCCCGGCACCTACAGCAATTCCTCGAAGTGTGTCTCCACCATCAGCATCCCCATCGGCACCTGGACCTGCAAGGGCGTCACCCTGCGCGGCACCATCGATGCCAACGGACGTCTGACCAGCCTCTACTACAAGATGCCCACCTATGTCACTCAGGGTTCCGACGCCTTCGCGTTCTCCCTGGAACAGAACTGGTCCGTCGCCTACTGAGAAACACAATAAAAAAGCAGCCCGAACGGGCTGCTTTTTTTATTCTCTTTACGGGTTCACGTTGTCCCAGGGGGTGGGGCCCTGTGTCGGCGGATCGGTCACCGGAGGCGCTTCTGTCGGAGGCTCCGTGACGGGTGCCGTCGAAGCGGTGGTGGACGCCGTTGTGGACCGGGTGGTCGAACGGGTCGTGGACCGGGTGGTGCTCCGCGTGGTGGACCGGGTGGTCGACCGGGTCGTGGAACTGGTGCTGCGGCTCACGGACGAGCTCTGGGAAGCGGTCGACGAAGCGCTGGTCTGGCCGTTTTCGTCGTACTCCGCGGAAGCTTCTTCCGTTGTGGTCTCGGTGGCATCCGAGTTGTTGGAGACACTGCGCTCAAAGGCCGTGGTCTTCGGTTTCGCGGAAGTGGCGGTCGCCTCGTCCGCGGCACGGTTGTGGCGGGTCAGGAACACGCCGCCGAGAACGAGCAGCAGGGCCAGCAGGATGGCGATGATGGACGCGATGGTGATGCGCCGGCGCGTGCGGTTGCTGATGGGCCGTTCGCCCTCATCCGGCAGGAACACGGTCTCGTCGATGTTGTTGGCATAAGTCCGGGGACCTTCTGTCGCCGCCTTGGCCTCGTAGTCCTTGCGGTAGTTCTCGTAGCGGGGCTGGAACTCCTCTTCGGGCTCCGGAACGGGTTCCGGTTCCGGCTCCGGCTCGGCCGGGGCCTCCGGTTCGGGTTCCGCGTGGACGGGAGAAGGCACTTCGTCGAACGACGACGGCGCGGCGCCGGCAAAGTAAGTGCCGGGAGCCGGTTCTTCGTAAATGGGCTCGTAGCTGTCGTAGTACTCTTCCTCGTCGGGCTCCTCCGCCGGTTTTCTCTGATAGACCACCGGTTCCGGCTCCGCGGGTTTCGCGGCTTTCGGGTTTTTGGAGAAGGTCATGTCGTCCAGCGCGCCCGGGGCAGCATAGCCGAAGTCCACTTCGTAGTCCTCCGCCTCTTCCCCGGCAGCGGCCTTCTTCGGGACGGCCGGAGCGGCAGGGGCAGAGACCGGCGCTTCCACGATGACCGGGGGCTCTTCGATGACGGGCGGCTCCACTGCGGGAGGCTCCACGGAAGGTGCCTCTTCGGGCAGGTTCACTTTGCTTCCGCCGAGGTCGATCTCAAACATCTTGATGCGGTCGTCGTTGGTGGACTCCACCTCTACGGGACCGGTGCGGACCGGCGGTTCCTCCGCCTTTGGCACGATGGGTTCGGAATTGATGTCGGTAAATATGAAACTGGGCTGCTCCTCAGAGACTTCTGCAGGGACTTCCTCCGGAAGTTCTTCTTCCGGTTCCCGTTTGAAACGGTCCAGCATATCTTTGATGGCCATAGGACTGTGCTCCTTTCGGTGTCGCTTTTTTCTCATTTCTCCTGTGTGTCTGTATCACTTAGGCGATCTACTCGCTTGGTGTCGGGTCTGGGTCCGGATCGGGGACCGGGGTCGGGGTCGGAGCCGGCGGATTCTGGGTCTGAGACTGCGTCTGACTCTGGGTCTGGCTCTGCGTCTGAGACTGGGTCTGGCTCTGCGTCTTCGCGGTCGTCCTTGCCGTCGTCTTTCGGGTCGTGGACCGTCTGGTGGTGGGATCGACCACATAGTAAGTGGCAGAGGTCCGGCGAATGGACGCCGCTTCCCCGGTCTCTTCCTCTGTGGTCGTCTCCGTCACGGTCGTGGTGGCAGTCGATGCCGTCGTGGTGACGGTCGTCGAGACGGTCGTGGCAGGTTTCGACTGGCCGGAGTGACGGGAAACAAAGGTGAATACCAGAGCGCCGATGAGGATGCCGAGCGCCAGGAACAGGATGATCCAGGCCCACTTCACCCGTTTGGGCGACAGCGGTCCATCGTCATATTCGTATTCCTCTTCAAAGCCTTCCTCATATTCGTCGAAGTCTTCGGACTCCTCTTCCAGAGAGCGGATGAGGTCGGGATCCACTTCATATTTGTCTTTTCTGCGAAGTGCCATGAGGTCCTCCTTCTGCTGAAAACTATTTATGATACTTTCCGCCGGAGCTGATGTGGAAGGCCCGATAGAGCTGTTCCAGCAGCATGACCCGCGCGAGCTGATGCGGGAACGTCATTTCCGACAGAGAGAGTTTTGCGTCCGCAAACCGTTTGACTTCCTCGGACAGTCCGAAGGAACTGCCGATGAGAAACGTGACGTGGCTGTTTCCGGAGACGGCGAGGCGGTCCAGTTCTTCGCTGAACACTTCCGAGGCACGCTGTCTCCCCTCGATGCAGAGGGCATAGACGAAGGAGCCTTTCGGGATGGCCTCGAGAATGCGTTTCCCCTCTTTCTCCAGAGCCGCTGTCACCTGTGACGGAGACGGTTCCGACGGTAACGCTTCTACGCTAACTTCTATTATATTGAATTTACAAAAGGCGGTCAATCGCTTCGTATATTCCGCCTGGGCGTCCCGCAGGTACTTTTCTTTGAGTTTTCCGGGGACGATGACCGTCACACTCAGCATCAGAGCACCTCCGTCAGCAGGACTTCGTTTCTGGGGGCCACCGCGAGGCGGTAGTCCCGGTCCGCCACGGCGCCCTCCTGCAGCAGCATGGAGGCGGTGGTCTGGTACGCCAGGTCCGGCAGATTGTTCTCGCTGCTCAGATGGCCGAGGATGATCTGCTGTGTGCCGGAGCGGAGCAGGTCAAGGGCCGTGTCGGCCGCGTCGTCGTTGTTGAGATGGCCGAACTCCGAGTTGATGCGCTGCTTGAGCACGTAAGGGTACGGGCCGTTGAAGAGCATGCCGAGGTCGTGGTTCGACTCGAGGAGCACGGTATTGCTCCGGAGGATGCCGTTTCGGACCTCGTCGGTCATGACGCCGAGGTCTGTGGCAACCGACGCGGACCGTCCGCTCTCCAGCGTGACGGTGTAGCCGAAGCCCTCCGCGCAGTCGTGCGACGTGTGGAAACAACGCACGTGAAACCCACCGATGTCCGCGGTATCCAGCATCTGGAAGACCGGGAAACTGCCCTTCAGTTCCCCCTTCCGGTCGAGGGCTTCCAGCGTGCCGAGGGAGGCATAGACCGGGATGTGGTACCGGTTCGCGAAGACCCGCAGGCCGGCGATGTGGTCCGTGTGCTCATGGGTGATGAATATGGCGTGGACCTTCTCCGGAGAGAGCCCCAGTTCCGAAAGGGCGAGCGTCGTCTGTTTGGCATTTTTGCCGATATCGACCAGCACGCCGCCGGAACGGTCGCCGATATAAGTGGCGTTGCCGCTGCTGCCGGAATACAGGGTGGCGAACACGTCCTGTGCCATCGGGCTCCTCCTCTCTTCTTTCATAAAAGAAGGGGTGCGCCAAACGCACCCCTCAACGGTTCTTATCAGCCGGCGTTCTGGACTTTGTCGGGATGGTCCAGAATGGGCTCGCGGGAAATGTCCGCGCCCAGCGCCGAGAACTTTTCAACAACGTTTTCATAGCCGCGGTCAATATAGATGACGTTCTCCACTTCGGTGTGGCCCACCGCCGCGAGTCCGGCGATGATCATGGCCGCGCCGGCGCGAAGGTCATAGGCCTTGACGGGACAACCGTTCAGGTGGTCGACCCCCTGGATGATGGCGACTTTTCCGTTGACTTCAATGTGGGCACCCATGCGGGTCAGCTGATCGACATATTTGAACCGGCTGTCCCAGACGCCTTCCGAGACGATGCTGGTGCCGCTGGCAAGGCAGAGAGCCGCTGCCATCTGGGGCTGCATGTCGGTCGGGAAGCCCGGATGGGGCATGGTCTTGATGTTGCACTTCGTCAGAGGCTGGTCGGCAATGACCCGGACGGCATCGTCCAGTTCCTCGACCCGGACACCGGCCTCTTCCAGTTTCGCGATGATGGACTCGAGATGCTTCGGGACCACGTTGCGGATGAGCACATCGCCTCCGCAGGCGGCGACCGCCGCCATGTAAGTGCCGGCTTCGATCTGGTCCGGAATGACAGAGTAGTCGCAGCCGTGCATCTCTTCGACGCCGCGGATCTTGATGACGTCTGTACCGGCGCCGCGCACGTCGGCGCCCATGGAGTTCAGGAAGTTGGCCAGGTCGACGATGTGGGGCTCTTTCGCCGCGTTTTCGATGACCGTGAGGCCTCTGGCCTTGACCGCCGCCAGCATGACGTTCATGGTGGCACCGACCGAGACGACGTCCATGTAGATGGAGTTGCCGGTCAGCTGGTCGGCCTCGGCGTGCACAAAGGCGTTTTCTTCCATGGAAACAGAAGCGCCCAGCATCTCAAAGCCTTTCAGGTGCTGGTCGATGGGTCGTACCCCGCCGAAGTCGCAGCCGCCGGGCATGGCGACACGGGCTTTGGAGCAGCGTCCCAGCAGGGCGCCCAGCAGATAGTAGGACGCTCTCAGGTGACGGGTGAGCTCGTAGGGGACGGTATAGGAACTGATGACCGAGGTGTCGATCTCATAGGTATGCGGATTGATGGCACGGATGCGGGCACCCATGGCCTCCAGCATTTCCAGCATGCAGGTGACGTCAGAAATGTTCGGAATATTTTCGATCCGGCAGGGGCCCTCCGCCAAAAGGGTGGCCGGCAGGATGGCGACGACAGAGTTTTTGGCTCCGCTGATGTCGACGACACCCTCCAGGCGTTTCCCGCCGTTGATGCAAAACTTATCCAATCTTCTTCTCTCCTAATTATGCTTAAAGCTACGCTAGTGAGTACTATGTAACATAGATATTGTGCTAAATCTGAGTTATTATACCACCAGTTCCGTAAATTGAAAAGTCCTGACCCCCGGTTTTCCGTCACTCCGGGGCAAAATCGTCAATTTATCTAAAAAGCCCTGCTCCGGTTTTCCGGAACAGGGCGATTTGTTATGCGTTCGGTTTTTCTCAGCCGGGCAGGCCTTTCGACTTCAGCCAGGTGGTGATGTCATTGTAGACTTCTTCCTTGCAGTCGTCGCGGAAGAGCTCATGACGGAAGGTCTTATACCATTTGGTGGTGTGGTCCTTGATGCCGGCAATGTCCATCCACTTGTCAGCGAGCCGGACACCCACGCCGCAGAAACCGACGAGGTCCTGCGTACCGGCGACGACGAGGACGGGCAGGTCCTTCGGCATCTTTCTGGCCCAGAGGGTGCCGGCGGAGCGAGCCGCGAGAGCGCCCAGCATAGCCATGAGGCCGGGGGTGTAGTAGACCGTGATCATGGGGTCTTTCAGATAGTCGGCACGGTTTTCCTTGCTGCGGGAAAGCCAGCCGGTGGAGAACATGTTGTTGGTGACTTTGACCTCAATGTCCTTGACCGGTTTCGCGGTGAAGAGCGGGACCAGCGGGTAGATGAGGCAGCGGAAAATGCTTCCGAAGAAGTCGCCGGAACCGCAGTAAACGGTGGCGGCCAGCTCTTTGCCGTACTTCGCTCCATAGATCTTCGCGATGAAGGAGCCCATGGAATGACCGATGAGGACTTCCGGCAGGCCGGGATGCTCGGAGACGGCAATGTCTCTCATCTTGTGCATGTCTTTGATGACGATCTTGTCGGCGCCCTTCGGGCACTTGCCGATGTTGCGCAGGTTTTCTTCGGTGCCCATGGCGGTCTTTCCGTGGCCGACATGGTCTTCACCGTAGACCGCGTAACCGGCTTTGGCGAGGTGTTCGCCGATGCCGTGGAAACGGTCGATATGCTCGCAGACACCGTGAGCGATGAGCGCGACAGCTTTGGTTTCGACGGAATCGTCCGTCCAGGTCAGATAGCGGACGCGATCCTGTTTGTCAGTGGATTCAAAGAATCTCTCTTCACATTTGATGGACATTTGCTTTCCTCCTGTACTGTGCTCACTCTCCAAGAAAGGTGAGTCGAAAATCACTTAAAATCATATCATACTAATTGGCTGATTTCCACTAAAATACTCAAATTGTTCCTGAAAAATTGACAACTTTCCACATTTGTCAGAACAGCAGGTTTTCCATGTCCTCCGGCAGAGGAGCGTCGAAGGAAAGACGTGCTCCGGTGACGGGATGGAGAAACTCCGCGTGCGCGCAGTGCAGCGCGTGGCGATGGATCTCTCCGGAAGCTGTGCCGTAGAGCGTATCGCCCACCAGCGGAGTGCCGAGAGAGGCGAAATGGACGCGGATCTGATGGGTCCGGCCCGTCTCCAGACGGACTTCGACCAGGGACCGTTCCTCCCCGGTCTGCAGGGCTTTCCAGTGGGTGACCGCCCGGTCTCCCCGGTCGTCGACGACCCGGATGGTGAGAATGGGATCCGGCCGGAAGATGGGCGCGTCGATGGTCCCGCTCCCCTCATATTTCCCGGAAGGGACAGCCAGATACACCTTTTTCACGCCCCGCTGCAGGCGGTCCGCCGCGTAGGCGTTCAGGGCGCAGACCATGACGCCGGACGTCCCCTTGTCGAGCCGTCCCACGGCCCGGAACGTGACCGGTGTCCGGCCCTCCTGCGTCAGGTGCCAGGTGATGAAATTGGCCAGCGTGTCTCCCTGGTGGTTGTGGCTCGGATGGACCGCGAGGGTGCCCGGCTTGTTCAGGACCAGCAGGTCCTCGTCTTCATAGAGGACCTCCGGCAGCGGCCCTTCCAGCAGCGGCGCGTCCGGCAGGGGCGGCACCTGTTCCGGCGGGTCGTCCGGCAGGTTCACGGTCAGCACATCGCCCGCGGAAAGGCGGTCGATGGTCCGCACCGGCTCCCCGTTG
>JAEIGA010004822.1_pt1 | contig 20757 bp, 13 predicted proteins | sample 9270691 | NCBI WGS metagenome assembly JAEIGA01 (sample SAMN17057246, study PRJNA624740) | gut metagenome | biome: biome; isolation source: fecal sample | host: Bos grunniens | place: China: Xizang | collected 2019 | reverse complement strand
TGTTATCGTTTGTTGGAAACGCGCTTCCAAATATATAACGCTCAATGTCCGAAAAAGACTTAACATACTCGCAAAAACACTAAAAAAGAGAATCGGCAGAGCTAACCACCAATTGCCAATAATGAGTTAGAGTACGTTTCACGAATCTCATAAGCTAAAATTCCGAAACATCCGCTTTATTAAAGAGCCTCAAGGCTCTTTGGCCAAGTTCCTCCTTATCAAAAAAGGATTTGTAGAGGGATTGTAGATATAATTGAGGACATCAGTCCTCCTCCCGCTACAAAAAATAGAGGAAATCCTTGTGGATTTCCTCTATGGTAGGACACCATATCGAAATTTCTAACCGATTTATCTGCGACTATGTGGCCATGTTTCAGATTGCGGAGCAATGCAAGACAAAGTCTTGCCATAAGCCCTCCTTATCAAAGGAGGGTTTGGGTGGATTGTAGATATGACTGAGGACACAAGTCCTCCCCCCGCTACCATAAAAAAAAGAGGAAACCCTTTCGGATTTCCTCTATGGTAGCGGGGGGAGGACTCGAACCTCCGACCTCCGGGTTATGAGCCCGACGAGCTGCCAACTGCTCTACCCCGCGATGTATCGTCAAATGGTCGACCGACCGATTTTTCGTAATTGCGAGTGCAAAGATAAGGCAAAATTTCTTTATCTGCAAATATTTATTAAAAAATTTTACTTTATTTTATCACCACCATCTGCCAATGCCCTATTATTCAATGCTTTAACACATTACATTCACAAGCCTCAAACGCTACCATTTTCAACAACATTTCGGGCAACGACCTCCGAAAGGTCGACAACGGGGAGTTGTGACGCTCGGGCGATTGCCTTATTGCAGAGTGGGCACGATGTGACAATCTCATCACACCCCGTAGCCTCGAGCTCGTGAGCAAGGCCCTGGGCGATGCGCAGCTGCTGGTGGTCATCAATAGTTGTATTGGCTAGCGACGAGCCGCAGCACAGGGCTTCACGGCGGCCATGCTTAGGCTCGACAAGGTGTCCCACGTTGGCAATAACACGACGTGGCTCGTCGTAGACTCCACAGCCACGACCAAGTTCGCAGGGATCGTGATAAGTAAACAGGTGCTCCTCGGCACTCAGGCGAAGCCTACCCGCAGATATGAGGCGCTCGATATACTCGCTATGGTGCAGCACCTCAACACCTTCGAGATGATAATACTCCTTAAAAACTCGCAGACATATTGGACATGATGTCACGAGCGTAGTGATGTTGTGGCGACGAATAAGGTCGGTATTATACGCCACCATCGTGCGTGCAGCATCTGTTTCGCCTGTGAGCATAAGTGGGCGGCCACAGCACACGCCACCATCTCTATCAGCATACCACACCTGCTCGTCAACAGCCGTAAATATCTTATCCATAGAGCGTTGCACAGCGGGCGTGAGCGATGTCATGCATCCTGCAAAGTAGCCCACACGCCCCGAGCCCGACGAGCGGTCCAAGCCTCTAAGATAGCGATAGCGTCCCTCGTGCGGGATATTTCGGCGCATGGCACGAGAGTTTAGACGCAACGTATTTAGATTGATGCCCACAGGACATATCTGCTCGCAGCGACCACACATTAGGCAGTTGTTTGCCACTTTGAGGCTCAGCATGTTATAACGTCTATCACGCAAGAAATATACCGACTGGACATCACGTATGCCGAGTTCTGATTGCAGCTGGCAAGGATCGATACATATACCGCAACGTGAGCATGCTTCAACCTCAAAGTTGTCATACGACGAGCGCTCGATAGATGGGCGCAACTGCCAATGGCGCAGAAAGATAAGAGGTATCTCCGTGAATATGTGCATATAGCGAGAGAAGGGCATGGCAACAAAAAATAGGGCGAGAAGCGAAGAGTAGGCCCACCAAGCTGGATCGTAGGCGACATAAAGAGCATCTGCTGACAACACCTCGCCGAGCCAATGGCCAATAGTTCCCGTCAGGAAGCCACCGCCACCATACAGTGCCACAGTGAGGCTTTCGGCAACAAGACGTGCGGGAAAGATAAGCCACAAGGCCGACAGCGCCACCCTATCGAACAGCACATGCTTTATGGTTCGTTGCATGCCCAACGCCTTAGACCTCAGTCGCTTAAACCATGCAAGAGCAACACCCGACAAGACAACAAAAAGAAGTGCATCCATCAGGTGTTCGAACAAAAGTATATGATGGTCGAGGCCATTCAACGGCATGAAATATTTGAAAAAAACATGACCTTGAAGTGGCACCCACACCACACCGAGATATGCGACAAGCTCAACGCACCCTACCACAATAAGCAAAAACCAACCGCAGGCCAACGAGGCGTGCATATATCCGAGCAACGGGTTGACACGAAATATCCGCACATGGAGCAACGACTCACGCACAACCTCCCACACAGCATCGAGCGTTGAGCGGCTGAAAAAATTGCGATAAATAAGCACCCTATCGACACGTTTTAGGCGCATAATCCAGAGCGTCCACTTAAACGCAACAACAAAAAAGAGGAAGGCACAACCCACAATAAAGGGTATGGTAAACGGAGCAAAAAATGTCATGATAGTGGTTATTAGAAGTCGCCCAACTTACGTTTTATGAGCATGGCAAGACCTCGGGTGTTGATGCCTCGGGGGCATACCAATCGGCACTTGCCGCAGAGCATACATTTGTTAAGCTCTTCGTATGCGCCACGATACTCGCCACGACGCACCAAAGTATGCAATCTTCGGAAGTTGAAGTCGACAAAAACACCCGCTGTGCATGATGCTGTGCACGAGCCACAACCGATGCATGCTTGAAGCTCGGGCATCTCAGCAACGATAGATACACTCTTGCGTAAGTCATTATTATCAAGGTCGATAGCACGTGGTCGGCTAATGACATATCCAAAGTTACTATTGCGCATTGTTAAACTTTTTACGTAGATATTCGTCAACTGCCGATGCAGTGAGCGACGCCTCGGCAAGGGTGTCGGCAAGGCTCTTAGGCGCAGTGGCTGCACCAGCAAAAAACACCCCTTCATGCTCGCTACGCACCGAGCCAAGAAAGGCATCCTTAGCCATGAAATAGCCGTTAGCCGACAGACTAAGATTTGATCGCTCGGCCAACGCCTCATTCTCGTAATTGGCGCACATGCCCACCAACAGAACAAGCATATCGACACTCATGCGCAGCGGACGTCCCGTGAGCGTATCCTCGGCCTTAATCTGTATGCGTTCGTCGATGGTCTCGGCAGCCTCCGAGATGCGGCCACGCACAAAGTGGATGTTGTAGCGCTCCTGAGCCATACGATATAGCTCCTCGTAGCCTGGGCCAAACATACGTATATCCATATAGAAGTTGAATATGTCGGCCGAGGGAAACATCTGTTTAAGCTCGATAGCCTGCTTCACGCCTGTTATGCAACACACCTTCGAGCAGTGACACTGCCCCACCTTCTCGTCACGTGAGCCCACACAGTGGAGTATGGCTATGCGTCGTGGCTCGGAGCCATCCGAAAGTAAGACGCTACCGCTGTTCATCATGCGTTCGAGATCTACCGACGTGACAACATTGTTATATAGACCGTAGCCATACTCCTGTTTGCGGTGAGCATCAAACAGCGTAAAGCCTGTGGCAACAACCACAGCATCGGCCATAACATGCTCACCCGAGCGAAGTGTGACACCATCGGGGGCTACGGCAACAACCTCCTGGCCATAGAAGCAACGTATGCGCTCGGCCTTAACACGCTCAGCCAACGGACGCAATACCTCGTCGGCAGGTGTGAACGTAGGAAAGAGCTTATGCCAGCCACGCACCTTGCCACCCAACACAACATCACGCTCGATAATCTGGGGCTCTATGCCTCGGCTTTTCAGTTCGAGGGCCGTCTGCATACCCGCAGGACCACCACCCACAACAACTACACGTCTTACCATCTATCCAAATTCTCCTTCATTTCGTACAACGATCGCTGCTCAACGCAGTTTACGGCCACCCTATCGGGGCAACCTATATACTTACCATCTTTACCCAGATACTTGGCGGCTGGATCGTACTCTACACCCAACTTATCGAGCAGCGGCTCGACATCGACCTGATGAAACTGCATGCCCAAATCCCAAGGATCGTAGCCCAAGACAAGGCCCGCCATCTCCTCGTAGGTAAGCACAGGAATACCCTTGCCATCAGCGCCATACGTAGTGCCATCCATCTCGGCAATGGCATATTGCCACTTATCCAAAAACATGGCGCACCCAGGGCAGTTGGCAACAATAAAATCGGGCTTATAGGGTGCCATGCTCTCGAGCTTCTTGTGTGAGTTTGCCACCGACGAGCCACGATTGGCCTGCACCAGATAGTTGCGAAAACCGAAACCACAGCAGTGACGACGCTCGGGGTAGTCCACAACACTACCTCCCCACGACTCAATCATGCCAGCCAGAACATAGGGGAACTCCGAGCCACCAATGCCCGACTTAGGAAATATCTTGGCATAGTGGCAGCCTATATGCTCGACAACACGCAGCGGCTCGCCCGTATGCACATTCTGCAACATGCGCCGAGCCTTGCGAGCGATGGCCTCACGATGATAGAACATAATATCGGAGGTGTGGGCTATCGACCGAGGTTTTACCAACTCACGACCTGTCGCCTCCCTCAAATAACGGCGTGTGCGCTCCTCGGTTTCGGGAAACTCCTCCCACGTTGCAAGTATCTCGTTGTAGATGCCAAATGATGTTATGCACGACGACACAAAATTTTCGTAGCCCGCCTCGGCCATAAGTGCAAATTGGCGTGCCACGACAGTCATTATCGTGGCCAGCGGAACAACGTCGCTATGATATCCAATGCCTGTGCACGAGGTGTGCAACGGATCGTCATATATATCCCTGCGAAGGTCGTCACGAAGAATATCGATAAAAGCACGCTCGCTGCCAGGAAAAAAGTTCTGGCGTATGCAACTGCGTGCATAGTAGTATCTATCATCAGCAATATCTTTCTGATACTCCTGCCATGATGCTCTCATAGGCCTAATAGTGTGATTCTGAATTAAATGTATAGGTATGCATCATATACTCCTCTGTTGCGCCATCGTAGCCCATCTCACGGGCTTTGCGCTCGGAATAACGCTCAATAGTGTCGTAAAACTCCGCACCTCCCGACACTTCGAATATTCGGCGAATCTCAGCAATAGACTCCTCGTCGACACGGCGCAAAGCCCCAGCACCCTCCTTGCCATAACAATCTGAGAATCGGGAAAATATGTCGGCATCGTGCTCATATATCCACTCCCACACAGCACCCTGCTCGGGATGAAGCTCAGGACGTATGTTTAGGGGTGTTAGGCAGTAGCCCGTAGCGAGAATGTTGTCGCCAATCATGCGTTTCAACGCCAGCTGCTGACGCCCCTTCTCGCTCTCAACAAAGAGGCCCAACCTTTGCGACAGTGTGCGTAGCGCCTGGATGACATATCCCGGAGTGTTGCCACGAGGACAACGTGGGCGGCACGACATACACTCGCCACAATACCAAATGGTGTCGCTGCGGAGCAACCGCTCGATCTCCTCGTCGCTGCGTGTCTGCACGATGGCCACAACCTGGCGAGGATCGTAATTGTAGAACTCGGCAGCGGGGCACACAGCCGTACATACGCCACAATTCATACAAGCTTTAAGGCCCTCGTGAAGGCGTACATCCTCGGCCAACATATCGAAATATTTACCCATGTTTGCAACATTTTTCTCTGCAGCAAAGATATGTTTTTGACACTAAACCGAGGTTAGTATAAATGCGTATAATAGACAAAATTAGGTAAAAATACCTACACGTAAAAAGTTCAAATTTTAGCCACAAAACACAGAGCGTATTATTTTAACAATAAAATGTAGTAAATAATCCAAAAAAAATACATATATTTGTAACACATAAATAACTATTGTAAACAAGCAAACAACAATAATGAAACACTTTTTCACAAACCTACTTACTACACTTGCGCTGCTCATGGTGCTCATCATCATCGGCTGCGAGAAGGAGAAGCCCACATACGAAGGTCCTAACTTCGTGACATTCTCAAAGACAAGCCACATGTTTGGCGTGCTGAGCGACGACGAGTGGTTCGAAGTTCCTGTGACAGCATCACACCCATCGGACAAGGATCGCAACATTGGTGTCGAGGTGATTGTTTCGGAGAGTAGCGCTATCGAGGATATGCACTACACGATGGAGTCACACACGCTGACCATCAAGGCTGGCGAGCTCACCACCGCCGTGCGCATAAAGGGCATTAGCGAGGCTATCACCCCCAACTACCCCGTCGAGATTAAGTTAAGCCTTGTGCTCGACGAGGAGGATATGCTCGATAGTTCCAACACCGTGACAACGGTTGTTTTGCAGCGTTGCTGCCCCTTCGACATCAACAACTTTGCGGGCTACGCCGTACTCACGTCGACATGGTCGATGCAGTATATGAACGTAGACTCACGCCTCGTACGCACACATAGCGACACTGAGGAGGGCGTAATCGTCATCGAGGATATGTTTTATGAAAACTACGACATACGAGTAAAGCTACACACCGACGATCGTCTTAATCCTATTGCCACCCTTGCAGGAGCACAGGTAGTGGGCTCTACGGGCGAGGCCTTCGGAACAATATATGGCAATGGCAAGCTGATGATGGATGCACCCTCAGAGAGCGTGTCATACTACAGCACATGCGAGCAGTTCTTGCTCCTCTACTCGGTTATGTATGTCGAGGAGGTGGGCACCGTAGGCGATTATGTCAACATCCTCGAGTGGATCTCCGACGAGGAGGCCGAGCGCATAATGCGTGAAGGATTCTAAACTCATACCATGAAAATAAAAAATAGTAGATATATGAAAAGAGCAACATTTAAGAGTATTATCGCACTTGCGCTATTAGCAATTTTTGGCGCATCGTGCAACGAGGAGGTGATAACCCCTATTCCGAATGTAATAGAGAAGGAGGTACGTGCTGGCGAGACTACGACAATATCATTCTCTGTTACGGGCGACTGGTCATTGTCGTCAGACAAGGTATGGTGTAAGTTTGTGACCTCGGCTGGCATGCTTCAGGAGATGGCTGGTAGCTCGGGCAACCACACCATAACCCTCAAGATTAGTGACGAGAACAACAACAACCAGTGGAGCACAGCCAACATCGTAATGAAGAAAGATGGACAGAAGGGCATCATCGCCATCCTAAAGCGCCATCCTAAGGAGCTGTATCTCAAGCTATACGACATTACAGATACCCCTATCAAGAGTTTCGAGCTCGGCTATCAGGACTGGATAACAACCCGCATCGAGGGCAACTTCCGCTATGCAGCAGTAGACTTCCCCGAGTGGATAGAGATAGCATCGAAGAATGAGGCGGGCAAGATAGAGGTTGTAAACGCTATTACGGGTGTTCCTGGCGAGCAGACCGAGGTTTTGTTGCGCATAGTGAATGATGGTGAGCGTGAGAAAAACAAGTTCACCGAGGATGCTGGTCACAAAATTGTTCTTACGGATGAGGAGGGCGAAAACACCTTTGAGTTCCCCATCATCTACGACGGCATGGGCAAAGACCAACTTACGTTCGTAGGTCCTACCGAATACTATTTTGGTTGGGAGGTGTCGCTCGACGGCAAGACCTTCCGCCAGACCGATCCAGTGAGTGGCGCTACAGTAGAATTCCCCGACGGCTTGGAATATACCATCACAGCGCAAGACGACGATTACGAGATCCTCTTCCTACATAATCTTATCGAGCGAGGCATTCCCGACTACACCTACTATCAAGAGACCGACAGGAATTCGTGGATGAGCTTCGACAAGTCAACACAGACACTAACCATCAAAGAGCACTCGGGAGCACCACGCTACGGCATGGTGATGGCATTGCCACGAAATATAAACGGCATGATACGAGGCGATTATTTGAAATATATCATCACCTTGGACTACTCGTCGGGAATAGGCCTTCAGACCATCAGCGAGGACTACACAAAATACATTCTTGCCGAGTTTGTGCAGCACGACCTTGAGCCACAAGGCGAGTACGAGGGAATGTATGCCTACCACTCGATCACCACTCTCGAGATTCCATGCTTGCCACATAGCAACAAATCTCTTAGCGAGAAGTACGGCGTGGAGGATATTTATACCTGCGACTTCGTAAACTCTAATGAGGACAAGAGCCCTGGCATCATCGTCGATCCACGCATCGAGAACTGGACCACAGCAACTTACGAGGCAGGCATAGCCTCAGCAGAGGTGTGGCTCGGCGACAAACAGCTCAAGATGAGCGAGAACGAGTACTACATGGGCGAAAATACCGAGGAGCGCATGTCAATCCACCTTTGGGGCCCTAAGGATGGCTGGAACAAGGAGAATGTGGTTATCGTCTTTAAGGTCGACAACGTAGCTAAGAAGCTATTGGTGGTGACACCTCCTGCATATTAATGGGCCTACGACACCTTCACAAAACTGAGAGAAAAAGATGAAAAACAGAGTTATACATTTATGGGGTGTTATGCTCGCTATTGCAGCCACCATGCTGTGTAGCTGCGAGAAGCAGAGCGAAAGCCTCGATGCGGAGTATGGCTACGTACAGTTCCGCATCATGAAGGAGGCACAGATGGACCTAAGCCGTGCTACGGATGCCTTGGAGTGGCTCTCGGAGGCGTCAAAAATTACGGTTGTATTGCAGTGCGAGGGTTCGACAATAAGCCAGACGCTACCTCTTACGAGCTACGACAAGCAGTCGGCAGAGTGGGGCCTACAGAGCGAGAAGCTACGCCTCATGGCGGGTAGCTACGAAGTTATCGGCTACTACCTCTACGACAGCCTCGACAACATGATTCTAACGGGCGACAACTGTGGCAAATTTTCGGTCGTGGCTGGCGGTCTTGAGATTAAGAAGATTGGCATTCCGACCATTGAGCGAGGTATCGTGGGCTTTGCCCTCTTGAAGGCATTCCCCACAACACGCTACGAGGCTGAGGGCGACTACGCCTTTAGCAGCATTAAGTCGGTAGATATTACCGTAAAGGATAAGTTCACAGGCAAGAAGACCACCTTCGAGGCGATGCCTACGACATACTACGAAACATTTGTCGAGGGCTCGTACGACGAGGAATTGTATGAGCGCAATGGCCGCTCGGCATATATGATTTGCCAGTCGCAGTATTGGTTGGAGGCGGGCAACTATGTTGTCACAAGCTACACCACATACTCCGATAGCAAGGGTAAAAGCCGCCTCGAAACAGCAACGATTGGCGACCTCAAAACAGAGTTCTCGATTAAGGACAACGAGAGCACTATGGCCACCGTACCCATCATCCTGTCAACAACCTCGGAGCGAATCAAAGACTATGAGGCGCTGCACGATATATGGATGGCACTCGATGGTCCCAACTGGACATTTCATGGCGAGGAGTACTTGGAGGGTGCCAACTGGGATTTCAACAAGGATATCGACATGTGGGGCGAGCAGCCAGGCGTGACACTCAATGGCGAGGGCCGCATCGTCGGCCTCAACATTGCGGGATTCGGAGCTAAGGGCTTTGTGCCTGAGGCCATTGGCCAGCTCACAGAGCTTCAGACACTCTACTTAGGCAACCACAACGAGCTTATTGGTGGCTACATCGACAGCGACAATGGCCGCATAAGCGCACTCGACTACCACGAGCGAGTGATAAAGAGTGATGTGCGTCGCAGCCTCTCGCCCGAGCTTCAGCGTGTTATAATGAGCTCTGAGGAGCGTGATGCACTCTACCGTGCCGAGCGCAAAGATGTAGCCTTTGGCAACCTCACAAATGGCATCACAGGCATCTCACGAGCCATCATGCGCCTAACAAAGCTCGAGCAGTTCTTCATCGCCAATGCGCCTATCACGGCAGATGGCTTCTTCGTGGCTGTTGACAAGGAGTCGTCATACTATGCCGAGCAGGATGAGTGGAGCTGGAGCAACTTTGAGCTACTCATGGATGTTGAGATATACAACTGTCCTAACCTCGAGCGTCTGCCTATCGACTTTATCGCCAAGCTACCAAAGATCCAGTCGCTCAACGTGGCGATGAACTACGGCATATCGGGCGAGCAGCTTAAAGAGGATTGGGAGGCAATCATCGATGGCGATGCGGGCGACGAGATTCAGATTCTCTATCTCAGCTACAATAACCTACGTGAGACACCTTCGCACGAGTATATGAAGCGCATGACAAGACTCAGCTACTTGGACTGCACAACAAACAAGCTTGAAAAGGTCTATGCCCTGGGCAAGGAGATATCGCCAGCATCTGTCCTTCTGGACTATAATCAGATTAGCGAGATTGTTGTGCCCGAGGGCGGATACTTCTGTGGCATGAGCATGCTCGAGACATTCTCATGTTCGAACAACCGCCTCACAAAGCTTCCCGACCTATTCTCGGCACGCTCGATATACACCATGCTCACCGCCGACTTCTCGTCGAACAATATCTCGGAGCTGGAGAATGGCGACGAATGGCGAGGCATCAACACTGGCACACTCAACCTTGCCAACAACCGACTAACGACGCTCCCCGAGCGCATATTCGAGTCGGGATCTATTGTCGAGGTGTTGATGCTCAGTGCCAATGGCATGCGAACAATCGAGGAGGGAGCGCTCGTTGGAGCACATAGCGATGCGCTGACAACCATCGACCTTAGCTTCAACCGCCTTACAGAGCTTCCAAAGGATGACCTCTCTGTGAGCAACCTACCCTATCTCTACGGTATCGACCTCTCGAATAATGCCCTTACGGAGTTCCCTCGTGAGCTTCTCGAGATTGAAACACTCACCGTGATAAGCATCCGTCAGCAGCGTGACGACAGTGGCAACCGCACATTCAGCGACTGGCCAATGGGCATCGGAGAGCACCCTAAGATGGCTGCCTTATACATGGGTTCGAACGACCTTGGCGAGATTAACGACGTCATCTCGCCTTACATCCTACTCTTCGAGATTAAGGACAACCCAAACATCTCGATTGATGTGTCGAACGTATGTCCATACATCGAGAAGGGATACTACGAGCTTATCTACGACTCGACACAGAATATTCGTGGTTGCGATGCACTAAACCTTGACTAATGATGAGAAAGATATATATATTGATTGTCACTGCCCTCGTGTTGGGCAGCTGCCAAAACGATCCCACAGAAACCTTCGTAGGCTTCGAGAGCAACCTTAGCGAGATTAAGGCCAAGGCTGTGGGCGGCGAGCACAAGATTACCATTCGCTCCGACAAGGAGTGGACAGCACAAACCGACGTGCCTTGGTTGATGATATCGCCAGCGAATGGTCGTGGCGAGGTAGAGTGTAAAATAAAAATCGACTCTACGCTCATCAACGACGAGCGCAGCACTGTGCTACGCTTCATGTCCGAAGGTCGCATAATGCAAAGTGTGGACATTGCTCAGGAGGGTTTCGAGCATAGCATTATACCCGAGAGCGACATGATATCTATCGAGGCATCGGCAACACGCTCGGAGCGCTACGTGGAGCTCGACATCGAGACCAACGTGGAGTTTAAGGTTGAGAGCGGCGCAAACTGGCTTAGCGTTGACGACTACACGCTCACGCTCGATCGTGGTGCACGTCCTCGCACAACACGCCTACACATCAACTGGATGATGAACTCCGATCCCGAGGTGCGTGAGGCAACGCTTAAACTAACACCTGCAAATGGCGAAACGCTATCCACACCCGCAACAATCAAGATACGTCAGGCGGCAGGTCCACTCATCGAAGATAACCGCCAGGGCGACTCATTGGCTGTGGTGACCATCTACAACAAGATGGAGTGCTGGAGCGAGGGTGTGATATCTACCACAGCGCCTATGTCAGAATGGGAGTGTGTGCGTTTGTGGAAGTCTACAGACGAGAGCCTACCATGCCAGGAGGCCATTGGCCGTGTGCGTGATCTCGACCTCAGCTACTTCAACACCGAGGACGACATACCATCAGAGCTAAAGCACCTCAAATATCTTGAGACCCTGTCGCTATATGGCAATGTCAACACCATGCTCAAAAATATCAACCTATGCCCTGAGGTGGCTACGCTGAACTATCTTAAGGATTTGCGTATTGCCGCCATGGGTCTTGTGTCGTTGCCATCGAACTTTACCGATCTTGGCGACACCCTCGAGACGCTGGATATCAACTCTAACAACTTCACAGCGATACCTGAGTGCCTCAATGCCGAGAACTTCCCTAAGCTCATCTCGTTGGATCTCACGAGCAATCGTCGCACGTCGATTACCGACCTACGTGGCATAGGCTACAACATGGGAGTATATGTCAACATGCGCAATGACGATGCCGTGCACCGCCTACTTACATGGGAGAATCTGGAGGAGCTATCCCTATCCTTCAACTACATCGAGGGTTCACTTCCAAGCTTCAAAGATGGCGAATATGGAGTACGTGCCTACACCATGGAGGATATCATAGAGCGTGGCGACACCCTCAACTGGGCCGTTGAGAATAAGCTGCCACGTGTGCTTCCAAACGTACACACATTGCGCATCAACCTCAACTTCATGACAGGCGAGCTTCCCGACTGGCTGCTCTACCACCCTAACCTCATGGAGTGGGGTGCCGAGGTGTTGGTATATCCTCAGCAGGAGAAGGGCTACGACAGCGAAGGCAACCTTGTTGGCTTCGACAATGTGCCAACATCTGCGGAGTATTACTTCGAGGCATATCCACTCTACCGTTCACGCTATGAGTTTAACGACGAAATGGAGTAGTCATCTATGAGAAAGTATTTATATATAGCAATGGCACTCATCGTAAGTGCCTGTGTCAATGACGATACAACAATTATTGCTCCTGAGCACGACAATAACAATGTCACCGTGATACTCCCCGAGGATGCTACTCGAGGCGAGGTTATCATCAAGTTTAAGGCAGAGATGGAGGCTATCCTCGATGCTACGATGACACGCTCAGGAGGTGTTGCTACACGCTCGGGAATACCCTCAACCGACGAGGTATTAGAGATATTAGATGCCTACCACTTCGAGCGAGTATTCCCCGTTGACCATCGCCACGAGGAGCGCACACGCCAAAATGGTTTGCACCTATGGTATATCGTGAAGTTCAACCCCGATGAGGATTTAGCATCAGCCGTTGAGCGCCTATCACAGCTCGGCGAGGTCGACAAACTACAATGCAACCGCCCTATTCAGCGTGCCTACAACCCATCATCTGAGCCACACTTCGTAAGCTGCGCCGAGGCAGATGCAGCCACTACACGTTCCGTTGAGTGGACATTCAACGATCCAGAGATCTATCGCCAGTGGTGCTACATCAACGATGGTACAGCACCTTTTACCCAGGAGTGGGCAAGTGTTGTTGCTGGTGCTGATGCTGGCTGCGAGGAGGCATGGGAGCTTACTACGGGCGACGAGGAGATCATCGTGGCCGTTATGGACGAGGCTGTCATGTGGAGTCATCCCGACCTTGCCGACAACATCTGGATTAACGAGGGCGAGGAGTATAACGCTGGCGTAGATGCCGATGGCAATGGATACATTGACGATAAGTATGGCTACAACTTCGTGCGCAACACCCCTATCACGTCGTGGACATCGAACGGAAGCACAGGTCACGGCACACACGTAGCGGGAACCATCGCAGCGGTTAACGACAATGGCATTGGCGTGGCGGGCATAGCTGGTGGCGGCAAGGGACATAAGGGCGTTAAGATCATGACTTTGCAGCTCTTCGACGGCATGAACGCATGTACCTTGGCTATGGAGGCACGTGCCATGAAGTATGCTGCCGACAACGGAGCTGTCATCTTGCAGTGCTCGTGGGGCTACAACTCAGCAAAGGCCAACCTCATCATGGGCTACACTCCAGGACCAGCCACCGAGGAGGAGTGGGCAGCATTGTATCCACTCGAGAAGGAGGCTCTCGACTACTTTATCCACAACGCTGGCTCGCCTAATGGCGTTATCGATGGCGGCCTTGCAATCTTTGCCTCGGGCAACGAGTATGCTGCGCAGTCGTCGTTCCCAGCGGCATATTCAAAGTGTATCTCAGTATCGGCCATTGCTGCCGACTACACCCCTGCATCTTACGCAAACTACGGCCCTGAGGTGTTATTGTGCGCCCCTGGTGGCGACCTCGAGTATTATGGCACACCAGGCTATAGCGACGATGCCTACGACGAGAATGGCGTGCTCAAGGAGCAGGGCGGCATCTACTCAACATTGGTGCTAAATGGCGTTGCTGGTTATGGCTACTATGAGGGAACGTCTATGGCATGTCCTCACGTATCGGGCGTTGCGGCACTCGGCCTTGCGTACGCAAAGCAGCAGAAGCGCCACTTTACGTGGGATGAATTCAAGGAGCTGATGTACACCACAGGGCGTGACATCGAGGAGTATTTTGTTGGCGAGAAGCTCTACCACATGCGCCACACCTCGGCAGGTGCTACACCTATCAAGATGAACTTAGCGGATTATCGTGGCAAGATGGGACACCTCATAGATGCGGGTGCACTGCTTAAGGCAATAGAGGGCTCGGGCCGTGACATGCGCCTACCAAACATCTATCTTGCACCCGACAAGAGCGTAACACTCGAGCTTACCTATTATAATATAGAGGGCGCAAAGAGCGTATCGGTAGCCAACAGCGATGTTGCCGACGCCAAGTTAGTGGGCAACACACTAACCATCACCGCTAAGGGCGAGGGACAAACAACGCTAAGCATCGATGCCGACAAGATATACACCGCAACAATCACTGTGCGCAATGGCGCAAACGACAACGGATGGTTATAGTTCGTGGCATACTCATCTGGTTGATGGTGCTCACGTTGGGCCTCGGCTCGCTAAGTGCTCAGCTACCCTCTCGCTCCGAAATCGACAAGGCGGTAAACCCCTCGCTTTCGGTCATAGCCAAGCGGGCGGTGCGTGCCGAGCTTAGCACTATAGAGTTAGGCACTATTAAGCATGACGAGCAACCCGAGGTGCGTTTCAAGCTACGAAACACCTCGGCAACGACGGTGGCAATAACCCAGCTACGCTCGACATGCAGCTGCCTGAAAGTTATGACAAAGCCCACTACCCTACACCCCAACGAGGAGCTCGACGTGGTTGCAGTGTTCAACCCCGCAGGGCGCAGCGGCAAGGTTAAGTTAGATATATTTATCTACACCTCGCTCGACGAAAATAGCCCTACAGAGCGGCTAACGATAACGGGCACTATGGCGCAAAGCACCGAATTTTCGCACCTCCGCATCGTCATGGGCGAGCTAAGGCTGAGTCGCAAGAGCGTGACCTTGGACAACATCAAGGTGGAGACTACACGTAGCGAACGCATTGCGGTGGCAAATGTGGGCGATAGAGCAGTAACCCTATCGGCAAGCTCCACAACACCAGGGCTTAGCCTACGCCTCGAGCCAAAGAGGCTACAACCAGGCGAGGAGGGCAACATAATCGTAAGCTACACCGCATCAAAGCCACTTAGCGAGGATATTCAGACGGTGCTGATATTGGAGGGTTGCTCGGGACGACCAAGCGACAGAATGATAAAAATAACGATAAAGAGATAGACAATGAGAGATTTCAGACTACTACTTCTAATCATGTTGGGAGCATTCACATTTCTGAGCTGCCAACAACCCGAGCCTGAGCCACAGCCCATGCCCGAGATCGACGTTACTTACAAGGCGATGGAAGGAATGTGGCGACTCGAGGAGTGGAATGGCGAGGAGCTCGCTGACGAGGCGTTCCTTTTCATCGAGTTCGACCAGAAGCAGCGCTTCACAATGTGGGACAACCTCGGCTCGATGTACACCGTGCAGCGCACAGGAAGCTACTCGATAGACAAAAACCCAGACAACGAGTTTATACTCACAGGCACCTACGACAATGGCGTGGGCGACTGGACACATAGCTATAAGGTCGAGATGCAGCGTGATGGCGAAGATATGCTATGGAGCACCGACACCGAGAGCATGCTCTTTAGCTTCTGGATTGGCGACATTCCCGAAACAAACTAAAACACTACATAATTATGAAAGGACTAAAACAACTTACATTTGCACTTGTTGCGCTGTGCATAGCCCTCGTGGGCATAGGCTGCAACAACGAGCCAGAGCCAACACCGGCCAATAAACCTACAATCGGCATTCTCGAGCATGAGTTCGATGCTAAGACAATGACCGTTAAGGTGATGATTGCTCCATCGACAGATGCCACAGCGTGGTACTACAAGGTGGAGAACACCGATGCAGCTGCCGAATACACAAAGGTGGAGGGCGCAGCAGCCAAGACGATAGAGTTCGAGGCTACCTACGGCATAGAGTACACCATCTCGGCATACGCTGAGAACAAGGCTGGCAAGAGCGATGTTGCAACCAAGAAGATTTGTCAGATGCCCGAGGGCGAGGTAGCAATCACAATTGGCGACATCACGCTCAACGCCGAGACTATGGAGGCTGAGGCCATGATCTACCCATCGGCAAACATCACAAAGTGGTATTGGCGAGCATACGAGAAGGATAGCATCACGTGTGAGTGGATTGGCGGCGAGGGTAAGGCCGAGCAGCAGATAAAGTTTAAGTACGAGTGGGGCAAGACCTTCGTTGTGGAGGCCTACGCCGAGTGTGGCGCAATCGTAAGCGAGGAGGTAACGAAGGAGTGTTACTTCGAGCCATCGGTACCCACAATCACCGTATCTAAGCCTGAGTTCAACGAGGAGACTATGACCGTATCGTTCGAGGTAACACCTTCGGAGGATACACACCACTGGTACTGGGGCATCAAGACCATGGCAGACTCACCTGCTGAGTATGAGTACCACGAGGGTGCTGAGGCAAAAACAGTGAGCTACGAGGTTGAGTACGACCACAACTACACCTTCTTATTCCGTGCTGAGAACGCTATTCTCAAGGGCGAGGAGAAGGAGGTAGAGTTTGCAGTGATGTCGCCAGGCGTTGAGATCGCCATCAATAATCTAACGGCCTACTCGTTGGATGTCGTAATCACCAAGAAGAGCCACTGCGCGAGATATGTTGCTGGTGCTGTTCACACCAATGCCTACGATCGTAACATCTTCATCGAGCAGGCGCAGTCATCGCTAAATCCCGATGAGGACTACCCATTTGCCGTGTTCAACTCAGCTACAGAGAGCCGCACATTCTCGGAGCAGGACTTGGTGCGTAACTCACTCATCTCGAGCAACGAGAATGCAGGTATTATGCTTGTTCCAGGCACATCGTACACCATCGCCGTATATTGCGAGAATGGCGACGGCATGAGCACCGTGACAACCAAAGAGTTTGTAGCTCCTAAAGCCACACTTGATGGCAATGTGGAGGTATCAATCGAGGTTAGCAACATCACTGAAACATCGGCATCGGTAGCTGTTACAGCCGAGGAGGCTTGTAAAATGATTATCGGATATATGGATCCAGCTATCACAAAGGCCGATAGCGACAACCCATTCGACTTCGAGGGCAAGAGCGACGACGAGATTCGCAGCTACCTCATCTCGATGACACATGCCATACCAACAATCTACAGCGAGCCTGTGACACGTCACCTTGGCCAGCTCTCAATTGGTGGCACATACTACGCATACGCCATTGCAATCAAGGATGGCAAGGTGGGCAACGTGGCATTCAAGAAGTTTACAACAAAGACTCCATCGCTCACAGGTATTGCAAAGATTACCTCAGCAGAGATTCTTGAGCAAACAACACACGAGACCCTAACTGTGGTACTCGGTGCTGATAGCAACGCTACGAAAGTGCGTCTATATGCCGCTCCCGAGACTGACCACGCCTCATATGCCGACAACTTGGAGTATATCATGGATGCCAACAACTATCAGAACTACCGTGAGGAGTATGATATTGTCGATGGCGTGGCGATAGCCGATGTCAACATCTACCACCCAGCAAGCAGATACTATCTATATGCCGTAGCCGTTGACCACGATGGCAAAGCTGGCGAGATGGTATGCGTTGCTCAGATGGCTGGCCTCGAAACTGAGTACTACACCACTATCGATGTTATCGAGGAGGAGATAAATATCGACCTTACGGGTACAGGTACTGTTGACATGGTAGTTACCATCACAGGTCAGGTAGATGACCGCATCAGCCTCACAGTAAACACCGACACTCGCTCGGAAAATGCTCAAAAGGTATGGCTCATACGCTATAACGGCACTATTTCCCAGATTGAGGAGAACGTGAAGTATGCATTCTCCGAGTATGCCGACACCAAAAAGGTGCTTGGATCGTACAAGGAGGCAAAGGTGGGCTACCCTCTCAAGTATGAGGATGGTGGCAGCTCATGGGATCCTAAGTATGAGGCACTTCAGGAGTACGACGCAACATGGGGTGGCGACATCCTCGTTGCAGTAGTTCTCGACACCGATGGCAAGTTCCGCATACATAGCTATTATGCTGGTGGTGGCACAGTAATGCTCTACTAAGCGCAGCCGTAAACTAAGCGTAGGACAACCGTGTGGTTGTCCTACGCTTTTTTATAGGAGGAGCGCAGAGTGCTACACTCGGCAAAAATGGCGACGATGGGTAACGCACAAATTTAGCGTCAGAAGGCGTTAGATTTGGCTTATCGCAAAAGTGAGCACCCGAGGATAGTACACTTAGTACAGCCTCGGGTGCTCAACTTTTTGGGATAGGTCAAAGATGACCCCTTATCACAACAAATTATCGGCGGGATTGATACTGCTTGATAACACCTCGCTTCGAGCCACGTATAAACTCGATGAGCTTGTTGCGCTCAGGAGTCTCGGGGATCTCGGCCTCGGCCTTGTCGCAGCCAGAGAGATAGCTGAGGTCGCTCTGGAACAAAACACGGCAAGTGTTGTGGATAGACTCGATCTGCTCGGGAGTGAAGCCTCGGCGTGAAAGACCTACCTTGTTGATACCTGCATAGTGAGCCTCGCCATTTGTAACGATGATGAATGGAGGAACATCCTGTGTGAGGAGCGCACCACCCTGAATCATGGCATGGTCGCCAACATGAATCCACTGGTGGATGGCTGTATGGCCACCGATGACAACCCAGTCGCCAATCTCAACCTCGCCAGCAAGCGACACACGGTTGGCGATAACGCAGTGGCTACCAACAACATCGTCGTGGGCAACATGGACATAGGCCATAAGCAAGTTGTGGTCGCCAACAACAGTAGTGCCACGTGAGGCTGTACCACGTGAGATGGTCACACACTCACGAATATCGTTATAGTCGCCAATAACAGCAGTAGTCTGCTCGCCAGCAAACTTCAAATCCTGGGGCAAACATGCGATACATGCTCCAGGGTGCACCTTATTGCCCTTGCCCAAACGTGCGCCATTATAGATGATGGCATGAGGGCCAATCCAGCAATCGTCGCCAATGACCACATCGCCCTCGACATAGGCAAATGGCTCGATTGTGACGTTCTTGCCGATCTTTGCATCGGGGTGAACGTATGCTAAGTTACTAATCATATATAAAAATTGTTTGTGTCCTAAGTGTTGTGATGCTACTATCTATTCTTCACGATTTGCGCTGTGAGCACCGCCTCGCAAACAAGCTGACCACCAACAAATGCCTTGCACTCTGCTGTGCAGATGCCACGACGGAAGTCGCCAATATGGCACTCGAGTTGCAAGGTGTCGCCAGGCACTACCTTACGCTTCCACTTTACGCCATCGGCTTTAAGGAAGTAGGTAGAGTAGCTTGCAGGATCCTCAACGCCATTGAGCACCAAGATGCCGCAGCACTGAGCCATAGCCTCGATGATAAGCACACCAGGCATCACAGGCTCCTCGGGGAAGTGGCCCACGAAGAAGGGCTCGTTCATTGATACCTGCTTGATACCGCCGATATCGTTCTTGTCGATGTGGAACACACGATCAACCAACAAGAATGGAGGACGGTGAGGCAGAAGCTTCTTAATCTGGTTGATGTCCAACAGTGGCTGCTCCTTAGCGCTATACTTAAACATTGGGCGGTCGCCGCTACGACGAATCTGGCGGCTGAGGTCCTTCATAAACTCGGTGTTGGCAAAGTGACCAGGACGTGTAGCCCACACACGGCCCTTGATGCGCATGCCCAACAAGGCAAAGTCGCCGAGGAGGTCGAGGAGCTTGTGGCGTGCAAACTCGTTGTTGGCACGCAGCTGCTGGTTGTTGAGATAGCCACCTGTGATGTGGATATCCTCCTTGCCAAAGATTTTTTTGAGGTGCTCGAGCTGCTCGTCGGATACAGGATTCTCGACAACGACGATAGCATTATCGAGGTCGCCACCCTTGATGAGGTTCATCTTCATCAATGGCTCAAGCTCGTGCAAGAATACGAAGGTTCGACACATCGAAATCTTCTCGGCGTAGTTGTCCACGGGGTTGTAAACGGCATACTGGTTGCCGACAACCTTTGAGTTGTAGTCTACGTGTACCGATACCGAGAACTCGTCGTCGGGATAGAGGACGATAGCCACACCCTTCTCTGGGAGGGTATATACCTGCTTCTCGGTTACCTCGTAGTATTTACGCTCTGCCGACTGCTCAACAGTGCCCACCTCCAATATTCGCTGAGCATACTCACGTGCCGAGCCATCCATGATTGGGGTTTCGGGAGCGTTAATATCTACAACTGCGTTATCCACATCCAAAGTCCAGAGTGCAGACATTATATGTTCGATGGTGCTAACCTTAGCCTCACCCTTCTCAATTGTTGTGCCACGTGACGT
>JAEIGA010004821.1_pt1 | contig 20761 bp, 20 predicted proteins | sample 9270691 | NCBI WGS metagenome assembly JAEIGA01 (sample SAMN17057246, study PRJNA624740) | gut metagenome | biome: biome; isolation source: fecal sample | host: Bos grunniens | place: China: Xizang | collected 2019 | reverse complement strand
CTAACAGTATTAATATTACCCTGTAGTTCGGTCTTGTCAGCAGCCTTTAGGTAGTCACCCTCAACAGCAGCTAGTCTAGTCTCTAGGTCACCCTCAACGCCCTTGGCTCTATCTTCTTCAACCTTAACAGCAGCGGCAATAGCCTCGGATACCTTGTCGTCACCAACTAGGCTTTCTAGCTCCTCGATTCTAGCATGTAGACCAGTAGCAGCGACACCCTCAGCGGAAGCAACACCAATCTGGTTCTGTAGAGCTTCATCAGCAGCTTCACGTAGTTCTGCCTCAGCAGCAACTGCGGCAGCAATCTGACCAGCGACACTATCATCGCCAGTAAACTTAGCCTCTAGGTCAGCAACTCTGCTATCCATAGCAGTATTTAGACCATCGGCGTGATCCTTAGCATTCTGCTCTGCGGCATCCCAAGCAGCAACCTTTTCAGCAGTAATGCCGTCTAGAACACCCTTGTTTCCATGATCGTGGTCAATAGCCTCTAGAGCCTTAACACGATTATCCATAGCAGTGTTTAGACCGTCGGCATGATCAACAGCCTCACCCTTAGCAGTAGCAATAGCAGTGTTCATGTCAGTAGTAGTGGTATAGTTAGCTAGAGCGTTATTAATCTGAGTACCAACAGCATCACCACCAACTAGACGATCCAACTCGCTGTCAGTATAATCCTTAGCGTCAGTTAGAGCCTTTGCAGCAGCGGCAGCAGCATCATCAGCAGCCTTCTGAGCAGCCTGGATAGCAGCATCCTTACCGTCAGCCATAGCCTGAGCCTCAGCCTTAGTTGCGTAATCACCAGCAGCCTGCTTGCCAGCTAGAGCATCTTCAACGTCCTTGAAGCTATCTAGAGCGTTACCGTTCTTAATGCCAGCAATAGCATCAGAGTTAACCTTAACAGCAGCATCGTTTAGAGTCTTATAAGCTTCTAGAGCAGCATTGGCGTCAGTACCAGCCTTCTTCGCAGCAGCAATGCTGTCACTTAGGCCGTTAACATCAGCAATCTCATGGGTGTGAACCTTTGCAGCATAAGTGTCAGCTAGTTTTAGGTCAGTAATAGCCTTAGAGATTTGCTCGGAAACCTTAGTATCACCAACTAGTTCTTCTAAATCGTCAATATCGGCCTCGGCAGCGGTCATTCTTGCCTTTAGGCCAGTATCTGCTTTATCTAGTTCTAGCTGAATGGCATCAATTTCGCCTTCGGCAGTGCTTACACGACCAGCTAGAACAGCTAGATCACCATCACTGGCAGCAACAACGCTCTTGATGAAAGCAGTTAGACCAGCTTCAGACTTAACTGCTTCTAGAACGTCAGCTGCCTTAGCGCTTAGCCAGGGTAGGTTGGCAAAAGTTTTTTCGCCGTCACCGACCTTCATTAGCAAGACAGGCTGTTTAACTGTTCCGTTATCAACCTTAACATCAACATTGCTATAAGCAATAGCAATTTCACCAGCTTCTAGCACTAAACCAGACGCAGCCCAGTTGTCATAAGAGTCATATTTATTCTTAATTCTTACATTTAGTGTCTTTGCATTTTCAATAGCCATAATTAAATTTCCCCTTTAATTAAGTATTATATATTCATGAGGGGCATAACACCCCTCATATTAATTTTGTATTGTTAAATAGCAGCAGCGCCACCATTTAGGACTAGATATTCATCTTCATTCTGGACTAGCTTATTAACATTAACTTCGCCAACACCTAAAGTGCCGTCTTCGGCAATAGTTACCTCATCAGAAGCCTTTAGACCTGCACCAACAGGAATAGTAGCAACCTTGTCAACAATATCTAGTAGAGTCTCACCAATCTTAATACCCTCTAGAACGTTAACTTGAGCACCTTCGGCAATCTTAGATAGTTTTTCGTGCTCAGCTTCACTAATTAGGCGATAACCATCTTCTGCGTCAACTTTACCAGCTAGAGCATCCTCTAAACCAGTAATCTTGCTCTGAGCAATTTCTTTAACAGCTAGATTCTTTCCAGTAACAGTAAACTCGTCAGAAACAGTATCAATAACATTAACCTGTGCACCCTCAGCAATGCCATTTAGCTTAGCTAGTAGAGTATCACTTAGGTTATTCTCAGATAGACCTTCTAGAGTAGCAGCACGAGCAGTAATCCATGCGTCTAGGCCGTCAACGTTACCAGCAGCAACTTTACCAGAGACAGAAACTTCACCATTCTCACCTAGTACTAGTTTTTCTAGCTTAGTAGCTTCGTCCTCAGTTAGTAGACGAGAACCTTCAACCTTATCAACTTTTCCAGCTAGGGCATCAGATAGGCCAGTAACCTTACCCATAGCAATGTCTAGTAGAGTTAGATGCTTATTCTCAATTGCAAACTGAGCTTCATCGACAGTATCAATAACGTTAACATTAGCGCCTGCGGCAATATTAGCAAGCTTCTCACGATCTTCATCGCTAATTAAGTTGTAGCCATCTTGCGCATCAACTTTACCGTCAGCGACTTCTTGAATATAAGCAACTACATTGTCAGAAGCAGCACCCTCAGGTAAAGCTCCAACTAGCTTTTCTAGTGCATCAATGTCATCTGCATTCTGCTTAATAGATGCGGCCATGGCAGAAGCTCCAGACTCATCACTAGCAATATACTCCTGAATTTCCTTTAGAGTATCAATAACATTGCCTTCATCGCCATCGGCTTTCGCAGCGGCCCAGAAAGCTTCCATGGTTTCAATACGACTATCTAAACCATTTTCAACACCAGTAGCTCTCTCAATTTCAGCGGATAGATCGTCAGCGACTTTCTTCACAGCTACATCATTAGTACCCTTATAGGTCTCTAGAGCGGTATTAGCATCGGTGCCAGCTTGCTTAGCATCAGCGATAGCATCAGCTAGACCAGTTATATCATCAATTACATGGTCATGCTCTTTTGCAGCATAAGTATTTTCTAGATCTAGATTAGTAATAGCAGTAGAAATCTGCTCAGCAACAGGGGATTCACCAATCTTAGCGTTAATATCAACGATATCTTTGAAAAGACCAGTAGCCTCATTTTCACCTTCTGCAGCCTTACCAACAGCAGTTTCTAGCGCAGAGATTCTAGTCTTTAGACCTTCAATCTCAGTAGCTAGACCTTCAACGGTAGTTGCGCTAGGCTCAACCCAAGTCAATTTGCCATTAACATATAGAGGCTGATATGTAATATTAACTGATTCACCGTTCTCATCTTCTCTAGTTAACTCTAGACCTTCAATACCATATAGGCTAACAGTACCGTCTTCGGCAACAGTGATAGTACCTTCGTCACCAACAGGAGAGGTGCCAACAGGTTCTAGGTTGCCAGCTTCATCCTTAATATAATATACCTCAACAGTGCTCTGAGAAGGAGTAACAATAGCACCCTCGTCATCAGTCTCTGCAGCTGTATAATTTACAACAGACAAAATCTGACCAACATAAGCAGTAGGGTCAGTCTGTGCATAGTTCTTGGCAGCAGCTAAACTATTCCACACAGAGCTGTTGTCAAGAGGATTAGGATTACCACGTCTGAAGTTCAGAGGGAAGCCTAGACCATCTTTATCTAGATAATTATCTAAATTATATTTTGCCATATCTTATTCCCTCCTTATGCTAGTGTAATAGCGTGAACTTCGCCTGCATCAATCTTGCTTGGCTCGTACACATATACATCATAATCTGCGGCAGTAAATCCGCCAACGCCCTCAACCTTAACGGCCTTTTCAGTCTTAATATAAGAATCAGTGACAGGGGTGTTCATTGCGGAAGTTAGAATAACTTCACTTAAACCACCACGAGTAGAGCTTGAAGGAATTGCAACAACAATTCTCTTAGCTGTTGCGCTACCATTTAGAGTAAAGGACTTTGCTTCATTATAGTTACCACCATTAGTTAGGTTGTCACGAATGACAGCAGAAGTTAGAGGTACATCTACGCTAGAGGTGTCTAGCACACCATAGAAGTAGCTACGATAACCAGTAATTGCACTGGAAGTCTTAGACTTAGTACCAGCGGTAATCTGCTTGCTAGAATCAGTGCAATCATTGCCAATGTTGGTCTTAGGCACAACACCAGCAGTATGAGTTGCCTTTGCAGTGACAGTATAGTTGGTGTCATCAGCAACAGTTAGCTGCTGGCAAGTTCCAGATGCAGCATCCCAATCCTCACCATAATTACTAGTAACTTCCCAAGACTCAGCAGTAGCGCCAGTGGGTTCTGGACCATAACTATACTTACCATCTTCAAAAGTGGCACTATAAGTTGGATTTACAACAGTACCAACTTCGAAACTATAGATATAATTGTCTTCATCATCCTTAACTGTTTTTAGAGTAACACTTACAGAAGGATCAGTCTTAGTTGGATTTGCTTCTGCAGCAAATAGGCTTGCTAAGAATTCCTTAATGTTCTTACCAGCAGCTGCCTTAGTAGCACTACCATTAGTTAGAGTAGTAACAGTACCAATCTTAGTGGTAAAAGTAAAATCTTCATCAAAATAAACATTTTCTGCGCTGTAGTTACCGTCCATAGCGGTCCAAGCGGAGCCATTATAAACATAACCAGTGTAAGAATACTTATTCTTTGCTTCATCTGTTTCATCGACATAAATAGCAGTCTTAACAATAGCGGTATCACCGACTGCCAATTCTGCATCTGCGGGAATTTCGCTTAGGGCACCAACCTGGAATGTCTTAGCCTCTTCACCGCCAAAATAGGATAGAGCTTCCCATTTGGTAACGCCATCACCAATTTTTAATTTTGGCTTACCATTCTCGACAAACTCAATACCCATTTCACCCTTTAGCAACACAATGCCAGCTTCGCCTGCATCAGTGACTGCGGCATTCCAGTTGCCAGTAGAATCGTTTCTTAAAACAATTCTTGTTTTGAGTTCAGCCATTTTAAATTACCTCCTCATAAATTTATTATTCTAAGACGGCATTGCCGCCATGAATAATCTCAATGTTTTTTAAATCACCACTAATTTCAGTTGAGCCAAGTAACTCGAACCTTAAGGCAGTGGTGTTCCATTGATAAATACTTTTTTCGGCTTCCGCCTTATAAATTACATTTGCTCTTCCAATAGATGGCAAATCATAATGTGTCTGTACATTCACAACATTACCTTCTCCAACATAAGGAAGATCTTTCCATGCGGTTGTGCCGTCGCCAATCTTGAGTCTATTTTCATCTATAACAAAGCCGGGTTGTCCAGCTTCTAAGACCGGATTAAGCTCTTGCCAACGACTGGCGACACCACGTTTAAACTGAATAGTCGCCATATTTAAATCTCTCCATCATCAATATTTCCACCTACTTCAACTGTTTTAATTTGCTCGTCTACATAGGTTTTTAGTTCTGTTGACATTGCTTCGACAGCCTTTGTATCAGCTTTTGTTTCAACAACAGTCTGCAATTCAGAAACAGTTTCTACATTAGCTTTAGTATCTAAAGTCTGTTGGATTGTTACAATTTCAGTATTAGTTGTCTCAATTTGTGCGGTTAAATTAGTAACGCTTTCCTGCACCGCAGCAACATCAGTATCGCCAACCTGCTCCTGAATATCAGAAACATTAGTCTCAACATTATCAATATCTGCCTGCAATGTTTCCATTAAACTCTTAATGGTATCAATTTCTGCTTGTAATGCGCTAGTGTCACCAGCTTCAACGTCACCTACAACATGTAAATCTTTATAACTAGTTGAGCCGTCACCGATTTTTAGAGTTTTTAAATCTACATCATAACAAGGTTCACCAGCTGCAGGAATTGTATCTTGATTTAATAACCAGTTTTCAGTTGTATCTCTTCTAAATTGAAATCTAGAGATAATTTTCTTTTCAACTGCCATTTTTACACCTCCTATTAATTAAATACCAGAGGCGCTTCCGCCATCAAAATAATAGATAACCGTATTTTCATCGACTTCATCATCTTGAATACCGTCTGCATCGTCACCATCAAAAGTAATGGTAAGCATTTCACCATCACAGCTACAAATAGGAGATAGGCTAAAATCATCTTCAACAATATGTGGAACCCACTTCGAGTCAAGTTTAACAACAATAATAATTCCAGATTGCGCATTCTCTTTTGCCCAAGTTGCGGCATCTATAATATTATTAAACTTCTTCATTTCCTGAGTACCCTGTTCAACATCTTTAATTAATGTCTCTAGTAACTCAAGTCTAGCCATAATCTTTTCAACCACAGCATCTTGTTCACATATATAATTCTCCGGAATAGGTTGTCTTGTTACTGCAAATTTGACTACTTTAACTGTACTACAAGATCCATCTTCTTGTTTAATACATGCATGAGCAACAAGGTTTTTTGGTAATTGCAATAATACGTCGGGAACGCTACACACCCTGATACCATCATTATCAGTGTAAACTATTCTTCTTTTTGAGTGCTCCATATTTCTATTAGAAAAATGAACTTCTGTAATACGATTATCCAAAACAATTAATTTTTGCTTAGTGTCCCATTGCCAGAAGTTATTTCTTCCATCATAAATTTTAAATATATTTTGAGGCATCTGCTCACCTCCTAACTACATATGTTCCAATTTGTACCATCATAAACATATGGGATATATTGATCCCAATCGCTTCCGTTATAAATATAAATTAAATACTTAATAAACTCAGTACCATTATAAATATGTACAATACCAGCGAAGCCAGCAATAGTTACAATTTCAACATTACCAGTAACAGTATGAGAATCACCAGATGTAAAATCCTTTTGGTTAACAAGTTTCTGTGCAATCTCATATTCTGCGTCAGACTCAAAGTTAATTTTAAGTACATCAGAATGATAAATTGTTGCACCATCAAGCAATTCACCACTATCAGCCCCTTGTAATGGGGAACTTGTACGATATACTAAGATTTCTGTGCCAGTGTCTGGATTTAATGACAGAGTGTAAGATTTTACCGTTGCCGTCGATTCAACTAATACTGCACCCGATACAGTATATGTATTTCCACTTGTAAATGAGGAACCATTAACTGTAGACGTTGCGATATTATATCCAGTACTTGCTACAAAACTTATCTTTAATACATCGTTATAATAAATTGTCGCATTATTACTAAGATTACCAGTAGTGGCACCGCCCAAAGGGGAATTTGTACGTTTTACAGTGATTGTTGAATTATCACCTGCATCTAAAGTTAAAGTATATGACTTTACTGTTGCAGACGCTGTAATAGTAACGTTACCTGTTACCTGATATGTATTCCCGGAAACAAGTGTTGCTCCGCTAACAGTGAATGTTGTTTTATTATATCCAGTAACTGTATTTGCTGTCACCGTAAAAGTATCGCCATCATATACAGTAGAACCGTTTGATATAGAGCAAGTAACAGATGCGCCATCTCCTTCGGAAATAGTTAATGTACGTGGTTTATCAAAATTTACAGTAAAAATTTCACCATCAGAAGCGCTGCCCCAAATGGCCTGAAACGCATATGATGTTCCATCTACTGCTTCAAAAGTTCCAGTACTGGCATCTGTGTCAGAAATATAATGTGTTGTATCAGGATTAACGCCTCTAATTCTCCAATGTGCCTGTGCGCCATATCCTGCATTTCCAGTTATTTTAACAGTTACTGTTGGACCAGTAGTCCAACTTATTGTTGCCGATACACCTCTACCGCCTGCAGCCTGTGATACATTAATGCTTCCCATTTAACTCACGCTCCTTAAGTCGTTACCTTCACGAAGAAGATTTGACCTACAACGCCGCTATTAGGAAGGCCGTTTCCATATTGATGAGAAGACAATATCATTGCACCATCTGCTAATAGATTTTTCAATCCATTTTGTCCACTTTCTGCTCCTGTACCGCCTTGACTCATAGAAAGCACTCCACTAGTAATGTCACTCATAACATGGTCGTGCTTAGTTTCAGCGGCACCAACATCTGTTGCCGTCAATACCGGATTGCTGCTTAAAGATTTGCCATTTATAGTGATACCAGCAAGTGCGTCTCCGCCTTGAATTTCTTTAATTGTATTGTTAATATTAGTTATTTTATCACCAACTGCTTTGGCATCTGCAAAGCTTCCCGACTTAGTTAAAGTAGAGTCAGATACTGGTAGGTTTGCCAAAGCGTTATAATCAACTGGCAAGTCGCCAGCTTCTGTTCTTATTTTTGTTATATATTCAGCCATTTTCTTGCCTCCTTTTTAAGAAATAATTTCCCAGCTTGTACCGTTATCTATGTAGGGGATGTATAAATCAAATTTTGAACGATAAGTAGGTTGACTCCTATCTTCACATGTTAAAGTAATGGTATGAGCAGATATTTCCGCTACTGCTTTATTTCGGTCTGAACTGTCTATCGTTGCGTCCCAAATGGCTAGATAATACGTCGTATTACTTTGCATGTTGTCTACCTCAACTATAATGGTATTTGTTACGCTATCGCTGACAGACGTATTATACGTAAATGTACCAGAAGAAATCTGATTGGAATCGTTAACAGCCGAAATAGTTTCTAAGTACAAAGGATAGTTTTCGTCCGATGTGCACAGCGCATAATGAGCAGGCAAATTAGACAATAGTATTCTAGGTTCCATTACTAATTCAATTTTAATACTTTTCGGCATATTGGTAATTGTCGGTGTTGTAAATTTTAACCAATATACATAATAATGGGTAGACGACGCACTTTGGCGATAAGCAAGCCATGCTTGATAGTTGGTATTGACACCATAATAACTCATATTCCAGCTAGGATTATTGACAGTACCTATAGCGCTTCTATGTCCAACAACTGTACAATTCACATCATTTGTAGGATATTCTACATATTCTGTATCGATATAACACTCATATAATGAATTATTTGTTCCATCATCAATATATACACCGGGTGTAGGAACAGCAGAAGCAATTATTGTGTATTCGCCACTGTACGCAACGAGATAACCTTCTCCATCGTCATCACAATCAGTACCATTAACTGAACAGCCACTAAGCATGTAACCCTCGTCTGCTATAAAAACAAAGGTATATCCATTTAAAGTAGTTGAACTCAATGTCTGGCTTTTGCTTTCTGTCACAGTGTCCTGTAAGGTGCCCCAATATCGTTCTACGGTACAATGTTCACCAATAATATAGTGGAACGTATATGTATACGTATATTCATCTCCACCATTATCGCCAGTGTCTCCTCCGCCAGAATCACCGCCAGAATCTCCTCCGCCAGAATTGATAGCATCTAGTGCTAACGATGTACTAGCTCCAACTGTACCACTGGCAGTTCCTGTTGCATAAGAAGCACTAGCATATACCGTCCTCGCTGAGCCGTTAGAGTCATGTCCAATATTCCAATACCTACTATATATATTTTGTGAGCCAGAACTAGTCTTACCAGTATTAAAACTTACATTAACTGTATCATTCACACCGTCTACAGTAACATTCAGCGCAGGGCTATAGCCGTTATATGACACAGTATCCCAGTGAACATATACGTTAACTGCAACCTTAGATGTATTTGCATAGTCACCTGCGCCAACGTATGACATGTCCATACTTAACCAAACAGCCATAATTACTCACTCGCTTTCAAGAAGAAAATTCTTCCGGGAGTTCCGGGGCTTGGTAGTGTATCACCATAGTGCTTATTTAACACCAACACCATATCTTCTTCAGTTAAATGTTCTGCCAATGTTTTTCCAGATGAGAATCCATCTAGGGCCAAATTAATTTGTTCAGAAACAGAAGAGTCTCCAACCTTGGTTTGTAGGTCACTTACATCGGTAGCAAGCGCATATCCATTATGTGTATGTTCTGCATCAGCCTTGTTGGACAAAGCTGCATTTATTACTTTATTTTGTACTGGATTAGTAGAGGTGCTAGATAAAGCATCGTCAACGGCTATTTCTTGTACTTCAGCAAGGTTGTCCAATTTTACCTTATCAGCGGCACTCATAAATCCAGAGGCGGATGCAGTTGCGTCATTATGAACATGATTAATCGGTACATAGTCGCCTGAATCTGCACTTGAATCAATCCAGATATCGCCCTCAACAGCATCAGTTGGTTCTGTATCTTGTACATAAACACCAAAGTCATCAGCAGTTATAGATTCAACAGCAGTGCTAATCTGTGTAGAGACAGATGTGTCTCCAACTAGTTGCTGCAACTCTTTCATCTCAGACGCAACCGCAAAATATGAAGCAGACCTTCCGCCCAAAGTGTTAGCGTTTTCAGCTTGCTTTATCATGCTATCTAAAATTTGTATTTTTTTCGTTGACATTAAATTCTCACCCCTTTATATTTATAATTTAATTTATTAAACTTCGCTCCAACCAAATACTCCAGGCTCCCATACGTTATTATCATAATCAGAAACCCAAGTCTTTCCATTATGAGTAACCTTGTCACCAAGAGCATAAGCGTTGGTTGCACCAGGCTGGATCCATTCTGGAATAACTTCCTCATCGGGAATTAGAACCTGTGCAAATAGAGAGGGTGCAACATCTGGTGTCCAATTATCCTGAGAAGTGTGGGCTAGTAGAACGCTGTATAGAACATCGTTATGTCTCACACGATAGCCAACTTCATATTGAACGCCAGATTCCCACTTGGGATATAGAGTCACTGCTTGTAGCGCCTCTTCAATATCAAGGCTCTGCATTGCCTTTTCAATAATGGGACGTAGTTTTAGAGCTAATTCAACAAAAGTCATATTAATCCACTCCTAATAAAATCTTTGCAGCCAATAGTTGGTCTGCAAGCTCTACGTTTTCAGCTTTTACATTTTCAAGCTGTTTTAATAATTCTTGATTTTCAATCTTTACTGCTGCCAAATCATCAGTAGCCTTATGACCTTGGTTGCTAACGGCTGCAAGCTGTTTCTTTAGATTTGAAATTTCAAGCTTTAGTTTCTCTTCTGTTGAGAAGACAGACTCATCTACATAGATTACGTCGCCATCAATCATTTGTGATTTTAGTCTGTCGTATTCTTCTTTTTCAATTTGAAGCATATGGACAATTTTATAATTGCCCATACCATCAAAATCTGGCATTCCTTCCACATGATAAATGTTAATACCATCAGATGCGAGAATGCCATTTGCAGAAGTCATTTCAGTTTTTACAAATTTTTTTCCACGCTTTAGCCACCGAACATACTGGACAGAATCCAGTATGTCGATGACAAGGGCGTTATATATAATCTTGAAGTACATTAACGCACCTTCCTTTTTTTTAGTTTTTATGTGGTTGCTATTCTTATATCTTGGTTTTGTCCAGTACACCAGTGGTCGTACCGTCTACTGTGTAATCCTCTAGCGCCTTAAAAACACATGTTCCATTTGCGTATAAAGTTGACCAATTTGTTGCTGTCTGGTAAGATTCAATGAGTGCCGTAGGGACGTATACTGCGATATTAGTAGAATTACCAAAAGTATTTGTTCCATTATTCGGAACCAATGTTTCATTCCGAAGAACAACGGTCTTTAGGTTGGAGCACCCAGAAAACGACCTATAATATAAACCCGTGCAATACCATAAATCGACAAACTCAAGACTTTTGCAGTTATTAAAAAATGCCGGACGTACAGTGCCAGAAAACGACGGTAGTGATATTTCCACCAATGATGTACAGCCTTCAAAGCAAGGGCCCTCGGAACCAGTTTCCGTATATGTTAGCCGTGGACAGTCTACCAGAGTCAAACTTGTACAATCCGAAAAAGCTCCGGTTCCGATAACAGTAACGTTAGGCAGACTTATAGTTTGCAGCTCTGTATAACCGGCCAAACCGTATGCACCAATTTGTGTGACAACATCATCTTTATATTCAGTTAGGCTTCTTTCAATCATTGCATCTATACATTGTTCGTCGCCAATGGCATCTATAGTATTAATAAATTCACTCATTTGCATCAGCTCCTTTGTTATACGATTTTACTTTCATCTAGTTCGCCAGCGATTGTTCCATCTACAGTATAAGCTTCCAATACTCTAAACTGGTTTGCAAAAGTAGACCAACCATTCGCAGCTTGATATGCTGTTAATAGATTAGCTGGTACGTAAATGTAACAATCTGTTAAACCATCCGGGTTATATGTTGAGTCTACGGTGCCATGCAAATGATTACAACCATTGAAACCATTAGTATTATCTAGTGTACATAGCGTACTACTACGTAAAATGATTCTGGTTAGCGACCTGCAGTCTCTAAACGAATAGTTACCACTGATACTTGTCGCACATGGAAGGTCTACTTGCATCAAGTTTGAGCAACCCCAAAATGTATTGTAAAAATATGTAGCACGTGGCAAAGTTATAGTCGGCAGATTTGTGCAGCTGTTAAATATATCATCATCGAAGGTTGTGGCGTTAGGTAGTTCTACATCAATCAGTTGTGTGCAACCGTGGAAGCATTTTGATGCAACAGTCGTAGCTTGCGGCAAACTCACACTAGTTAAAGCTGAGCATCCACTAAAAGCAAATTTTCCAACAGATGTAACCTGTGGCAAACTCACGCTAGTTAAACTAGATAAGCCTCTAAAAGCTGATACACCAACAGATGTAACTCTATCATTCTCATAATCTCCTTGGAAAGTACGTCTTACAAACTCACGAGACAAATATCCAATGAACTCAAATTTAGCATAGCAACTTAACTCCCCTGTAATATCAACAGGAGATGGTTCCCAACCAATAAATTCATAATCTTCAGGGTTATCAACACCCGTTTTCTCAGGCTCAACACCAGCATAATAAGCAGTACTGCCATAAGCAATACTTTGTTGTTCCAACAAAGTAGTTCCAGCATAAAAATAAACATTGTAATAACGTACAGTTTTGGTATAAGCAACATATACATATCTGTTAAGCTCAACATTTAATAATGCTTTGGTGTCTTTTACATCGGCGTCCATCTCTGTACTCCATCCAGCATAAGTAAAATCATACTGTGCAGTAGATTCTCTGAATGGTGCAGTAATTGTGCCATCAGCAATTGGGTCAATACCATCGGCACCATTTATGACAGTCTGTCGATGTAGTTCTTCGGAACCGTCCCAAGTCATAAATATCAGATAGGATGCAAGAGAATCATAAGTAATCTCCAAATAAGGGAAAGTCTCTGCTATCTGTGCAAACTCTTCGCCGGTTAATGTTTTAATGTGCGCCTTGCCACTAATATGAGGTTTATCAGTGTTATAACCATATTCATCGACACCGCCAAGTCCTCTGTTTGTAAAACTCAGCAATGTTGCCGCATCATCAAATTCCCAGTCAACATTGGTTAATCTCAATCTCTCAAGTGAGGTTGCTGCATCTAGTATTGCCCATGTATCAATAGCAGGACAGTTTTCGATGTGTAGAGTCTTGATATTTTCATATCCAGCTAGAGTGAAGTCTTCGATATATAACTGATTTTTGAGCGTCAAGTTAGTAACTGTCGCTGGTAAATGAGCAATTCTCAAAATGCCACCGTCAACCAAGTCAATACCAGTAATACTAGTACCAGTTGCGTAAATCTCTTCAATGTTTGGACATCCAGTTAGAGCTAGTGGAGACTCCAATCTAGGACAATTACGTACATCAAGTTTCTTCAAAAGTTTATTTGTACCAACTGCAAGTTCCCACAAATTCTCGTTGCTATAGCCTTCGACACTAGAGCCAATAATTAGTTCTGTTAGCTTTGTAGCGTTTGCGGCCTTGACAGAACCACAATATAGTGGAGATAGATCTCCAAGAGAAGAAAGCTGTGATGCGCCATAGATAGCTGTTTCTGTGTTGTTGAAAACTTCGTCTGGTGCTTCAAATGTTACGGGAACGCCATGCACTGCACGCTCTTGATACAATGTGCCGTTTGCCTTGTATCTAACACCAGCATACATATTACTATAAGGAGTAACTGTAATATCAGCACATGCAGGGACAGCCAAATTCTCTAATGGCACGCCTGCACTATCGACAGGAGTGTAAATACGCAATGAAACATAGTCATCGGCATAGTCGGGAGCATACCATTTGCTATCACAATAGTTAATTCTGTTTTGAATGAAGTATCTAAAGTGTTCTTCACCAGAACCACGTAGCTGTACTAAGTTAGAGGCATCGTTGTCACTCTTCAGCATTGAAATGTATTTGAATTCGCTATCTTCGTTGTAAACTGATTCAGACCACTTATCGGAGCCCTGTGTAATGAAACGGTCTTCTAGCATGTCGTAAGTGATCTTGCCATCACTTCTTAATTGCTGATAAGTTTCTTTGATTTCGTCAGCATATGCCTCACGGAAGTTAACCCACAGGGTGCTGTTTTGACCATTGTAGACAGTTGCGTTTCCAAGTTGGTCAATATCTTCGTGCCAGTAGTCTAGGGTTAGTTCGCCTTGGTTATTGATACCAAAACATGTATCATTCATTCTGTTACTTGTGTGACCTATCATCAGATAGGCGGGGAAGGTTCTTCCAAGAGTGTCTTTACACTCGACCCTCCCTCTGCAATTTCATTTTTAGATTATAGTTGCAGTTCAGACTGTTGCATACCTTGCAGTTATACAGCAAAGTTCTTTCCACTCAGTCGTTGTAGGTAGTTGTAAATAATTTCTTCGATATTTTGTTTTTCCCAATATGGGATTCTTAAGAGATTAATATTGTGCTTATCACAATAATCATTTTTAATTTTGTCATGCTCTTGTGTGATTTTGAAATGTTTTTGCAACTCTTCGTCATCCCATTTTCCAAAATTAACTGGCATATAATGTTGTTCACCATCGTATTCAATTAATGTATTATAGTCTGGTAAATAAAAATCATATCTGTATTTGTGATCATCAATAGTAACTGTATGTTCTGGTTTATGTAATACGTTCATTTTTGTCAATAGAACATCTATATACATATTATAATAAGAATTAATACAGCCACATGAAGAAGTGTGCTTTGTGGTTAAACAATTACTTGGTACAATAATCTCATTACCGCAATCACATTTGCATCTATATAGAACTCTGTTAAATTTATTGCTTTGAGATAATTTCTCTACTGCAATTAATTTTCCAAAGCGTTCTCCAACAAGATTTGTAGATTTTGTTTCACTTAGCATTTTCTTACGACCACAACCACAATCTCGACTATAACCATCAATCAAATTATGAATCTTAACATCTTTGACCGTACCACAATCACACAAACAAGACGCATAACATATTTTATTGATATTTTTAATCTCTAAAATAGTCCAGCTATTTATTTTTTGACCAATTAAATCTTTGTATTTATCGTATGTGCTCGCCCTCAAGCATCCACACGATTTTTTATGACCAGTAGTCAAGTCATTCAAATTGGCTAAAGTTGTTTTACCACATTCACATTCGCAAACACATTTTTGTCTGCCTCTTTCTCCTGTTGTAAAACCAGCAACTTTTAATTTGCCAAATACTTGTCCAATCAAATCCTGACTTAATTCTTTTTTCTTGCCTATAATTATCATCTTCTTTATCATAAGTTTATATCGAAATTATTTACAACCTTCCTAGGCGTTGTCCATCTCTGGAGTTTCGCCGTATATCAGGAAAGATTTTACTACGACAATAATTTTTTATCGTAGAAGTACGGATACCATTTATCAGTTTTGCCCCAGTAAGTTAGGAACATGTTCTTTGCTCTCTGGTCAACCATTAGCGCAAAGAATGTGTATACGTAGTAAATTAAAGTGTAGTGTAGATCGAAATAGTTTTCAAACTCTTCTTTAAATTTAGCTACATTGCCACGAGTGGAGACGACCCAATCGTGCATTTCTTTTAGTTTTGTAATATCAGCATAACCGTCAGGATAACGAGCCTCAAAACTATCATCCCAGTTATCTGCTGTAATGTTACCAGTAAAGTTACAACCAGCGGTTGTATTATCTTTAAATTCCCAGCATTCTACATTGTATGCTTCTGTAAAGCCGAATACAGATTCAGCACCCTTGTCATAGTTGAAGTTCGCTTTACCGTAGAAAGTAGGAGTATCACTTTCAGTCTTCTGATGGAAGAGAAGGATTGGCTTACCATAAATAGCTGTTCTAACCTTTGGATTATCTAACTGTGCAGGAACTTTCTCATCATATAATGTTTCTACAAAGTTAGCATTTTGTGTGTTGTGAGTACCAGTAGCTTCAGCATAGTCAACTTTGATACAGATAACCTTTGCAGGCAACTGGTCAATATCAATGTAATGCTCATTGGGGAACTTAAGTTTCCAGTTCTTACGCACATACCACTGAGAGCTTGTACCCTGAACGTCAATTTGCATCGTATCTTCAAAGTTCAAGTTACTATCTTCAACATCATAATAAACTATTTTGCCTTTTTTCTTATCGCCCTTCTGTGTGGGCAAAGTACCAACAATAATCATACAAGAGTTCTTTTCTCTTGCTTTGGCGAAAGAGATCTGACCATATTCATCATAAATATCATTCTCTTCAAAGATCTCAGTCTTGCGCACAACATCAACCATATCTGCAATATAGTTATTTACAATAGACTGAGATGGCAGGGCAGTAGAATAAGAACGTATTGTATACACGTCAACACCACAGTTTGGAGAACCAATAGTGATATTAACAGGAGTGGATTGCTGGAAGTTATCCGTAGTTGTGTATTGAACGGCATCTGATAAAACACCATTTAGATAAATGAGCAATAATCTGTGTTCACTAGAGGCTTCAATGGCAAAAGATAGTCTAACTCTTTCTTCGTCTTTATAGTTACAGAATACTTCATTACCTTCACTCTTTATATATGCCTTGTCTGGTTTAACCTCAAAACCAATATCACCACTCATACAACTAATAACAGTCGCATCTCTGTTGTTAACGTCACGAATAGTGAATTCCAGTTCAATGGTCTTACCGTAAATACGAAGATCATCTTTAAATGGCTGGAACTGCACTTCTGCTGTTGCTGTACCATTTAGGCGCAAACAAGAGTCGCCATTTTCATCTGGAATCCAGCCAGTAGTAGTCCAGTTTACATTCTCAAAAGTGGTTGTCACATCACCATATGTCCATGTAGCTGGATCTGTTTCATTGTTTGAACGACCATCAGAGGAGAGATATAGCTCCAAGTCATTGGTTTCTGCTTCAATTTTGATTTTGTTTTCTTCAACAGTAATTTTATGTGTCTTGTTAATTTCACCATACTGAATTCTAAAATACACATTTCCAACTGGATATTTTCTTAGATTCCAATACTGTTGACTTCTATCAACTGTGATGGACCGTGTAGAATATACAATTTCCTCTCCATTTTCCATCGTGTAGACAGTCAATGTAATGTCACAAGCTAATTTTGCTGGATCATAAATAATGTAAGGAATTGAAATCTGCTCACCTTGAGACACACTTTCAATACCACAAGCACTTGCAATAATTGGATCAGCAACTCCATCTTCCAAGCAAATAATATCATACACAAGTTTTGGAGATTTCAAATCGGTGCCTGCGGTACTATAAACTTCCAGCTTATGAGCGCCATGTGACATTGCAGTAATAGTTCTTGTTGCCTGTTTGCCGCTCAAACTAGTAACAACAGTGCCAACTTCAGTGCCATCAATAACAAAGTGGATTGTTTTTTCGATTGAACCATATGCTGTGTATTTAAAAGTAATATCACCAGTATAAGGAACTGTCGCATCAAAAGTAGATTCAATTGTCAACTTAATTACTGTTACACTGTAGTTCAATATTCTAGTTTTATCATAAATATCAGTTACGGTAACTGTGACATTATTAGAACCTATTTCCAAGACACCACTTATGTCAATAGAGTTCAATCCCTGAGGAATGTTCATTGTAATCTTATTAATGCCATTTACTGAAATCTTACATGTACCTTCACCCGTTGGAATATCATCTTCCGTAGATGTGAATGTAAACATAAGAATCGCAGCGCTTCCATAAGAAGTAGTCAAGGAAGCTGTACCATTCTGGTTTATCAATCTCATTATTGGGCCAGAGTCTCCACCACCAACGCCCTCTTTTTTCATTGTTTCAATTTCTTCGTTAATGATAGAAATTTCTTGAGCAATGACACTATTTTTTACAGGGTTACCACTTTCTAATGACAATACATCATCCACTGGTAGTGGGATTGTTACGCTTTTTTCAACTGTTCCATCTGATAAATAAATAGTTGCAGATTGCTCATTGCTTACGGAGCTTATCTCCAGATCTTCCATGTTAAACTTGCCCTTTTCTTCTAGAGCAGTTGCTAAGTTCTGTATCTGAGTTCTGACAGCTGTACCTGCGCTATCATAATTGGTTCCGTCGTAACCAACACGTATATCAGCAAGTTCTATATCACCAGTAGTTGATCCATCTTCTAATTTAACCAAGTCATCAATTCTGGCACGCTCTGCGGCAATTGCTGCCTCATTTGCCTGAATGGCGCTATTTGTAGTAGTTAAATCAGCCTTCTTATCCAAAGCGGCCTTAACAACTTTATTTTGAATTGGGTTAATAGAATCAGCATCCAAGGCAGAATCTACAGTTATAGCTGGGCCAACATTACTTAGAACCTCTTCCCAACTATCACCCTTTTTTATTTTCATAATAGGCATTTGTGAGATCCCTCCTTTTCAAATTTATTTAATATTATTAATTGCTATAGCAATTTGGTCGGCAACAGGTGTGTCACCAACTAAATTTAATAGCATTTCAATTTTCTTTTTCAAATCTTCAACCTCATTGCGGTCAGCATAGGTTTCATGAATATGGTCTTTTGGGGCCATATGACTTAATGCCACACCTAACTGTTCAGATACTGGTGTGTCGCCAATAAGTCTACCAAGTGTGTCTAAGTCAATCATTTACCACACCTCTTTAAATTAATTCATGTTTGTCCCATAGCTCTTTTGCTTTGCGTGTTTCTGGACAGCGCTCAAAAACAAAAACCAGGGAATCTTTTCTATATGTACCTGTATATAAAATATCTAGAAGGTACTGTGGTCCAAGATGGGCGAGATACTTTTGAGCCTGTAACATGTTAGTTACATAGACACAGTTGTTCTCTGCATATTCTCGACCTGTGATCATAGATTTGATCAATTCCTTCTCCTCCTTTTTGCATAAAAAAATAAGGCACTAGAACCTCGTTTAGCATGAAGTTATAGTGCCTTATTCATTTTCTTTTTTAATAACTACTTCATGTGATTCTGATTCTGCCTTCTTAGCTTTCTTTTTTGGTTCCTCTGCGAAGATGACTTCTAGATCACGCTTAACAAAGGACTTAAAGTTTGCCTTGTTTGATAGGTCACAAGCGTTTATGGCATCTTGTGCCTCAGGCTTAGACATTAGCTTCATGTTGAAGCGAGTGCAAATGTCAAAGATGTTTTTGCAGTTTTCACTGTGGAATTCTGACATGTATGCTGGCTTCATCTTATCCTGAGAACAAGTTGGGCAGTATTTATAATTTTCGCCACATAGGTAGCATTTTCTATCACGCTTTGCCATGGGGCTCACGCTCCTTTCGTAAATAAAAAATGAGCTACCAGACGGTGGCTCATTTGGAAGGGGTCATTAATTTTGTATTGTTGATGATTTAATAAATTTAGTATATTCATCTGTATCTGCATACATCCAGTGATATCCACCACAAGTTTTTCGAACTTGCTCACAGCAAGCAATAATATTACTACTACTGATACCAAGTTCTTTCCCTGCAGATGATGAGTTTTCGAATACCTTTTGTAATTCAATACAATATACTTGTCGTGGGTTTTTATTATGTGGAATATTTCCCTTATTAGCTTTACCAATTTTTCTACGTGTTTCTTCTGACACTTCTTTTCCTAAATTAGCAAGCCGAATGCGCTCTAAACCTTCATCAGATGGTCTATGTCCCGGTCTTCCTTTTGCCGCATCACTCATCTTTTTAAGAGCAACTTCTGAATGTGCTTGCCCATACATAGGATTCTTTTCTCCCATTCTAGACTCAGACATTTTCTTTCTGGTCTCTTCAGACGCTTTCATTCCCAAATGTGCTTCACGTATCTTTTGCTTAGTTTCATCTGACAGATGCTTATTTGCATTGCCTCCGGGTTCTATATTATACCCGTTTTTACGTGCATCATACATATTTATATATTTAGTTTCAACTTCGTCCAACATGTCTTCTTGACACAATTCTAAAATCTCAAAAGAAAAACTTTCCTGCTTATATTTATTCCATGCACGTTGCAACAATGTACATCTGCTATCTTCTCTATTAAGCGCATGGATATGATCTTTCCATCTTGCTTTAATATTAATGCTTTGACCGATATACACCTTTCCGTTGACATTATTAGTAATTTTATAAATGCCGCAAAGAGCATCTTGGGTTCTATATTCCATATATGACAACCTCACTTATCTTTAACTTCTCTCATTATTTAATAACTACAAGAAGGGCTAGGTGAGAGGCCCTAGCCCGTATCAACAAGGATAGCTACTCCTTATCTATCTTGTATATATTATATCACATTAATTTTGTATTGTCAAGTGTTATAATTATTCATCACCGGGCACGATGATAGAGAATAATTTTTTCTCCTTGTCACAGTAGTCCTGCTGAGCCTTCATAGAGAAGGGGTGAGTGCCATCAGTAGCAATGGACCAGTCAAAGTCAGGGCTTAGCTTAGCGTTATTGAAAATAACATAAGCATAGACTAGGTTGGTCTGATCACAAACGTCACAGCCTAGGACTTCCATAACAAACTTGCAGCCAACAGGGAAGTTCTTAGCAGAGTTGACGACCTCTACG
>JAEIGA010004820.1_pt1 | contig 20768 bp, 16 predicted proteins | sample 9270691 | NCBI WGS metagenome assembly JAEIGA01 (sample SAMN17057246, study PRJNA624740) | gut metagenome | biome: biome; isolation source: fecal sample | host: Bos grunniens | place: China: Xizang | collected 2019 | reverse complement strand
CTTGATGTGGGCGGTTCGGTCATTATTGTCTCTCAATTTACCCTTTATGCGGATACGAATTCGGGCAATCGCCCCGGCTTCTCAACCGCCGCTCGCCCTGAAATTGCCGAACCCTTGTACGATTTCTGTTGTGCGACCTTGCGAAAGACCTTGGGCGATCGTTTGGGAACGGGACGCTTTGGCGCAGATATGGCCGTTCGTCTCTTGAATGATGGTCCGTGTACTTTTCTGTTAGAGGCATAAGAAGCGGATGTTTACAGGATTAATTCAGACCGTAGGCCAGGTGCTTTCGTTTAAACCACGCGGAAGCGGTGCTTCAATTCAGATTGAAGCGTCGGGTTTGGTCTCTGCTGAAGAACCGCTTTGCTTGGGGGAAAGTATTGCCGTCAATGGGGTTTGTCTCACCATTGCGAAATTGTTAGATGCGAAAACCTTTGAAGCGGATGTCTTGGAAGAGACGCTGAGATGCTCGATGTTCCGCCATTTGCATGCTGGAGATGGCGTTAATTTGGAGCGTGCATTACGCTTCGGTGATCGTTTAGATGGCCATATTGTGACGGGCCATGTGGACGGAGTAGGGCGCTTGCTCTCGCAACGTACCGAAGGAGAGGACAAGGTTTTTCGCTTTGGTTGCGACATGGCGTTTGCACGAAAAACGGTGCGTAAGGGCTCGGTCGCAATTAATGGTACCAGTTTAACGGTGTGCGCAGTGGGGGATGACTGGTTTGAAGTCGCCCTAATCCCCACGACGTTGCGTGCGACTGTTTTGGGACGCCTAACGCTTGGCGCCCTCGTCAATTTAGAGTCCGATATTCTTGGTGCGTATGTGCGCCGAGCACTCGGATGTGAAGCTTCACTTTCATTAAGACAAATCATTGCCGCGGGTTTCGCGGATTAGAAAGGATAATAACCATGGATATTGATACCGCTGAGAAATTGGCAGAACAAATTGAAACCAAGGATTTAAATCTTAAGCAACTCTTTGCCGAGGATCCTGACCGTGCAGCGAAGATGACCGTTACCGCCGCTGGTTGGACGTTGGACTATTCGAAGAATTTAATTGATGCCCCCACCTTGAAGCTCTTGATTCAGTTGGCTGAAAAGTCTGGCTTGAAGGCTGAAATTGAGAATATGTTTAAGGGTGAACACATCAACAAGACCGAAGACCGTGCAGTGTTGCATACTGCGCTTCGTAGCTCGAAGACCTCGGGTCTCGTGGTGGATGGCCAGGATGTCTACGCAGATGTGCATACTGTGTTGACGAAGATGGCAGAATTCTCCACCTTGATTCGTTCGGGCGCTTGGAAGGGTGCCACGGGCAAGCGCATTAAGTACATCGTGAACATCGGTATCGGCGGTTCTGACCTTGGCCCTGCGATGGCTTACCAGGCTCTCGCTTCTTACTCGAAGCGTTCCATTAAGTGCTTCTATGTCTCCAATGTGGATGCTACACACATGGCTGAAACATTGTTGCAGGTGAAGGCTGACCAGACCCTCTTCATCGTTGCATCCAAGACCTTTACCACGCAGGAAACGATGACCAATGCGATGTCTGCTCGTGAATGGTTGGTGAAGCAGTTGGGTGAAGCGGCTGTCGCCAAGCACTTTGTGGCGGTGAGCACGAATGCAGCGAAGGTTGCAGAATTCGGCATTGATACTGCGAATATGTTTGGCTTCTGGGACTGGGTGGGCGGTCGTTACTCCTTGCCTTCTGCAATCGGTCTCTCTTTGATGATTGCAATTGGTCCCCAGAACTACAAGCGTTTGTTGGCTGGTTATGAGGCAATGGACCGCCACTTCCGTACGGCTGGATTCCATCGCAACTTGCCTGTGCTCTTGGCTTTGATTGGCATTCTCTATGCAAATGGCTATGGTGCAGACAGCTATGCCGTGCTTCCTTATGATCAGTACTTGGCTCGTTTCCCTGCCTATCTCCAGCAGTTGGACATGGAAAGCAATGGTAAGTCTGTGGATCGTCAGGGTCAGGCTGTGGATTACACCACTGGTCCAATCGTTTGGGGCGAACCTGGCACCAATGGTCAGCACGCTTTCTATCAGTTGATTCACCAGGGCACGCGCTTGATTCCGGCTGACTTCATCGGTTTCTGCCGTAGCCACAATCCTTTGAGTGACCATCACGATAAGTTGATGGCAAACTTCTTTGCCCAGACTGAAGCCCTTGCCTTTGGTAAGACCGCTGAACAGTGCCGTGCAGAAGGTGTGCCGGAAGCTTTGGTGCCCTTCAAGACCTTTGAGGGCAACCACCCGACCAATACCCTTTTGGCTGATGAATTGACGCCGAAGACCTTGGGTGCTTTGATTGCATTGTACGAACACAAGGTCTTTGTGCAGGGCATTATCTGGGATATCTACTCCTTCGACCAGTGGGGTGTGGAATTGGGCAAGGTCCTCGCAGGCAAGATCCTCAAGGAATTGACTGATCCTACTGCTCCGCTCGCACACGATAGCTCCACCAATGCGTTGATTGAACGCTATCGTGCCGCCAAGGCCTAATGGAATAACTTGGTATTATCAAAGGAGGCGTTATTCTGCGGAGTAACGCCTCTTTTTCTTGCTATTCCCCCATTAATTAAGGTATAATGCAAGACGTAGAGTCCGTTCAATCTAATTAAAGGAATGTTTATGTTAAAACAACTTCTTTCGTTGGTGCTTATGTTGGCGCTCCCCTTCGCCGTGATGGCTTCGGCATTGGATGAATTGATGCCGCGCCCCAAAGCAGTCGTTTCGGACAAAATGGGCCAGTGGACGTATAACGAAGCGGAAATTAAGGAAATCGCTCCTGACCCAGAGGTAATGAAACATGGCGAAGAGGCATATGGGCTCCTCATTAACCAACAGGGTGTCCAGTGGTATGGAAATAAGCGTTATGCTATGGCCACGCTGCGCCAATTGGCTGGCTTAGGGCAGGGGAAGGTGCCGTGTGGTTCGATTAAAGACTGGCCGACGCTGCCTTATCGTGGAATGTTGCACGATACGGGGCGTAATTGGCAACCCCTTTCCCAGCTTTTAATGCAATTGGATTGGTTGAGCAAATATAAGTTTAACTGCTTCCAGTGGCACATTACCGACAATCATGGTTGGCGCTTGGAGTCGAAAAAGTATCCCGAACTCTCTCATCCAGATAACCTTGACCGTACAGACAATTTCTACACGCAGGAAGAATTTAAAGCGCTTATCGCCTATGCTAAGACGCTTGGCATTACCGTGATTCCTGAATTAGACGTGCCCGGTCACTCCGAAACGATGCGTCGCGCCTTTGGTGTGCAGAAGATGGATGAACCCAAAATGCGTCAAATCATCGCAGACCTCTTTGATGAATTGATGACCTTGCTTGATCCTGAAGTGACCCCTTTCATTCATATCGGTTCTGACGAAGTGAAGGCTCACGAACGTGTCCCCGGTGAATGGCTCACACAGTGGGTGAAGCAGATTGAAGCGAAGGGCTTTAAGGTTATCGCTTGGGGCCCTGGCCAACATCCCCCTCATCTCTCGAAGCCGTTGATTCGTCAGTATTGGATGGGACGCCAGGTGGGACGTCCTACAAATGAGCCCTATTTTGACTCCCAATCCTCGTACTACATTAACCACGTGGATCCCTTGGAATTGCTCGCTGCAGCATGTTATCAAAAACCCTGCTTAACGGGTCCAGTGGAGAATCACCTCGGCGCCATCTTTGCCGTTTGGCACGATGATGCCTTGGGGAAACCTTGGGATATTCTCACGATGAATCCTGTTTTCCCCTCCATGGTGCTCTATTCCGATAACTTCTGGAATGGCCGTGAAAAGGATGACATGCGCTATTATGGCAATCTGCCAGATCCTTCCGACGCTGATTTTGCACTTGCCGCAGACTTGGAACGTCGCACCTTGGCGCAGAAACCTTTCTTTAAGGGGTTGCCGTTTGACTACTATCCGCAGACACAGATGCGTTGGCGCATGGCAGAAATAGCTGAAACAAAGCCCTTTAATGAATTGCCTTGGGGACCGCGCGTCATTGCACAGGGCACAATCTATCCCCAACACTTCTTCTTCCACCAGACCAATTTGACGAATGGGAAGAGCGGTTGTGTGTGGTTGGGCACTGTGGTCAATAGCGATGCCGATCTGACAGTTGACCTCATCGCAGACTGCATGAACTACTCTCGTAGCGATGGCCGTGCACGTGACGCCGCACTTGTTCAGGGAAAATGGAATGCAAAGGGTGCTGAGATTTATCTCAATGGGACGCCCGTTCCGCCGCCGCAGTGGGTGCAACCGGGTCTCTCGGGATGGGGAACGCGTGAAAAGCCCCTCATTGATGAACCCTGGATGGTGCGCAAGCCCCTACGTGTGCAGTTGAAGAAGGGACGCAATGAATTGCTCATTAAGTTGCCACGTAAAGGATGGAAATGGAGCACGACCTGCTTCTTCCCGAATGCTCAGGGCTTGACCTTTGAAGCCCCTAAAGCGAAGTAACCCAAACGCGATTGAACACTCAAGACACGGCGACACCTTCGCCGTGTCTTTTTTATTTAAAATGTAAATATTCATCAGGTAAACCACACCCCTTCACGAATGAGGATTCACGGGTGTATTCTGGGATACCTGCTAAAGCATCTGCAGGACTCGAAACGCCGTTTGAACTCAAGTGAGCGTAGCGAGCTTATACAAAAATCTTGCTTTTATCCACGAATAGGAGTATACTATGGGTACATAGTTTGACTGGGGTGAAGACGTGATGCGCCCTCTCACCACCTCTCAGACGCTAAATAAAGATGCGTTAACGCATACTTTTCGTTCAACTGAAATTAGCACCTTCGAGAACAGAACGAGACGTATTGCGGAGATGCGCTTGGGAACATTCCCTAGCGTGTTTTCTGCCATTTCGTTTTCTGTTCGGGCCGTGCTAAGCCTCAGTTGAGAACAAGATGGTTAGAAGGCACGCTTTTTTGTGCCTCAAGACTGGTGAGGTACTGGATGGGAAATATTACGTTTTTGGGTGTTGAAGGTTCGGGTAAGACCGTTTTGACGATGGCCTTAGTGAATGCTTTTAAGGCGCATGAACATGAGGGGTGGTTCTTGCGTCCAGAGACGCGTGGCGCTTTTCGCTTTTTGGAACAGGTGCCGAGTGAATTGAAAGAAGGAACGCTTCCGCACCAAACGACAGCTTTGCGCCAGTTGGCATGGAGTGTGGTGAAGGATGGCGAGCATCAGCAGACCTTAGATGTCTTGGACTATCCCGGCGAAGTCTATCGTCTTGCTTTCTTGAATGCTGAAGATGAAAATGACCCCGAAGAATTTAGTGCTCGCGTTCAAGCCCATCAAGAAGAAATTAAGGGCTTATTAGGGCACCTGATTCAGTCTGAACATATCTTTGTACTCTTTAATCTCTCTGATGCGAAGGATTTAGGCTCAAATGCTAAAAATTTAGATGCCGTGTGGGTGACCAATGCCTGTTTGGATTATCTCCATCGGTTACCCCATAAACCACGCATTACTCTCCTTTTAACGCAGATTGATAAGTATGTTGATTTAGAACAGTACGAATTTGACCCAAAAGTCTATGTCTCGCATCACCTTCCTTTAATCGCACGGAACTTCCCTAAGTTAGACGTCTGTGCCGTTGCAGCTTTAGGTGCAGCAGACTCAACTCATGGTATTGACTCTATTTTGGTTCGTAGCCTCTTTAATGCCCCTGCGGTGCAAACGGCTATAGGAAAGATTCAAGAAGCTCGTCGAGCACTCAAGCAGGCCTTAAATACGGATGCAATAAATGCGCACTTTTGCACTGCGGTAGTGGATGCGATTATGCATCTTGCGTGCGATGCACCTTATTGGAAGCAGATTTTACCTTGGTTTATTAAACCAGAAAAGTTAATCTCTTCTAATGGTCTTTTAGATGTGGAAACGACAGAGGAGTGCAAGGGTGTTATAGGCGAGTTTTATGTATTGTTACAAAAGAGTAAGACGTTGCCATTAAGACGATGTGACCTGATGCAGTTTGTACAGCATCTTTCACCGTCCACAAGCGAGGCGAATGTAATTGTACGTAGCATTGATGATTCGTTACGACGAGTTGAGCAAGAACGCCAAAACCTCTTACGCTTACAAGCTAAAAGACAAACGCAAGTGTATATCGGCGTTACGTTTGCGGTTATTGTGGTAATTATTTTGGTGGTTGTTGTTACAATATGTTTAAGAGGTACGTCAAGAACTCAAAAAACTCGTGTTCGTCAAGCGCCAAGCAAAATAATAACAGAAATGATAGAACAGCCCGTGGTGGTTAAGAATACTGAGGCGCCACGTTCAATGATGTTACCTGAAAACCCTGAAGAATGGTTTCAAAAGGGACTTGACGATGAGAGACAAAAGAATTACGAGGATGCAGTAAAATGGTATCGCAAAGCTGTAGAACAGGGGCATGTAAATGCTCAATACACACTTGGTCTGTGCCACTATTATGGTAACGGAGTTTGTCAGTCGCCTTCGGAGGCGGTAAAGTGGTTCCGTAAGTCAGCAGAACAGGGATTTGCGTCTGCTCAATATGCTTTGGGCGTGTGTTATGCAAATGGGGATGGGGTTCCGTTGTCTTATTCAGAGGCTGTAAAATGGTTTCGTAAAGCTGCCGTTCAAGGAAATGTAGAAGCACAATATAGCCTTGGTCGGAGTTATGAATATGGCAATGGCGTTGTGCAATCCTGGAGTGAGGCTGTGAATTGGTATCGTAAGTCAGCAGAGCAAGGCAATGCAATGGCACAGTGTGGTTTGGGATTTTGTTATGAATATGGCAATGGCGTTGTGCAATCACATTCAGAGGCTGTAAAATGGTTTCGTAAAGCTGCTGTTCAAGGAAATGTATCTGCACAATTTGCCCTTTTTGCCTGTCACCTCACAGGGACTGGTGTTCCTCAATCTTCTTTTGAAGCTGTCAAGTGGTTGCGCAAAGCTGCTGAACAAGGATATGCGTTAGCACAAGTTTACCTTGCTGTGTGCTATGAGGAAGGTTCTGGAGTCATAATAGATTATCCAGAGGCTGTAAAATGGTATCGTAAAGCCGCAGAGCAGGGTAATGAAGAGGCTATAGAACGCTTAAATAATGCAAAAACTAATCCATCTGATAGATTAAACCCTTGCCTTTGATAAAGAATTGTATTCAGTTTGTATACAGTGAAGAATGATTTGTTCTTGAGTGATTATCTTTCACAGGGGGATGCGAGGCATTCTCAAGGACGTGTTGTGCGTCCGACCTCATCCGTAGGGAATTCTTATCAATCTGTGATGCGGGATATAGCGCAACCAATGGTGTGGGAGGAAGAGGTTGAGCCGTCGCCTTCTCTAAATATGATGGATGAGACGCCAGAGATAGATGAGGCGTTTAGTCGTCCTATTGTGATAGAGGGTGAACGTGAGGCGTGTCAGGAGGCGATTCGAAACTTGTCCTTTTGGGCACTCTTTTGTCGGCCGTGGTCGGTGCATTGGAAGTGGGTCTTTCTTGTTGGGGCAATTGCGTGCTTTTTAACTGGGCTTTTTGCTTCAAGTGATTTTATTCCACATGAGATTTACGCCTTCTTGATGGCGTTAACGGTACCGATGACGATGGTGACTTTCTTTTGTGAACTGGACGTTACGCGTGCTGTTTCAGGGTGGACGGCTGCGATGGTTGCCTTTTTCGGTGGTCTTTTGACGGTGTCAATCGCTGCGGTTTTGAATATCGGATTGGAGATTGAGGCTTGGATGGCAGGCTTGACTGAGGAGCCGATTAAAGCCATCGCCTTGCTCATTTTGGCAATGTACCCGCGTCAATTTCCTGGGATTTTGTCGGGTGTGGCTTTAGGGGTGAGTATTGGGGCTGGTTTTGCCGTGCTTGAAACGTTTGATTATGCGTATGCTTTTGGTGAAGCGGGGCGGCCGGATACATTTGTTTTGTTATTGCGCGGTGTTCTTTCGCCCTTGATGCATATGGCATGGACGGGTGCATTGGGAGGTGCAATGTGGGCTGCACGCGGACCGCATCGAAGTGGTTGGGCGGCACTCTCGTCTTGGCAGTTTTGGGCGGTGTTTGGTGCCATGATTCTTTTTCACTGTATTTGGAATGCGGTGGGCTTAATCAATTACTTGGCGATTGCCTTATGGAGCATTATTTTCTACTACCTTAAGAAAGGTTTTGCAGAGGTTTCGAATTGGGAATTTGAAGGAAGGGTCGTGTAATATGATGACATTACCTTTAGCAATTTATACAGCAGATCATGGGTTGGCATGGACTTACCCAAAGCAAGAGATTGGCTTTGCAGAATTGGATGCCTGTCGTACGGCATTAGCACCTTTGCCAGATTTTGACATGGGTGAGATGGGCTATGAGGGCGTTTGGGTGACGGCAGAGTGTGTCTTTGTGATGGTTTGTCAAAGTGCACCGAAGTGGGATTTCAGAGGTCGTGATGCAACTTATCTTGCGGTAACCTGGATGACGCGTGAAGGGGCGAAGGACGTAGATTTTGAAGTGTTGCTTTCTCATCCTGCATTGCGCACCCCCACGAAGAATCCTCCGCCTTTTATTGATATTCACCAAATGCCAATGGGAAGCTGTCCGATTCAAGGCTTGCCAACGGTGCTTCCCGGTTTTCAGTCGGTCGCTGCTTTGATTTCTGCTTTGTCGATGAATCAAACGGCAAAGATTAAGCGCAGTTTGAACACCTCAACGATTACCTGTCGTTATGAAACAATCGGTGGGACTGTAGAGCCTCAACGAATGAGAACAACCGCGTTTACACTTTTGGATACTGAGGCTACGCCAAGGGTACCAAAGGGTGAAGCAAGGCCAACGGTGATTGTGCCATCTCCCGCGACGACATCTACGACTTTGATTGTTGTGATTATTCTTTTAGGTATTTCTGTTATCCTAAATCTTTACTTAGGATGGGAGTGGCTTAATCAACGCCCAGAATTGAAACAAAAGGTACAGGAAACGATTGGAATAGTTGTACCTCTCAATCAATCGATGCAAGAGAATTCGGATGAGTCAGAGGATACTGGCGCTGAAGTCACAACAAACGATGTGGAACAAATTTCTCATGAGGTGTTACAAGAATCTGAGGCTGAAGATCTGCCTGAGGACTCAGAGTCTGAAACAAGTCTTACCATTGTCGTTGAAACAATTGAAATTTCAACAGAAGGGGAATAACCATGAACGAAGCCGAAAAATTCTTACAAGAGTTTCTTGCTAAATCACAACAAACACATAATCAGGTGTCTTCACATTCGCCACAAACTCAAAATTCTACTTCATGCAATCATTCTACGCAATTTACCACCCAACCTCAATATATGAGTGCTGCAACAATTGGTCAACAACAGAAGGTTTCAATGGGGGAGGCCTTTAAGAGATTTTGGACTAACTGGAGTTTAATGGGTCGTGCGTCGCTTTCAGAATATTGGTTTGCGATGTTAGCAAATTTCATTTTAGCTACTTTAATCGGAATTATTATATCTTTGATTACACCAAACGCTCCAACACTTGTGGAGGTTGTCGATAGCATTTTTAGTTTGATTGTACTGGGGCCAAGTATTGCTATATCAGTACGTCGATTGCATGATGTTGGGAAGTCGGGATGGTTTTATTTACTTATCCTTCTTCCATTGATTGGAGGTTTGATCCTTCTTTGGTTTGATAGTCGCCCAAGTCAACCATATGAAAATAAGTATGGGCCTGTTCCGAATGTGCGATAAATTTAAAAGTGCCACTTCTTAGTGGCACTTTTTGTTTGAATTCATACGCACGATGGTATAGAACAATGTATTCTTGAGTCTGTAATGTGTCAATTAGAATGCTTCATTTTTGGTGTTAGTTCTATTTGACCCATTGTGTTGGTTGGGGTGGGTGAGTGTAATTGGTTAACGTTTTATTTAAAGGGTGGTGTACAGGTGTGGACACTTGGGAATTCGGGTGGGAAAGTCGTGATAATTTAAGTGTGATGGGAGAAGAGTGTGGTATACTATTCCCTAAAGAGGATCCTATGGACAAATTGCACTTTATTCTTCCGACTGAAGTTTTCTCTGGGCGTGGATGTGTGGCGAAACAAGCGCAACGTTGGGTGCTTGGTCGTAAAGCGTTTATTGTGACGGGAAAGACGAGTGCTCGTCTTTCAGGTGCTTTGGATGATGTCTATGCGTGCCTTGATGCGCGTCAAATCTCGTATGTCACCTATGACGATATCTCTGCAAATCCCGATAGTGCGCAGGTCTATGCAGGCGCAGCGGTGGCAAAGGCGCGTGAATGCGATTTCATTGTTGCGATTGGGGGCGGATCTGTCCTTGATGCGGCGAAGAGTATTGCATGGGTAGTTGCAGCCAATGTGCCTGAAGCGGATTTCTTTAATGGTGTTCCGCCGACGGATCCTGTGTTGCCGATTGTGGCGATTCCATTGACGTGCGGCACGGGTAGTGAGGTGACGCAGTATTCCATCATTACGGATCATGTCACGAAGACGAAGAAGAATGTCTCTTCGCAGGCCTTTTTCCCACGAGTGGCTTTATTGGATGCACACTATTTGACGAGCTTGCCGAAGGATGTGTTGTGCGATACGGCTTTAGATGCGTTGTCGCATGCCATTGAGGGGATGTATTCGTTAAAGGCTGACCGCCTCTCTTGCGCTCTTGCCGAGACTGCAATTGATGTATTGATGACAGAATTGGTGCGTTTGGCGCATGGGACTTTTGTCAATTTGGCCCAACTCCAATACGGAGCAATGTTGGCCGGGATGGTGATTGCCCAGACGGGAACAGGTCTGGTGCATGCGATGGGTTATCCGCTGACCTATTACAAAGGGATGCCGCATGGGCGCGCAAATGGTGTTTTGCTCGCGGGTTACTTGTCCTTTATGCAATCCTCTTGCAAATCTTTGACCGATCGTATTCTCGCTGCTGCAAAGCTCTCGGTGCCAGAGGAATTACAGGCATTGGTGGATCTCTTGATGGATACGCAGGGATGTGTTTGCGAGACGCCCACCGAGGAAGAATTGGATCGATTTGTTGTGGACCCCTTACGTTTAGAGGTCGTGCGCCGTTATCGCACCTTGCCTTCTCCTGAAGAGGTGAAGGATCTTTATCGTATGGGATTCTAATGCATTTAAAGTTGATAATAGGAAAGACGAACAATGGAAAAAGTCAAAGGTGTTTTGAAGCGTGAGAACGCTTTTCGTGATATGACTGAGGCAGATGCGCTCGCTTGTGAAGCGTATGCCAAGGATTATTTGGGTTATCTCGGCATTGCAAAGACCGAACGTCGTGCCTACGATGAGGCTGTTCGTCGCATTGAAGCGATGGGCTTTAAGGAACTCTCCACGATGGATAAGCTTCAGCCCGGTGACAAGGTGTATCGTGGTTATCATGGGAAGACCTTGATGGCTGCAATTATCGGTGAAAAGCCTGTGGCTGAAGGAATCAATGTGATCGGTGGTCATACGGATGCACCGCGTATTGATATCAAGCCTGTGCCTGTTTGTGAAAAGGGTGGCTTGGCCTATTTTGACACTCACTACTATGGTGGCATTAAGAAGTTCCAGTGTTTGACGCATCCGCTCGCACTTTATGGGGTGGTGATTAAGCCTGATGGAACAAAGGTGGAAATTGCGATTGGTGACAATCCTGAGGATCCTGTTTTCCAGATTACGGACGTGCTTCCTCACTTCGGCGCTGAACAGTCGGGTAAGAAGCTCGGTGAAGCAATTGATCCGGAAGATATGGATATCCTCGTGGGTTCGCTTCCCGTTGCCAAGGATGAAGATGACGAAGATGTGAAGGATAAGGTGAAGTTAAATATTCTTCGTATCCTTGAAAAGACCTATGGCATCACGGAAGAAGATTTGCTTTCGGCAGAGTTGGAACTCGTTCCTGCTGGTATGCCTCGTGAATTGGGCTTGGATCGTTCGATGATTGCCGGTTATGGTCACGATGACCGTGTGTGCGCCTATGCTGGTTTGCGCGCATTGATGGATTTACCTGCAGTGCCGCCGCGCACGGGTATGGTCTTACTTTGCGACAAGGAAGAAATTGGTTCGGTTGGTGCCACGGGCATGGACTCGACCTTCTTCGAAAACTCTGTGGCCGAATTGATCGTTCGCCAGAATCCTACCGCAGGTGATATCGTGGTGCGTCGCGCCCTTGAAGCTAGCCGTATGCTCTCTGCAGACGTTTGCGCTGCAAGCGATCCGCACTTCCCCAGTGCAGATTCGCCCAATAACATGGCGAAGATGAATGCGGGTGGTTGCATGATTAAGTATACGGGCGCTCGCGGTAAGGGTGGCGCATCGGATGCACGTGCAGAATTCATCGCAGATTTGCGCCGTATCTTCGCTGCAAAGCAGGTGGTGTGGCAGGCTGGTGAATTGGGCCGTTGCGAAAAGGGTGGCGGTGGTACAATCGCCCTCTACATGGCACGTTACGGCATGGATGTGATTGACTTCGGGGTGCCCTTGTTCAACATGCACGCCCCGTGGGAAACCGCCACGAAGTTCGACTGCTACATGACCTATCGCGCTTACAAAGCCTTCTTGGAAGACTAAGTGCGATAACCTAAAGGATGCGCCCGCAGGTCTGGCGCATTTCTTTCATTGGGATAAATCGGTTTGGACTGTGTAACCTGAGGATAAAATGGTGCAAAAACTCCTCTTAGTAGATGACGACGCGAATATTCGGATGATGTTGGGGGATTTCTTACGAGCCTCTGGCTATGAAGTTTGTTGCGTGGCCTCTGGTGAGCAGGCTTTGCAAGCGGTGGAAAACGCATTACCCGATCTCATCATTTTGGATATGGGCATGCCTGGCATGAGCGGACCTGAATTCCTCAAACAAATTACCGATGAGAGCGGACGCACGCGTGCGCCAGTCTTGGTTTTGACTGCCAGAAGTGATATGGCCGGCTTCTTCGCAGATAAGCAAATCGGCGGCTTCCTTACAAAGCCGGCAGATCCAGATGATCTCTTGGCCGAGGTGCAACGCATTCTCTTTGTGGAACGAGATTTGCCGAAAGGTCATGCGCCCCTCCATCGCAGTGATGTGCCACGGACGGTTGTTCTGGCTGAGGTTAATTCAGTATTGGCGAATGCACTTTGTGAATCTTTGGCAGATGTGGGATTCGCTGTCGAGGTCGTTCATACGGGTGCAGAAGCGGTGGAATCCGTCATTGCGCGTCGCCCTAATGGTCTCATTTTACCCTTAGATGCGGCTGAACTGCCTGCAGATGCCGTGCTTGAAATTTTACGAAAATTGCCCAGTGGACGAGAGATTCCTGTGGTTGTTTATGCTGCAGAAGTGAAGCCTTATGTGTGGTCATTTATTGATCCTCGGAATGTTGTTCGTGTGGAAGGCCGCAAAGGTCAAACCATTGCTCAAGCGGCTGTAACAGCAATCCATTAAGAGAAAGATACGGTAATGCGTTGCCCAAAGTGTGGAAAAGATAACAATCGTGTGATTGATAGTCGTTCAAATACGGATCGTACCGCAACACGTCGTCGTCGTGAGTGTCTCATCTGCGGTGCGCGTTACACGACCTATGAATACGTGGAGCATATTCTGCCACGCGTCATTAAGCGTGATGGGTGCCGAGAACTCTTTGACCGTTCGAAAATGGAGCGCGGCCTACTTTCTGCCTGTCAGAAGCGAAAGATTCCCAGCTCGGAGATCACGCGTCTGATAGATGAAGTCATCTTTGAATTAGAACATACCAATGCCGCAGAAGTGCCAACGGAATTGATTGGTAAATTGATTATGGAGCGCCTGCGAAAGCTCGATGCAGTGGCATACGTTCGCTTCGCCTCTGTGTACTCTGCATTTGATGATGTACAGCAATTCATGGCGGCGGTGAATGATGTGGGGTTAGATGCGAAACCTGAAGAACGTCCACGTCGTCGGCGTAATTCGTAAGAATGAACAAAAAGCCCCGGGAAACCGGGGCTTTTTTGTTATGAGTGCCATCGGCTAAACCAGTAGCGTAGGTGCGCTACTGGTTAGATGAGACAGCGGCGTGGGGATTAGCAGACGCCAAGGATCCAGAGGCCGATGGGGACGGTAAAGATACAGACGGCGTGTGTATTGAGTACCATTGCAGAGACGAAGGGGATGTCGCCTCCATAGACCTCAGCCATAGACACGCTGGCCATCACACCAGGCATTAATGCAATAATGCCGAAGACCAGGCGTTGGGCTTCGGTCAAGGGCAAGAGCATCAAGAGGGAGAGGGTGATGGCGGGAATGATAATCATGCGAAAGAGCGTGGTCAGGATTTGCGGATAGCAGAAGAGACCATTGGGCTTGAGTTGCGCTAAACGCATGCCACAGACTAAGGCGCAGGTCGGAATTGTGGCGCCACCGAGATAGGTGTAAAGCGTGTTGAGTGCGACCTTGGTGGGATGGCAAGAGAGGAGTGTTTCAGGGGTAATATGGAAGAAGTGGAAGATGATGAGGCAGAGAATGGCGAGCAGAAGGGCCGCAACAGGAGGTTGGAGCAACATTGAAGGAAGGGTTTTCAGATTGAGTTTAAGGCCAGTAAAGGTCTTAAAGCCAAGCGTCCACATGAGGGTGTCAGAGGCAATTGTGGTGAGGGCCACCATTGCGACGCCTTCTTCCCCAAGGGCTGTGCCAGCAATAATCATAATGGGCAAGAAGGAGTAGTTGTTCATCGTGCAAGAGAAGTGAAAGGCACGACGCGTGGAGGTGTTGGCACGGCGTAAGAAGAGGTGCTTGGCAATGAGGCCCGTGAGCCACCCAACGAGAATAATCCCTGCGGCACCGACGGGGAGAATCCACGCAGTGGCGAGTTGGGAGAGGGTGTACTTTCGCAAGATTGCAGAGAAGAGGAGGGAGGGATAGAAGACGCGGATGAGCAGAAGGGAGAGCTGGGTGGAAAAGTCCGCAGCGAACCACTTCCGTTTGGCGGCAAAGGTCCCAATCCCAATCATTGCAAAGATGGCAGAAATCTGAATGGCGATGGTTAACATAGCGCACTCCTTTGAATTAAGATGGCGTTGGGTTAGCGACGAAAGGCGAGGCGAAGCACGAGGAGAACAGCCTCTTTCGCAATGGCGAGCGACATCTTTGAGGTGCCCGCTACGCGATCAGCGAAGATAATTGGGATTTCTTTAATCGTAAAGCCCTTTCGCCAAGCGGTGTGGGTGACCTCAATTTGGAAACCGTAACCTTCGGCCGCGATATGTTCAAGTTCAATCTCTGCAAGCACCTTGCGATTGAAGCACTTAAAGCCACCGGTGGGATCCATGACAGGCAGACGGGTCAACAGTCGAACATAAATACCTGCGCCGTAGCTGAGCATCAGTCGAGGAAGGGGCCAGTTTAAGACGCGACAGCCCCCCTTGTAACGCGAACCGATGACCAAGTCAGTAGTTTGAGCGGCTTCAAGGAGACGTGGCAAATCCTTCGGGTCGTGCGAAAAGTCTGCGTCGGTCTGAATGATAAAGTCATAATCACGCTGGAGTGCCCACTGGAAGCCAGCGACATAGGCCTTTCCAAGCCCTTCCTTCTGTTCGCGATGGAGGACGTGAAGCGTCAAATCTTCTACGGCGAGGCGGTCAGCAATTAGGCCTGTTCCATCAGGAGAGTTGTCATCTACGATTAAGAGGTGTGCGCCTGGAAGATGTTGGTGAACGGCCGAAATGAAGGATTCGATATTTTCTTTTTCGTTGTAGGTCGGGACAACAACGAGGACCTTGTTGTTCATAAGGGTAGGTTCAAACATGGAAATTTTCTCAAATGTGTGCATCTTCAGCGAGCAAACGGAGGAGTTCCTCAACGGCATTTGCTGCTGGCAAGGTGGCGAGGTGTTCGCCTTTTCGATAGAGTGCGAAGGTGCCGGTGCCACCACAAAGGGCTAAATCGGCTTCACGCGCCTCACCAGGACCATTGACCACGCATCCCATGACTGCGACATGAAGACGTTTAGCCGTAGGGTGCTGACGATAGAATTGCTCAAGCACATCGGAAATGTGCTCTGCGGCAGCCTGTACATCAACCTTTGTTCGGCCACATGTCGGGCAACTGGTCACCCATGCGCCAGGTTCACGCAAGTTGCACGCACGCAAAAGTTCAATCCCGACGCGGACTTCTTCTTCAATCGGTGCAGTTAAGGAAACGCGGAGCGTGTCACCAATACCTTCATCTAAGAGGCGTGAGAGGGCAATAGCACTTGTGATGGTGCCACGGCGAAGCGTGCCAGCCTCAGTTAAGCCGAGGTGCAAAGGATAGGGGACGCGTTCGGAAAGAAGGCGATAGGCGGCCAAGGTGCGCGGAATATCCGAAGCCTTCACGGAAATCTTAATTTCGTGATAGTCTAAGGCTTCAAGGAGTGCCACATGTTTGAGCGCACTTTCCACGAGGGCTTCAGGTGTCGCAGAACCATACTTCTCGAGCAATTCGCGTTCTAAAGACCCCCCATTGACGCCGATACGAATCGGAATCTTTCGTGGACGAACCACCTCAACGACCGCCTTGACACGATCCGCATCACCGATATTGCCTGGATTAATGCGGAGCGCAGAGATGCCAGCCTCTACCGCTGCAAGCGCTAAACGGTAGTCAAAGTGAATATCAGCAATGAGCGGAAGGCAACTTTTCGCACAGAGGGTTTTAAGGGCTTCGGCGGCCTGTTGGTCTGGTACAGCGACGCGAAAGAGGTCGCAACCCAATTCAGCTGCACGAGCAATCTGATTCAGTACTGCAGGAATGTCTGCGGTGGGGACATTGCCCATCGTTTGCACGGAGACTGGTGCGCCTCCACCGATGGCGACATTGCCGATATGAATCTGACGGGTCTCGGTACGTTTCATGATAGGATGCGTCTTAGAAGAGTTGCAAGATGAAGCGGCGGACATCCGCAAAGAGAAACCAAATCATCATCCCAATAAGGAGGAACGAAAAGGCGTAGGTCACCCAACGGATTAATGTGGCGCTGGGTTCTTTTCTGCGAATGATAGCATAGGTGGCAAAAAGAACATGGCCGCCATCCAATACAGGAAGCGGTAAAAGATTGATAATTGCCAAGTTCATGCAGATCAGACGCAAGAAGCCAAGGCTGACCCAGAGGCCCGTCTGGATGACTTGAATAAAGAGGGTGAAAATCATTAAGGGGCCACCGAGACCCTTTGCCGCACGGCCTCGTTCGCCTTCAGTTTTAGGCGCAGTCAATGCACGTAAAACGCGTGTCACGCCCATGACGTCACCCTTTAATTGGGCGTAGATGCCACGTTCGGTCATCCACTGGAGATTGTTCTTCACAAAGATGCCTAATAGAACGCCCATTTTGGGTTTACCATCGGAATCCGGAAGGACTTCGGGCACGACTTCAATTGTGAGCGTGCTCTTATTACGAAGGATTTCAAGCGTAAGCGATTCGCCAGGATTGGGAGCCTGGGTGATTTGTTCAAAGGCATCGAAGGGTTGCCCATTGACCGTAGTGATGATATCTCCGGCTTCGAGACCTGCACGTGCGGCGGGAGAATCGGGGAGCACTTCGCTAATGCCGAGGAACGCAGGCCCTGGACGAAGACCGCTAACGCCATAGATGGCATCTGTCTCAGAGATTTGCTTGTCCAAAACAGCTTCGGTCGTTTGCGTGGTTGTATCGCGTTGGTAGGTGATGCGAACAACGGCATTGGTGCCACCCGAGAGGAAGCACTCAGTCATAAAGCCAGACCAGGATGTGACGGGTTCGTCATTGACGGCAAGAATTTTATCGCCACGACGTAAACCTGCATTCCATCCCGAAGAGTCGGTCTCTACATAGCCAATTTCAGTGGAGCCGCCAGTAGCATCCTGCGGTGCGAACCACGAGATGAGTGCTGCGCAAATCAACGCGAGGAAGATATTTCCCAAAGGACCTGCGATAGCAACGACGATGCGCTTCCAAGGGGCGGCCGGAGGCAATGTTTCGCCATGGTCTCCCTGGATATTCTTCATGCCATCTGGATCAAGCTGGGGTAAGGAGACATAACCGCCAAAGGGAATTGCCGAGAAGCGAACTTCGGTTTCTCCAATTTGACGCATCCAGAGCGCGGGGCCGAACCCAATGGAAAAGACGTCTGCCTTCAATCCCAGTAAGCGAGCGGCAAGGAAGTGGCCAAATTCATGGATGAAGACCGCCAAACTGAAAAGGAGTACGGCAAGGATAATGGAGACTGGCCAGAAAAAGTAGGGGGAGGTTAGAATACTATCAAGCATAAGAGAATCCTTAAAGATAAAACGAGGTTAGCACGAGAGGGGTTCAAGCGTTCTCTCGCGATGGTTGAAATGGGCTAATTCGCGATAGCCGACACGATAGAGCACATCATACGCACGATTGAAATCTGCCGCAACAAGGTGTGCTTGGTGGGCATCTGAGGAGACCACAATGGGAATCTGGCGCTTAAGACAGGCGGCAAGGAGCTCATCAGTCGGATAGCACGCTCTGCAATCTTTGCGCCAACCCGCTGTGTTGAGTTCAATGGCCATGTGTGTATCTGCGATGGCATCAAGGGCATCTGTGATGACATCACTCATATCCGCGGTCGGATAGAAGCCAAACTTTTTATAGAGATCGAGATGACCTGCGATGTCAAAGAGTTGGCTCTCTGCCATTTCTCGGAGAATCTGCCAGTAACGACGAATGACGGCATTGACTTCATCTTTGGAGAGGCGTTCCCAATAGACGCGCGTCAAGTCAATGCTGTCTTCACCCACAAAGTGGACAGAGCCGATGGTATAATCCAATCGTGGATCTTTGGCTAAAGGGGCTAACCATTCGGCAGAGCCATCCAACCAGTCAAATTCCAACCCTGTTCGGATGGAAATAGTGGCATTTTCCTGCTTTAACGCTTCAATTGTTTCAAAGTATTCTTCCACGGCATTGGGTTGAATCGCCCAGTCGGGTGCATCCGTTGCTGTGGGAGAGGCTTTGTAGTAGTGGTCGGAGAAGCCTAAAACACGAATCCCTGCCGCGGCGGCATGCGTTAGAAATGCCACAGGAGCATCTGCTCCATCGCTAAAGCAGGTGTGGTTGTGATAGGAGGCACGTGTCATTTTGTGCGCTTTCTCTTACCGAAAGACGGTGCAGCGGGGGTGGGGCGACCACCGTTTTTAAAACGTCCTGCGCCTTTACCTTTACGGCCACGCGTTTTGGCAATTGCGGCTTTACGGGTTTCTTCCGCATGGCGACCGCCATTCCAAACATCTTTTGCAGAACCTTGCACATAGGCAAAATCCAAGCGACGGGCAGGGAAGTCAACCTTTGCGATAAAGACTTGCAATTGCATGCCGGCTTTAATTTCCAACTTGCCCGCACTTAATGTTTCGGTGGTGGGGTTAAAGTTGACAAATTGTTTAGAAATGCCAGAGATATGCACCATGCCAGACACTTGAAGGTCAATGACGTCTACGAAGAAACCGTAGTTCTTGACGGTAACAACTACCGCATCATAGGTCTGCGGCTTGCGTTCGTCAAGTTGTTGCTGTAAGAAGCGATACTTCTTGATTTCAGTGAGGGCGCGCTCTGCTTCGTCAGCCACCATTTCACGTTCGGTGGCATAGGCTGCCGCACGATCCAACCATGCTTGTCCAATGCGTCCACCCGAAATGCCCTTGCAGAGGAAATCTGCCAATTGGCGATGGAGCACTAAGTCTGGATAACGACGAATGGGGGAGGTGAAGTGGGCGTAGTATGTTAATGCCAAGCCGAAGTGGCCATGCTGTTTCGCATCGTAAAGAGCACGACGCATTGCACGCAATACCAACGCATGGATGTGGTACTTCAAGGGGTGGTCTGCGGTATTCTTGAGAAGGGCAGCCAATTCTTTGGGCTCGCGTAAATTGCGTGGACGAATGCCAAGCTTGCGAAGTTCTACTTCCACCTTGGCAATCTTTTCTTCATCAGGAGATTCATGGAAACGATTTAAGATCGGAATCTGATTCGTGATGAGCGCTTTCGCAACGGCTTCATTGGCGGCCACCATACAACATTCAATGAGTTGGTGGGATTCGTCGTTGGAAGCTACATGAATTCTTGTCATTCGGCCGTCGCTATCCAAAATCACATCCACTTCTTGGGAGGCCATTTCGAGCGCCGCATTGCGTTCGCGCAACTTCTTGAGTTGGCGCGTTAATTCAAGCGTCGCCTTCAACATTGGCTGTGTGCGCGCATCAAGCGGCCCGCAGGCTATTGTTACGGGACGATCTTCCAACAGCGCAATTGCTTCCTCATAGGCCAAGCGTTGAGACGAACGAATGATGGTCTTTGCAAAACGTGTTTTTAAGACCTTTGCATTGGCATCATAGGTGATAAAGACAGAAAAGGTCAGGCGATCTTCTCCAGGCATCAAGGAGCAAACACTATTGGAGAGTTGCTCGGGCAACATCGGAATGACCTTGTCAATGAGGTAGACACTGCGATTGCGACGATAGGCTTCTCGATCAAGCAGGCTGTCCTTCTGAACAAAGTGACTCACGTCTGCGATATGCACGCCAAGGACACGGTTGCCATCTGCATCTTGTTCTAAGCTAATGGCATCGTCGAAATCTCGAGCAGAGGCTGGGTCAATTGTGAGAATGAAGCGGTCTCGCAAATCTTCACGTTGGCCAGGATTACTTAATTGCGTGGCGACTTGCTCTGCTTCTGCAATGACATCGGCAGGGAAGGCCTCAGGAAGTTCGTATTGACGAACGATGGCTAAGGTGTCAAGGGAGGGCTTGTCCTCTGGTCCAATCACTTCTAAAAGGGTGGCGACCAATTGATT
>JAEIGA010004819.1_pt1 | contig 20772 bp, 19 predicted proteins | sample 9270691 | NCBI WGS metagenome assembly JAEIGA01 (sample SAMN17057246, study PRJNA624740) | gut metagenome | biome: biome; isolation source: fecal sample | host: Bos grunniens | place: China: Xizang | collected 2019 | reverse complement strand
GGTATCGGTCACATAAATAGTATTATTATCTTCTAAACTTCTAATATAGAAATAATCACCCTCAACAGGTATATAATCGTCTGTTATTACAGGCTCTGCCCATTCAATTTCAGGTAAATCAGTATTTGGTTTAGGTTTAATTGTACCACCATTTTTTTCTGCTTCTACTGTAATTGCTTGTACAACAATATCCATAGGGACAAAACCACCATTATCAATAATAACTTCACCACCTGTTGAAGATTTTAATATATCAATTAATAATTCATAATTTGTATATGTATAATTACTCATATTCTTGCATTTCTTTTTTACGTTTATTTTCTTCTTCTGCAATTATACGTAATTGTTCATCCTTAATTGCTTTTTTTCTTTTCTCTAAATTATCATTATGTTGTTCAATTGTAAGAACTTGATAATTTGGGTAATCTTCTTTGATAGGTAAAAATGTACAGAAGAAATCTGTATATTTTAAATAGTCATCCCCTGTAAATTCTGTTAGATAATAACCTTGTTTACAATGAAGGTGTAATGTATTTCCTGTGTACTCACATACTTCCAATTCTACTATTTTTTGTAAATCTTCAAATTTCATATTATATATCTTTTATTGTATAATGTTATTTTTTATATTATACTTCATTTATTCTAAAACCTGTTGGAATACCATTATTTGCTCTTACCCAATTCACACCTTTTCTTTTAGTGAAAATGGTATTGCTTGAGCCTGCACCATACAACCATTCAAAACAAGCGTCTGTTGATGGCGAATATGTCAAACAAGTTATTTTATATAATGCACTACAATTATAAAACATTCCTTCATACATATTATTACCCATATCCATTTTAGGTATTTCCGGAGCAAGTGATAAACTACCGCACTTGTAAAACATCTTTTTAAATGCCATCGTTTTACTTCCAAAGGGTAATACTAATCCACTACAATCTTCTATTGCATTACTATTTTGAAATAATCCATAGAACTCGTAATTATATTGCAAATATGGTATATCAATATTAGTCAATGCTTTTAGATTTCCATATATCTTTACTTTACCATTATTAGTATAATCACCCCAACTACCACTAATCCAATCACTATCTGTATATTTTACTTTACGTATTTCAAAATGATTTACTTCATCCGAAATTGAACCTTTATTATTGCCGTATAAATATAGTTTATTACCTTTTGGCAAATATTCACTTGTTAAATTCCAACGTTTAAAACTACCTTCCTCTCCTGTATTAGAAATATAGAAAACAGGCGATTTGTTACCATCGCCTACGTAATCTACATATACTGCTTCATTCGTGCATTCAATAATCAAGTATTTTTCAGTAGAAATATTATTACTTTCTTCCCAATATAATTCATCACCTTTATATACCCTGAAGAAATCACTTTTATTATCATAATAAATATCTTCTGCTTCCCAAACCATAATTAACCATTAATTAAATAGAATACGTTATTTTCTTTTACTGATAAACTATTATATGCTGCTTGAGTAATATATTGTGTTTGCGCTATTGTTTGAGTTGGCACATTTACCTCTATAACATTATAACCATTCTCGTTATCATACGTTCCATTTTCGGTAATAACAAGATTTTCTAATAATCCTTTTTGGTCTTCTTTGCCTTGTACTATACCATCTATTTTACCTTGATTATAACCTTCTTCATAACTTACTTCACAATCTACTTTTACATATACTTGAGCATAACCATTATCGTTCGTATATAGTCCATTTTCTGTTACTGTGATATTTTCCAATAATACTTTTTGGTCTTCCTTGCCTTGTACTATACCATCTGTTTTGCCTTTATTATAACCTTCTGCATAACCATAATTATAACTATCTTCCATTATTGGTACATTTACAATCACTCTATTATAACCATTTTCTCTATCGTAAATACCATTTTCTGTAAATGTAACTTTTTGTAGTAATGTTTTTTGATATGTTATACCTGCATTATAACCTTCTTCGTAACTACCTTCACTTGGCACATTTACCTCTACTTGATCATAACCATTATCATTTTTATACGTGCCATTTTGCGTAATAACGATATTTTCTAATAATGCTTTTTGGTCTTCTTTACCTTGATTATAACCTTCTTCGTAACTTTCTTCACTTGGTACATTTACATTTACCTCTATAACATTATAACCATTCTCGTTATCATACGTTCCATTTTGTGTAATAACGATATTTTCTAATAATGCTTTTTGGTCTTCCTTGCCTTGTACTATACCATCTGTTTTACCTTCATTATAACCATTTTCATAAACAGTAAGAAGTTCATTTTGTAATGATTGATTTAAGTTTTGTAGAATTAAATTTTCTTCAGTTAAAGCGTTGATAGTATTATTCAAATCGTCTAATTGGTCATAAAGATTACTAATTTCTTGTTGTTTAGTGCTTAATTCACTATTAAGATTATATATAGTATTTTGTAGTTCTCCTTTTTCCAATATTAAACTATTTATACGATTATTTAAATTTAAAATTTCAGTATTGAGTGTTTGTATTTCTCTATCTTTATTATATATTTCTTCTTGTAGTGCTATTTTTTCACCTTCAAGTTTTGTTAATTCTCCACTCAAACTTTCTATTACAGAACCACAAGGATTTGATGCACCATTAATACTAAATATAGGGTAAATTGTCGCTGTACGTCCATTTTTTGATATTTGGTTTTGCTCACCCCAATATGGTTGTTCATTATCTATATATTGGTCACCATCCCAATTATAACTATAAAATGGTAAAACATATATATCCAACCTATCAGTTGGACAATCAGTTAATGTAATTTTAGGTGAAGTCATAAAATCTAACTGTTTTGTGTATATTTTTGTAATAGTTTTATCTAATTCCTCAATATACATTTCACTACCAAAACCTGCAACTTGTTCATTAAATTCAAAACTAAAACTATTACCCGTAAATGTAAAAGTTAATTTATTTGCTTCATCAACACTATCACCACTTCTGTATGTTTTCCCATTTTCATCAACTACTATACAATCTTTAAAATCAATATATGCTGCACTTTCATAATCTAACAAACTAATATTAATTACTACTCTCTTTTCGTTTGTATTATCTTCAGAATAGAAAAGGTTTTTGTAATTTTCATCAATTAAAGTAGAATGTAGTCTTGTCCATTCGTCCGGATATTCATAGTAATATATACCATTAACTAATTCATTATATTTATAATTTATATTATTTAATTGCCTTTGCAGTTCTTTCTTTTCATTAGTTAAAGTATTAATCTTATTATTAAGAATAGTGATTTCATTATTTAAATACTCTACTTGACCATTTAATTCTTCTATGTTAGCAGTAGCCCCTTTTATTTCTTCTTCTAACACTTGTTTTTGTGTTTCTAATGTTTGTTTTTCTGCTTCTAACGTGTTTATTTGGTTTTGTAAATTGTCAATTATTTCACCACAATCAGCAGCATTAGCAACTTCAACATTTACTTTATCAAAATTTTCAACATTATATGTACCATTTTCAGTAATATCTTTTACTCTATCAACTACAGGTACATATTCAATATCAGGTGTATATTGTACAATATTTTGTGTATATTGATATTCTACTTTATCTGTTGTGTTTTTATTAGGTGCTTCACTTTCTACTACAACTATACCACTTGATAATACTATATCATCGTGCATAATTTTATAATCATAACTACCCTCATAACCTTTAACACTACCCCTTACAGGATTGTTATACTCATAAACAAATTTATCAGTAGAAATATCTGTTAATGATAATTCGTATGTTCTATTTGTTATTTGATTAGTCACCACAATTCTATTTTGTTGAAGTGTTTGGTTTACACGTGGTACTATAACTGTTTCTGTATTTTTATTTATGTATATCATTTTTTTATTCTATAATTAACAAATATTATCAGCGTTATATGTTATACTAATTTGTATATAACCACCTGCTGTAAGGTCTGCAAATTTTTCAGTAAACAATGTGATATTAGTTGTTTCTACCTGCAAAAATACATCTGTGTATTGATTGGTCAAATACTCTAAAACAGTGATAGCGAAACTTTGAATATCCAATTTATTACTACTATCCTCTGTCAATCTATCAACATAGAATAATGTTGCATTAATCACATTTGTTGCGTTTGGATCCAAACCAACATTTTCAACAGTTAAAAATACACAAGGATATTTATGCTCACCACTATTTAAATGTTCATATATATCACCATATCCAACCTCATTTACCATTTTATGTTTTTCCGCTATATCTAAAATAGTGTTTACTGCTTCTTTATAATTCATATTCTTGTTATATTTAACTATTATTATTTTGGTAGATAGATATTACATAATTGTATATCGTCTGTATCACAATGGTTGTATTCAGGATATTTAGTGTGATTATCACATAAATAGTCTGTCAATTTTGTTGCATAAGCGTTTGCGTAATGTTGATATTGATTTAACAAAGCAGTACTATCATTGTATGATAAACGTTGTTTATGCTCATCGTAATTCTCAATTACACCACTATTAGTAAATTTATAATTAATTGCTATTTGTACATTAGCAGTAACCAACCAACATAAATAAGGTGTAATATAATTATCTAACAGTACTTTGTAATCCTTATTAGTTTCTTCTAAAATAGAATTGTCTAAAATTAAATCACATAATTTATTTACTAAATCCTCGCCTATCAAACTTGTTAAATCTACATCTTGTGCCATTTCAATAGCAGGCGCAATATACACACCATCAACATTATCATTTACCAATGTACGTTGTTTAATCGTTTGTTCACTTATTAAAAATACCTTTGCCATATTACTCACTCCAATTTATCTTGAATGGTTTTATTTCTATATCATTTTCTAATTTATTAAACACCTTTACTAATTCATTTTGAATAGGTTTAATAACGGTTGTATAGAAAAGATTATACGCATCTTCAAATTCTTGTTTTTGAAAACCTGTTTGTTGATTGATACCAATAAGCATTGGGTTTATTCTAAATGCTGTGTAAATATCTTCTTTACTTGATTTATCCAACGCTTGGTACAAGTCACCAAAATTATCAGCGTTCAACCTTTCTACAGTTACAGCGTGTTCTTTGTCAGGGTTATTAACCAACATAAACTTACCACCATTATTTGCACCACAGAAATTATTTTCTAATCTATCTTTGATTTCTTCTAATTCCTTTGATTTGATATTACCATTATTCAATGAAATAATAGCAGATACGTTAAATGAATTGTTTACGTTGTTTAAGTGGAAATTACGTGTACTATTTAAGATTTCAATAGATTTGTACGCACCAATATACATTGGTATAGGATTAATACCACGTGTTAATTTACCTCTGTAAAAGTAGATAAAATGATTTTGTTTTTCTTCAGGGTTATATAATGGTAGTTCTATAATATCCTTACCTGAATATGAACCCCATTTATTAGACAAATAAGCAGTATCTAAATCTTCATTTACACGTACATTCATTACGTTTATATAATTCAATTGCACAATCTTACCTGTACGTGAACGTAAACATTCTATTGAAAAACCACCAAATAATACATAATCCATTATCAATTTCTCAATTAATTCATCATATACACCGCTAACAGTACCTTCACCAAAGGTGTAGTTTACAACAGTATTAATAACCGCTTGAAGATTGGAGTTTTTTAGGTATGCATCGTATAAGAAATCAGGCATCTTGTTATCGTCACCCCATTTCACCCATCTAAAACCTGTACCCTTTTTATCAAAGGTTTTAATATAATCTTCGCCTGTATGATTAACAACAGCGAATTTTAATAATTCTTCTTTATTTTCTATGTTTTCTTTCTTTTTCATATATTTTTTTAAAAGATTTCTATTTATATAATGTATATTTCAATATAAAAATAAAAAAATAGGAATGATAAAAATCATCCCTATTTAATTATTAAGTTTAATGTATCAATTAAGCACCTGTTACAAGGGCATCAACATCAACGTCATTAGAAAGGAAGTGTGGCAACTCTTGTGCAACATCTGTAAATGTTAAAGTGAAACCATTTAAATCAGTTGTAGCAGTACCTGAAACCATAGTAGCAGCAGTTACATATACTTCTTGATCATATCCTAAATAAATGTATTGTCCATACATATCTTCAAGGATTACTACAGCAGCAGCGTTAATAGCAGATTGAATTGCTAAACGTTTAGTTGCTTCTGCTTTTGAGAATTGAAGTGATACTTCAGTTGTTATTGCTTGGTTTCCTGTTGCTTGGTCACTTGATAATGTTGAAGTATAAGAAGCTGTATTTGGTCTAAATTTCCATTCCTCAAACTTTTTACCTGTTGCAAGTGATAAAGCACCTATTTCACCTGTTGATTGGTCTGCTACAGGTTGTACAACATCATCCCTTTGTGCGATTAATACACGTTTCAAACCACCTACTGAACGGTCACAACGTGCATCTATTGATTGTAAAGTTACTGAATTACAAGCCATATTATTTTTATATATTTTCTTTTATGTTATTTTTAAGGTTTAAGTATGGTAGGAGTGTTTACCCCCTACCATTTGTTGTTTAAAGGTTTAGATTAACCTTTTTGTGCACGTACAACCATTTCAGGGAAAGCAAGTTGTGTACCTGCAACGAAAGATACTGCTAACAAGTGTGCTTGTTCTTTTCTGTCATAGAATAAGTCATAAACTTCCTCATCACCTGTCATATCTACACCATATACGAAGTTATCAGCATATGAAGCGTAAACTTTATCTGTACCATTCAAACCACCAACACCGATAATACGTACATTAGTAGCAGGGATTAAAATGCTTTCAGGCATTGCAACATCGTTCAAACCTGTAGTAATAACAAGGTTGCCATTAGCAATAAGTTCTTGGATGTAAGCACGATAGAAATCTTCACCTACATACATAATTACTTCACCTTTTGAGTAAGCAGCAGAAGGAATATGTGCATAAACTTCACCTACAACACGTGATTTTGTCCAATCGTCACCATAAGTAACTGTGTGTGCTAAAGATGCTTCACCTGCAATTTTGATAATACCATCAAATTTGTTAAGGTTTCTATCTTCACTATTTGTATCACCTTGCCAAATTGCTTTTTCAAGTTTAGCAGCAATATCTTCACCTACACCTGCCATAAAATCCTCTTCAAATGGAAGTGTTTTTTGACCTGCTGCAACTTTTACTTCATAGTTTAAAGCAGTTTTCAAAAGTTTTTTGTCACAGAATGACATATTGATTTTAATTGCACCTGGTGTCAAAGTTCTTTGTGATAAAGTAGATGTACCTGCTTCGTCCCAACCGCAGTTATTACCATCACCAAATTGTACATCGGTGTCTAAAAGATTTAAAGCAGTTGCACCTTTTACACCTGTCATAAGGTTAAAATGGTATGCTGAACGTGCGCCCATAACCGCTTTACGAATAAGTGGTAAACGTTGTTCATCAACGTATGTACCCAATGCTTCTACATTAATAGCCATAGTTTTAGTTTAGTTTAATTAATTCTTTATTTTTATTGTTTATTATTTGAAATATTTTAAAGCACCGCTTTCAACTGTTTTTTCTTTTACGGTTGCTGACATTTTTACACCTTCTTCAATAGGTTGATTAAGTTTTTCTTCTAACTCTTTTACTTGTGATTGAAGATTAACAATTTCTTCGTTTTTAGCGTTTAATTCCTCTGTATTATCCTTTTCTATCTTTGCTATTTCTTCTTCTGTTACAAAGCGTGGAAATACCTCTACGAAGTCACCTAATACCACTTCTTCACCTTCTAATGTATAAGAATAACGGTAATAATGTTCACTCCAATCTTCTTCATCGTATTTACCTGCAACACACCAACCATCACCTGCTTCTACAATCCAACAATTACCAATTAACTCTGCTAATTTTCTTTCAATATCTTCATAAGATTGTGAAAATTGTTGTTGTTTGATTTCAAGTTTTGACATTTCAATAGGTTCTTCTACTGTTGGTTCTTCAGTTGTTGGTTCTTCTGTTGGTTCTTCTTCTACCTCAATTTCTTCAATCTTGGTAACTTTACCACCTTCAACTGTTATAACTTGTGTTTCGGTTTTATACTCACCATCTTCAGGTGCTACAAATTCACCTTCTTTTTCTACAAACACTTCTACACCCTCTGCTAATTCGCCATCGTATGTAAGTGTTGCTTTATCTGTTACTATTTCTGCAAACTTCATTACAAGTTTTGCGAGTTTAAACAATTTATTTTTATCCATAGTTTAGTTTATTTTTATTCTAATATCTCGTTTATTAATTCGTCTATTTCGTCTGTTAATTTACCCTCAATCAAATCAAAATAACCTTGTAATGAAAATCCATTTAAATCTTTACCATTTACTATTTCATCCCATAATTTGTTATCTTCAATTTTAAATGAACATATCCAACTACCTTCAGGAATATCAGCAAATTCAGTTGGTAATATACCCCTATCTTTGTTTACTAAATAACTTTCAAAAAGATAAACACCATCTACAAATTTTTCATCGTTATGTTGAAGATTTACAGAGTTAAATAAGCCATCTTTAGAATATTTAACTACCATTTTTTCAATAGTTTCCTTTGAGAATATAACAAAATACTCACCATAACCTTCTGTATATCTATATATTGGAGTATCTGCTAACGCTACAACACCTGTAATTATCTGTTTATCAGCATTAAATGCCATTTTAACAGGTGCTTTTTCATCTTCAAAACACAAAAAATTACGTTCAACAGCAGGATATTTTACCAAACTAATGGCATCCATTCCTGCTGCATCATCAACTTCTATGTAAAATATACGTTTATTCATAATATCTACTCATATAATGTTATCTTATTTTTATATGTAAACTTTTCATTAATAGGTGTTTTCTGTTTCTTGTACAGATACCTTACCAATTGTATCAACAATATCACTTTCTGTTACATATACCTTTTGGTTTTGTATTGCACCTTCTGTTGAAGCACCTTGTACTGCTTGTGAATATTGTACAGGTGGTACAATAGTTGCATTAACTGCACTTGAAGAAGGTGATGGTGAACTACCACCAAATTGTTGTTGTTTAATTTTATTGATTTGAATAGTACCAAGTGCTAATGTTGCAGCAGTATCAATAGCACCTTGTATAACGTTCCAAGGTGAAGGTAAAGCCATTGCAGATGTCCAAGCGTTAATAATACCGGTTAACATAGACATTGTCGCTGCTCCAATTTGTAACTGCTTTTGTTTTTCAAAACTTTCTTTTGTTTCCGCATTCTCATTACTTGCTAACTCTGACATAATAGAACCAATGGCACTAAAAGCAGACGCTGCTACTTGCGCAGTTAAAATTGCTTTTTCTTGTTTAGTAAGTAAAACTTCATTGTCAAGTTCCTTTTGCCAATCAGCAAATTCTTGATAAAGTTGTTTGCTTGCTCTTATGTATTCTTCATCTGTTAAAAGTTTTTGTTCTTTTAATTTATCAAGTATGGCTAATTCTTGGTCATACCATTCTTGAGGTGTTTGTATTGAAACCTTCCATTGTTTAGCAAGTTCTTTTAATGTTTCTAAATCTTCATCAACGGTTTCTGTTGTGGTTTGACCTACTTCACTAATTTCTATACCAAGATTATATATAAGTGTTTCTTGTCTTGCATATTCTACAGTTCCTTTTTCTAATAACTTCAATCTTGCGTCTTCTTGTTCCTTAACTTTTGTTAAATATTCTTTTTGTTTCTCTGCACTATCGTTAAATTCTTTTGAACCAACATTATATGTACGTTTTAATTCTTCAATTTTTATATCAATTGCATTTAATGCCGTCTGTGTTGCTTCATCTATTTTTTTACTACCATTACCACTACCACCTGTAGAACCACCGCCAATAATATTATCAATAGACATTTCAGCAGCAATATCTTCTGCTAAATCATCCATCTGTGTTCTTAATGTTTCTGCTTGTGCGTATATTCTTTGTTTTAATTGTTGATTAAACCTTTCTGCGCCTTTTTGTGTAAACACCCATCTACCATTCCTATCAAGTTGTTCAAAGCCGCCTTCTGTTGTGTGTGAATTACCATAAACAATAGAGCCTGCACTAACCTTTTGCCTTTCATATTCTTGTTCTGCTAAAGTTTGTGCTTCCATATATTGTGCTGCAAGTTCAGTCAATTGTTGTTGTTTTGCAGTAGCAATTGCACGTTTAATTAATGCTCGTACAACCTTATCCGTGTTACCAACAAACGTATCTTCTGCTTCTTTAAGATTTTTAACTGATAATCCTAATTTGTTAAATTCGTCTTTGTTTTTTTCAATCCAACGTAATTTTTGATAATCAGTTTGAAGCCTATTATATTGCCCTTGCAAAAGTTTATAACTTGATAGTGTATCTTGAATAGCAGTACCAACTTTTTTTGCATAATTCTTTTCTTCTTCTGCTTGTTTTTCTTTTGCTTTCGCTGCTGCTTCTGCTGCTTTCTTTTCTTCTTCAAGTTGTTTTGTTGTTTTACCTAAAAATGGGAATGTTTCTTTTATACTATCACCCCATAAATTCCAAGCAGCAGTTAATGCTGCAATAACAGCAGTAATTGCTAAAAATACTTTTGGTTGCAAAACTGTTTTTAACACTTTTGCTGCACCGGAGGTAGCAGTAATAGAATTACGTAATTTATCTAATGATTTAATAGCGGTATCAATTGAACTAAGACCTTGTACAACAGCCATTAAACCTTGCATACGTTTAATAGTTTCATCAATTGCTGTAGATTCAACACCTATAGCCTGTAATCCACCTGCAACAGCACTAAATGCACCAACTAAACCTGCTGCAACATTGCTGATATTACCAACCATATCACCAAAATCAGCAGAAGCACCTTTTACACTTTCGTTGATTTCATCCAATTGGTGTTTTAATTCACCTGCTTTATTTGCAACCTCTAAAAACTCATCACCACCTTCTTCAAGGTTTGCCATTTGGTTTTTCAACTCCATAATTTCCTTGCGCAGATCCTTGATTGATTTTTTTGCAGGGTCTGTATTAATTTCTACTACCTTTATAGTTTCTTTACTCATTTGTCATATTTAATTTCTATTTATATAATGTTCAAAAATGAAATATTATATTTATTTTAAAAAACAGGGTGTGTATTAAACACACCCCATAATTTATTAACTATCACGAAGTACCACATCAACATACCAACTGTGGCGACCATTATAGAACTCAATTTTACCTTCATCTCTACCTTGTTGTAAAGTTGTATCAAGTCTAAAATATATTGGTTTGTAATTTGAAGGTGCATATATTATACCACTACCACTTTCATATTCACCCCAATCTTCATAATCACCACCTGCATTAATACCTAATGCTCGTAAGTTACTATTAACATCACTCCATTCTACATCACTATTTGCATCGAGATATAACACTTGCATTTGGTCAGTAGGTGATAGGTCTATATAACCGTCTTGTTCATTCCATAAATCACCGTTCCAATGATATAATTTAAAAATCTCATTATAATATATATTTACAGGTATATCAGTTGATTGTTGTGTAGTATAGAAACGAACACTACTAATAATACTACCTACATCACCTTCTTTATCCATTTCAAAGGTTACAGGTACTAATGTTCCGGAAGGTATTATACCACTACCTGCTTTACCATTAATGTATAAATCTTGTAATCTGTTATCGTTTGCAGTCCATTGTACGTTACTATTTATTGAAGTAATATAAATGGTTTTCGTTAGTGGGTTTGTATTTTGCAGTTCTATTTTGTCTGTTGAAGTCCATAGTGTTTTATCAGTATCATATACTTTAAAACTTCTATCCACAAATATACGTACAAACACATTAATATCTTGTTCGCCATTTGTAAATGTTATATTTCCTTCTTGGTCATACAAATCACCAATAGTAAATTTAACAGGTACTTTATCACCTACAGTTATTGTACCACTACCTGCTTTACCATTAATATATACATCTTGTAATAATGCTTCTGTATCACTCCAACCAACAGGTGCATATTCATTAGAGGTTACATATAATGTATATTCTTCATTTACATCTCTAAACTCTATATAGTCACTTGTAGTATTCCATTCTACAAAATTACCATTACTATCTTGTGTATATATGTTAAATGAATAATCATATATTAACGCTACACTTACCTTCACTTCTTCAATACCATTACTTAATATAATATCACCAAATTCATTTGCAGGTTCATTCATATAGAATGTTACAGGTACTAAATCACCTGCAGGTATAACACCACTCGCATCTGTCATTGTAGATTTATCATTATTATAATACACCTTCATTGATTGAAGTGCATTGTTTGGATCTGACCACGTTACAGGTGTATTAGAAGTAACATAAATTGTTTTTTCCATACCAACCTCTGTTAGTGTGATATAATCCATATAATAACTCCATTTCTTGAATTTGTCATTATATACTGTGAATAACTTAAAATTGTTATCTGTATATCCATTAATATCTTGTATCGTGATTAAATCTACCTTTGTTGTTCGGTTTTCGTCAATTTGATAATCATATATCTTATTCACCATATATAACTGATTTTCTATTTTAACAAAATTGTTATATTGGAAATTAGCAATATCGTATGGTGTTAAACGTAAATAACAGGTTACAATTTTATTCTGCTTGTTGTAACGCTCATTTAAATATTTCTCCCAAAAGTTTTTGTATATACCATTGGTATTATCATAAGAATTAGGTATATATGTATAGTTTTCATTAGGTATAGCAAATGTACATAAATTACCATTATCAACAATATCTAAAACAGGATATTTAAACGTTTTAATATTTCTACCTTCTTGCGCAATTTGAGTATAAAAATACGTTTGATTAAGTAATTGAAAATCGGTATCATCTGTAATATGTACAGTACGCATTGCACTTGTTGTATCAAATTTTTCAATACCCTTATAAAATAACATAGCACCAAAAACATTTACATTTTTCTTAGCCTCATCTTTGTTATATGCTGTTATTTCAGCAGGTAATGTATATATGATTTTAAGATTGTCATATAGGTTTGTCCAACTTAAACACAAATCAGTAGAAGGTATTGTTGTTTTTGAATATTTAAATAACTTCTTTTCTTCTGTATTAAATTCGTATTCTGTGGTTAATACATACTCACCATAATTTCTACCGTATTTTTCGTTATATTGTTTATTTAATTCTGTTTCGTATTTTTCATAGTTAAATAACAAATACTTATTCTCAAATGTGATAGGTTGTATATGATATTCCTTACTCATATCTAACTTATCTGTCCAATCCAATACTTTATAATTGCTAAAATAGGTTGATAATGGTTTAAAAATTAATTTCTTATTTATATCATCACAAAATACCCCTATACGATATTGTTTGCAATAGTTTAATATTTCATCAAATGGGTTAAATTCATTATTCCATAACTCATTAAGATTAAATGGTGCAAATGAACGGTTTAAAATACCATATCCATAGTATTCAAAATTACCATTTTCTGCTAATATGTTAAATGAAATAGTCTGTGGTGCAATTCTATTTGCTTGTGCAACACTATTTAAGTAAAATAGGTATGGGTCATTGCTTTCTTGATATATACTACAATCAATATAAAAATTATCACCAACTGCACCCTTTTGTATAGTAAAATCCAATTTAACCTTAAAATCAAAATGCCACGTTCTATTACCATCCCATACAAAATTGCCTACATAGATTTTATTAACATCTTTAAAACGTGCTTCACCAAAACTATTATTTTCAGTTATAAGTGCGTTTTTAGATTCTGCAGCAACATTGCCATTACTATCAATTAATCTAAAATCTATTCTAAATAAAGAACCGTCATTATATATGATTTTATCAGCAGCAGTACCAACATAACTTTCTGTAACAGTATATGGATTTGTGATAGTCATACGTACTGTCATACTATCCTGTTTTAATACAACATTATCTATTTCGTCATTTTTAAATTTAGTACGTATTTCTTCTATAGCAGGGTTTGTAAATGTAGTGGCAATTGGTGAAGTTATTGAGGGTGCATATGTAGAAGGCGCAAGTTGTATGTGACCACTACTATTAAGATTTAATAGATAATATGCTGCTCTAAATTCTTCTACTTCACCATCACCTACTTCAATATCTGTTTGTACTGCAAACTTTTCAAGGATATAAACCATTTTATTCCAATATGGATTAGACTTATTAAACCAAGTTCCATCCATAACTACCTCATAACCTGTTATTTCTGTTGTTTTCTTTGCAAAAATTTGAAATAACTTATTGAAATAAATATATGGTATTTGCAAATAACTTCTATACTCCCCAATTTCACGAGGTAACAAACCGTCACCAATAACCGTATCTGCTGCTATACCTACTACAGTTTGGTAACTTGCTTCTGTATTACCTGTTGCATTTCTTGCTTTTACATCTAATTCTTCTGCAAACTTCATAGAATTATAACCATCCGTTTGGAATGTCTTATAATCAAAATCATCATCGTATGAATTATTAGGAATGAAACCAATATAATCTTGAATACGGTAATTGCTATCAGTATTTTCAACTAAATCTAAATTCTCTAAATCAGGTTCATTATTCCAAAGTAGATATACCAAATCCTTGTTTATAACACTATCAACATACTTACTACCATCAATCAAATATTTCTCATCGTCTGTAGTAGTGTCAAAGGTAATCTTTTTCATTTCTTGAAATACCTTACCCAATTCACCATTTAATGTAATATTATAGTGACCTTGACCATTTGCAGATTTAACAACATCGATATTCTTTGCATAACCTTGCATAATTATCGCATCACCCCATTGTAATCTAAAATCAACCTTCTTATATGGGTCAAAGTAAATACCCATTAACGTACTATCACCCTCTACAATCAATCTATCTACCTTAAACAACTCACCAAACAACTTATTATTAGATTGAGAAAAAGGTATTTGTACCGTTTTACTCCAATCGTTTTTAATGTCAGCAGGTGAAGTAATATCTTCAAATTGCTTGTTAATGGCAAATGATACGCTACTATTTAATTCTACCTCTTTGTTGTTTAAAAATAATCTAATCATATTAATAAATCATATATTCTGTAGTGTCTAATTCAACCTCTAATTGAAGATTGAATAACTGTTTATTTTGATTGTTAAATGTCTTTTCATCGTACTCTGTATTCTTCAATATCACATTGTATATTTTATCTTCTACAGCATCGTATAATTGAAGATATGGAGAAACAAATATACTTTCATAGAATGGGTAATATTCCTGTTTAATCCACTTTGTATTTAATACCCATTTTGGAGTATTAGATATATCAATAATCTTCTTTGTATTTAGATAATTAACAACAGTATTTTTTGTGATACTCTCACCATACTTGTATGTACCACCAAATGGTTGCACCTGTGGCATACCGTACCTATCCTTCCATTTTAAGAAGTATCTACTTTGGTTATCAAAATTTGCAATAGTGTATTTATACCTTTGATTTGAGTTTATTGGTGAAAAGGTCATTACATCCATACTCTTTGCATTACAAGCAACAGTAACCATATCCATAACAATCTTATCAGTTGTAATAGTAATTTTTTCATTAACAGAATAACCACCATCAGGTTTCATTTCTAAATCTATTAATAATTTATCTATTGCATTATCAACACTATTTATCATTGTCCAATTGGTTACATTTGGTGTGATAGTTAATGTATCCTCACCACCATCATCATATTCCATATGAACGTCTATATGGTCTATGTCTAATATATTACTAAATTCATATTGAATATAATAATTATCTGCACCATCACTATCACCAACAACCTTAAATTTAACTACTTCATTTGTACCATTGGTATAATACACCCTTGTATATTGATTGATTACAGGCAATGTAACATTACCATCCTCATAACGTGTATTAGTATATACCCTTTTTAAATATTCATCACCTTCTACTTCATCTACTGTATCTTCATATCTATAATACGAAGCAAATGTACTAAAATTGAATAAATCAGTTATAGTATCAAAAACATAGTCACTACCATCCATACCACGTAATAACCAACTTAAAGGTAAAGAATATTGATATACACCACCACCTGATATTTGTATAAATTTGGGCTTATCAATTAAACCATTATCATAATTAACACTAAAATCGTTTATTAATGGCATATTTTGATACCCACATACCATATCAAAAGTAATGTTATTACTTGCTACAGCAGGATATGTTGGTACTAAATAACCCCTTTCAGCATTATAATCCCACCCTTGCAACATCGGCATAGTCACAATGTTTTGTGCTACAAAATTATCTAAAATAGGAGTTGATACATTACTATTAAAATAGGGATTTTCATATATCATAAACTTATCAGTAGATTGTGTGTGTTCACTACCATCAAAGTATAATTTTACAGATACATTTTTATAAATATTACTTTTTTCACCTATAGTAGAAAATGGTGGTTTGTTTACATCCACATAATTCTTTACAATATCAGTTATATCAATAATAGGGTTCTTACCCCCTTCAAGATATGTATTACCAATAAATACAATTTCTCCATTAACCATTACATCATAACGATATACACCACTATCTGTTGGTTTATTAGAAAACCATATTAAATTACTATTATTTATTGAATTTGCCATTATTACCTTTTGTTTTTATTTCTTATTTCTTTTAATTGTCTTTCTTGTTCTTTTGCCTTGAGTATTTCGTATGATACAATGTAAAATACCATATTAACACTCTCATTCATTACATTAGTTATAGTTTCGTTTGTTACCTCACAATACTTTAGGACAAATGGGATAATTCCGAAAGTAGTAAATTGGTTTTGTCCAAATTGTCTATCAACAACTTTTTCTTCTGTTTGTCTATCCCCTTCATCTTCTTCATATCCCCCCTCAAATAAAATAGGAAAAGACTTACAAACGTTTGTAACTGTTTGGCTAAAAAAAAAGCCACCTTTTGAACTACAACAAACGGTAATTCTAACATATCCTGTTGCGCCTGCTGTAAATCATAACCATCATTATATGTATGTCCTTCCGGAATAATAAATACACTTAATACCTTTTCAAATTTAACAGGGGTTTCTTTAATGTAATTTTGATAATCAATAAATTGTGCTACAGTTACCTTCGTTAAATCTAAAAACCCCGTATAAGTAGTACCATTGATAGTATATTTATCCTCTAATTGAATATCTTTATACTTTTCAAGGTCATTTAAAAATGATAGTGTACCACTATATTTACTAACCTCTGCTAATGTCATATTAGAACTATCTATATCATATAAATAATCTAATAAATTAAATGTAGTATATTCATCCTCAATACTCAATATATCCTGTATTGCATACCAATCTTTAAGTGTTATATTTGTCCAATCTCTTTTATCCATATTCATTTATATAATGTTATAAACCTTATTTTAATTCTTCGCTCACAGCCTTATTTATTTCGTCTGTAAGCATACTATTTACAGCAGCGTATATTTTATCAACTAATTTAAAATCTCTTATTGTAGGTTCTAAAAATGGGTTTGCTCTCGTTCCCTCTCTCGCTATCTTTCTACCAATTAAATATGATAGTTGGTTTTCAGTTGGTACTTTACCATTCTTACCACGTGGTATTACAGGTTTTATTGTTATCCACTTTTTAATAGCATCAACAGGTGGAAATTTACCCGCCTTTCTACCATTCTCTACCCACTTCCAATAATCTTCAAGTTGAATAGATACGGTAAGATATTTACCATCAAATTTTACTATATCTTTAATTGAGTTTGAAAGTTGATGTGTTGCATTACTACCATTTTCTTCTAATTTATCTTTGAGAGCAGCAGCAAATAAATTTGTGATTTCCTTGATCGTATTTAAATCTAAACTGTTCTTATCCATATCCTATTTTATATTTAACTTACATATTTCCATTTTAAACCACCACAAGTTTTATATTTACCTTTACAACAACACCAAATAGCACTTTTTCTATTTCCTGTTTGTCTTGCTGCTTCACTTAATGAAGGATATACAACACCTGTTTCTACACACATTACCTGTTTACTTCTATTTATATTGTTTATACGTTTTAATGCGCATCTTTCTATTGCAGTACCATAGTTTGCATTATATTTTCTATCACACCATTCAAGATTGGTAACGTGGTTATTCATTTTATCCTCATCAATATGGTTTACTTCAGGTAAATTATAAGCGTTATCTAAAAATGCTTGTGCTACCAATCTATGTACTAAAAAATGCTTTTTTGTTTTACCTTTTGTTAAGGTCACTCTTTGGTATCCACAACATATTTCAGTATTTAACATTTTATTTCTTGTTAAACTCTTTACCCTACCATAACTTGATACTTGATACAATTCTTCATATCCTTCAATACTTTTAAAAATTTCTTCCATAATTCTTTTTTATATAAATATATAAAAATTATTCTACTTCTCTGTATAACTGATTTACTAAAAAACAAAGTGAACATACATAGTCATCGTGCATACCAACAGGTGCGTTATATATACTATTTCCACTACTACTTATTTTACACTCATAAGTTGATAGTTGCAACAATAACTTTTTGTCTTTTGGTAATACTATTTTATCATTCTCAAATAATACAATCAATTTCTTTATCATACTATCCTTACTTTGATTGGTAGAAGTAAACGTACCACAGCGTACTGTTATTTCATCTCTCCAATCTACTACATTATTGTATTCTTGTTCGTAATAACTCATTTTTTCAAATAACACATCATAGAAAATTTGACCAATACTATTTTTTTCCACTATAATGTGAATATCTTTAAAACCTCGTTTAACAAGTTTTTTAGTAGTATATAAAATGGTATCAATAGTACCTTCTACATTCTTATCATTGAAACCAATACATTGTTCTACTTGTATTTTACTTTGGTTATATTGTCCAATGGTTAAAACAGTATCATCCTTACCTGAACCTGTACCCCAATCGACCGTTATAACAACTTCTTCTTTCGTATCTAATACTGCTTCACCAATACATTTTTCAAAGTCACTAAACACACTACCTTCACCCTCAATAAACTCGCCTAAATACTCGCTTTTAAACGCTAATTTTGGTAACTGTTTTTTATAACGTTCCAACATTTCAGGGCTCAAGAATTTACTTGTGTCGTAAACAGTCCAATCAAAACTAACAATATTATCCCTGTCATCACTCATACCCTTCATATAAAGGTTATAAAATAAACCACTTTTGTATTTGGGGGTACTAAAAAGAAAGATATTGTTTTTTCCCACATTACACATTGGTACTAATACCTCATAAAAAAAGTTTTCATTGATATATGCTGCTTCATCAACTGCTAATATACCACCTTTTCTAATGGTCTTACCACGCAATGTATCACCCTGTTCACCTGAAGCAAAGGTAATAATACTATTATTAACAAATTCAATCTGTAATAATGTAGAATTGGATTTAATAATTAATTTATTTGCCCATTTTAATATATCATTAAATAACTTTCTACTCTGTGACATAATAGGTGATACAACCACACTTTCACTATTGGGGGTACTCAATGATACATAAACCAATAACCATTGTAAACATATACTTTTTCCAACCTGTCTAATTGCTTTAGTTACTATCCATTTCCCTTTAGGATTTTCAATATGATAATTTACTATTTCCTTTTGCCATAACTCCAAATCAGGCATTTTTACATTAGTCATTAATTAATCTCCAATTTTATCATATTATCAACCTCATTAACTTCTACTGTTGTCTTTTGGTCTGTTAATTCACCTGTCAGTTTTAAAATCATTTCTAATATCTTAATACGCTCACTCACACGTACATCTTTATCAGTTAGCATATCAATAAATTCTTTCGCTATTTTATCACGTACAGGATTGGTTAATTTCTTATTCATTATATCCTTAAACGTGTATTTGGTTTGCCTTGCTAATACACTTGCTGCTGCTGCTTTCTTTGCTAATGCTTTTGTTTCTTCAGGGTCTTCACCAAATAGTTTACGCCCCTTCTTTTTCGCTACTATTTCCGCCATTCGTCTTTTTACTTTTAGCCTTCTTATTTTCTGCTACCTGTGCTATGTACATACCCCAAATTCTATGAACAGCAGCAAATATACCACTATTACAGGTCTTACAAATTGATATTTTATGTGCATTTGCAATTGTTTCTAAATCCTGTTTAAATTGAAACGTTAAATTTGAATATGATTTATTTGTTATAATCATTTTAAATACATCCTCATAACGTTTTACAATATTCATTTCTTCTTTAGTTAATTTATCCATATCTATTTAATCTTCTATTTCTATAATGTTATTTATCTAAATAATTTGTCTAACTCACTCAATAACCGATTTATCTTATCATTAATAATCAATATCATACTATATATGTAAATGGTTGAAATACCGTTTAATACTGCTAATAATGTATATCCTACTATTGAAGTAAATGATGACCATACAACGCAAGTAAACGCTAAATACAACCAACTTATTATAGCAGTCATACATAAACTACAACCAAATGGTTTAATCAATTCTACCTGTTTAATCCTACCATTGGTTAAT
>JAEIGA010004818.1_pt1 | contig 20772 bp, 19 predicted proteins | sample 9270691 | NCBI WGS metagenome assembly JAEIGA01 (sample SAMN17057246, study PRJNA624740) | gut metagenome | biome: biome; isolation source: fecal sample | host: Bos grunniens | place: China: Xizang | collected 2019 | reverse complement strand
TAGGGCTTTTTTTTTATTTGCGCAAATTTATAGCAAAATTTTTCAAAAATATAGCAGCGCTGACAAACAAGATTTTCTGCAACATATTTTAAATCTGTATGTGTCAACTAAAAAAGCCTCCATTCGCAGTGAATGAAGGCTTCGGTTATTTTTTGTCTATTTGTATGTTTTCGAAGCATTTTATTTCGGCTTAGGGGAACATTCGCAAGGGATCGGCCGACAAATGATACGACCCCAAAGTTTTTCCAAACTTTTGGGGCCGTATTTCATTTTTCTCAACAAATTGAAGCGGTTGGCATAGGCTGCGGCAAGGAAGAGTAGGGTAGCCAAATTCCACTCGAAATCCTCCTCTTTGCCGACGCCTCCTTGAAATCTTGTCGCATTATGCTCCGCCTCGGTCACTCTCCGACCAAAGGCTTCAAACTTCAAGTCCCGCGGAGGTCCGTATTTTTTTTGTTGTCCACAGTCTCCATCGCGGGATAAACTAATCTCGCTTTCGCCAACTGCGAATCATCGGGTAAATGCATTCGGTGTAGAACACCGCCACCAAACCGATCGTAAAAAGCACACTTAAAATTGTTCCCAACATCCTCTTTCTAGTTATCTGGCTATCATAAAGGATAGCAAATTCTCTTAATCTTCTGATCAATCTTCGATACAAATATAGCAATTCTTTCCGAAATCGCGAGCAACGCGATTTTTTGCTATGCTTCTGGCAGATCAAACGTTTTTGGGGAGTTTTCTATTTCTTCTAAGAGTCGTTTCTCCCTTTGATAAACCCCGATGATACAGAATATTACCAACGTTTTCGATAGGCAGTAGGGGTGATACCAACCTCTCGTTTGAAGAAGCGGCAAAAATAGGGCGTTGTCGAGAAATTCAGTTCATCGGCAATGTGCTCGATAGTAAGCCCCGAACTACGCAGAAGCAGTTTCGCTTGCAGTGTAACAGCGCGATTTATCCAATCGCTCGCCGCAGTGCCACTCACTTCAAAGACCAAACGACTGAGGTATTGAGGCGATATATTCATCTTCTCGGCATAGAAAGCGAAGTCGTGCTTGCCACGATGCGTGTTTAGTTGTTCGATAAACAAACGAAACAACGCCTCTCTACGCCCCTTAGCGTGGTGGCTACCCACTGAGCTATTCAGAATACGATAGTGCAGCGATAGCAACAGATGTCCAACGCTTCGCCTATCGAAAGGTTGCGTAGCCGAAATGGTATATATCAGCCGAAAATACTCCTCCATCCACCGCTCGTTTGCACTACTAACGAGGTGCTCCTCTTTGATATTTTCGTTCTCTGCAGAGAGCCTAAAGCCTAACAAATCGACAACCGAGCTCGCATCATAGTCGAGAATCTCCGCCACGGAGTTTTGACCGATGTATAGAGCCTCGCCCTCCGAAATTCGATACTCACGGAGGTTGATAGATATTCGAAGAAACCCACGCAAAACCCTAACGATGCGATTCTCCATAAAGCGATAAGGCTCACCCAACTCCATCACACGCCCAATAGCCGCAGCCACTTCAACGCCTCGGTTGATGGCAAAATCGGGGTATGAGATGAGTGTCGCATCCTTAAACTCTGCAAGAGCACCTATTGCTATCTTTTTTATCGGTATCATATTACAAAGATAATATAAAGTACTATAATTCGCCAAATAAACCAAAAATAAGCATTGAAAAGATAACAAATAGCCTATGCAAGATAATAACCAACCAGATAAAAAAACCGAACTTTGCATCTATCAAAAACCTGTTCAGTTATGTTGAGAAGTTATATGCGTTATTGGCCCGCCGTCGGAGGTGTTATCTTCGCAGTTGTGGCACTCCTTGTGGGAACATTTGGCGATATGCTCGCCCCAACCCAGCGACTTATGTCCGTATTTTTTATGTTGCTCCTGCTCCACGAGTTCGAGGAGTATGTCTTGCCTGGTGGCTTCCCTGCCGCAATGAACATCGGCCTTATGGGCGAGAAAAAGGATTTTGGCAAGTATCCACTCAATGAGTTGAGTGCCTTCATCGTAAATGTCGTTTTGGCCTATCCGCTCTACATCTGCGGCATTATCTTCCACGAGGCGTTGTGGCTTGGTATCTTTATCGCCTATTTCACAATGTTACAGGTGGTTGTTCACTGCATTGTGATTAACCGCAAACTACACACTTGGTATAGCCCCGGTTGTGCCTCGGCACTCGTTGCTATGGTGCCATTTGGCATCTACTATCTCTGCTATATTGCTGAACATTTCGACTTCCCGATCTACTATTGGTGGGCACCTCTTGTAGTATTCCCATTTGTAGGGGTTGCAATGATTCTCTCACCTGTACTTATCTTCAAAAACCGAGATACAAGCTATGGCTTTGCTGACTACGAGGCAACGGCATTTTCTATTAAGAATGGCGTTGCTCGACTTCGCAGATAAGGATAAAAACCGATAATCTATACAACTATGGGGAAATTTATTAGAAACTACGCCCTCGAAATCTACACCGTGATTTCGCTTGGGTTGCTTCTTGCAGGAGCATTGATGGATAATCTTTCGGTTATTCAGAAGTTTGTGATGGTATTCAATCTGCTCTTTATTCTTCACGAATGGGAGGAGATGCACTATCCGGGAGGTTTTGCCGACCTTATCTCTGGAATGCTCGGAAAGGATGTCTCAAAGGAGCAGAAGTTGGCAAGCCGTATTCCAACCAGCATCCTATTGATGGCATTTACTTTCGTTCCTTTCTTTTGGGACAATTGCGTGATTTTCATCTTGGTAACTGCGGCTCTTGGTATATTTGAGGGCTATGTTCATCTGATGGCAATTCGCCTATTTCGCCTGCCAAAGTTCTACTCGCCAGGTATGATTACCGCCGAATTGGAGCTGCTCGTTAGTGTTGCGCTTATTGTATGGTTGGAGCAGAATAATCTTGCAACAGCCACCGACTATACTTGGGGTGTAGTAATTATGTTTGCTTGTTTTATAACGATGCAAAAGACACTCACGATGATGGTTGGTGTAAAATATAGCGAATTGCCTAAACGGATCCGCTCACAATGGTCGAAACCTCGCGGGTAGAGATTAAAAACAGATAAGAAAAAGCAGACTTCCGCCTTGTTGTTGGGCGGAAGTCGTTTATTTAGCGGTTACTCCTCGGGGTAGATCATCTTTTTCGTTACGCCACCATCGACTGTCAGACATTGTCCGTTGATAAAGTCGCTCTTTTCGTCACACAAAAAGAGACAAGTGTGGGCAATATCCTCGGCGTGTCCCACACGACCCGAGAGGTGAAAAGCGTGATCCTCGGGGCGCAACACCTCCCCCTCGTTCACGCTGATCCAGCCCGGAGCGATGCAGTTCACCGTAATGTGATAGGGGGCCAATGACACGGCCAAGGCGTGGGTCAGAGACCAGATGCCGCCCTTCGAAGCGGCATAGGCCTCCGTGCCGGCCTCGCTCTGCAGGTAGCGCGTAGAGCAGAGGTTTACAATACGCCCATAGGGGTTCTTCGCCCCCAACTTCTCGCGATGCCGAGCCAGCAACCGCGAGGTGATAAAGGCCGAGCGGAGGTTGGTATTTAGGATCTGCTCAAAATGTTCAACCGAGGTCTGCGTAATGGGTTCAAAACCTCCCACACCCACATTATTGACAACTACATCGAGGTCGCCCCATTCGTCTAAAAGGGTCTGCACAGCTCGCTCCAAGGCCTCCTTGTCGCAGACATCGAGGGCAAAGAATCGGGCTCCGGTGGCGCTTGCTACCTCCTCGCCACGCATGGTGTCGATATCGCAAAAGGCTACGCGGTCGCCCGCCTTCGTGAAGGCCTCCACAAGGGCACGGCCGATGCCGTGGCCCGCTCCCGTTACAAATACTCGTCGCATATCGCTTGATTTTTTCACATCGTTTCCACAAAGTTAATGAATTTTACCCAACGACCACCCAAAGCAGAGCAATAGTTTTCACCAAATTTCTCCAATCGGAGAAGTTTTCGTACTTTTGTTTGCTCAAATTGTTACCCATGAAGTGCTCCAAGATCGTGATCCGTCCGGCAACAATCGGGGATGCCCCGACCCTTGCCCAAGTCGTCGCCATGGCAATAGGTGACGACGAGGCCCTTCACAACTATTGCGGAGCGAATTACCTCACTATCCTGCGCGAAGTTGCCCGTACCAAGGGGACTCAATACAATTGGGAAAATGGGATGATCGCCGAGGTCGATGGCGTGTGTGCCGGGGCTGTTGTGGGCTACGACGGGGCCCATCTCGAGGCGTTGCGCCGAGGCACATTGGCCGTCATCCACCGCCATGCGGGAATCTGCCCGAAAGTTTCCGATGAGACCCAGGCGGGTGAATACTACCTGGACTCGTTGGCCGTCCTGCCCGAATTTCGCGGCAGGGGAGTGGGAGGTTCGTTGATCCGGGCCCTCGCAGAAAAGGCCTTCTCCGAGGGCCACGAGCGCGTAGGATTGATCGTAGATAGCGACAATCCGAAGGCCGAAAAGCTCTACACCGCCCAGGGTTTTGAACGGGTGGGGGAGCGCACCTTTTTCGGACACGGGATGCACCACCTGCAACTAAAAAATCTGTGGGATATTCACAAGCGCGTGACACGCTCGACACGCATTACGGAGTTTCAGCGACGGGTCTACCTCGAACTTTTGAAGGTTCCCGCGGGCGAGACCATCACCTATCGGGAGTTGGCCAATCGCATCGGCTGTCGAAGTGCCCAAGCCGTGGGGCAGGCCCTGAAACGAAACCCCTTTGCCCCTGCGGTACCGTGTCATCGCGTGGTGGCTTCCGATGGCTCATTGGGCGGCTACTTCGGAGAGCGTTCGGGTAAGAAGTTGGAGCAAAAACGCAGGCTTCTCCAAGAGGAGGCCGAATCACTCCGACGATAAGATCCCCTCGGCAAGAAAAAGATGGCGATAGTGGTCGGCCTTGCGATCGATCGCAAGGGGATAGGCACGCGACGAGGAGGGCATTCGCCAAAGGCGCATCGGGCGATTCTCGCAATAGAACTCCACACAACCGCCCACCTCGGGCTTCTCGCACCCAAAAGTTTCAGCCACCACCAAGGAGGCCTTTTCGCCCGTTGTAACAACTGCACGACAGTGGGGGATACGAGCCAACAAGGCGCGCAGGTCGGTCGGAGTTACCACCTCCAAAAAGGCATCCGAGGCGTTGTCCTTCAGGCGGCGCACCTCCGTAGCCGTATCATAGAGAGCCAAGCCGATCTCACGACAAAAGGCCTCGATCTGCTCCCGATCGAATCGCTTCTCCTCCAACCTCTCGAAATGGTGCTTGTTACCAAAGAAGATCAACCCCAGAATCCGCCACATATCGTTGATCCGATTCGGATAGAAGAACTCCATCGACCACCGTTCACGCTTCGGAGGAAAACTCCCGAGCATAAGGAGCCGTGCCCCTTCGGGCAGGAAGGGCTCTAAAGGATGTTTTTCGATGGGTATCAACGCTTCACTCATGGCTCGAAAGATTATCGCTCCTCCTCTTTTTTCAAGGTGCGCAGGGCGATTTGCGAATTGTAATAAGCCTTTTCGCCCGTCACCTCCCGGCCGAGCCATGCGGGGCGTTCAAAGGCCTCATCGGGCGATGTGAGCTCCACCTCGGCAAGGAGCAACCCCTCGTTCGAGCCATGAAACTCATCCACCTCGAAGGTGTGGCGACCGACACGAACCAGGTAGCGCGTCTTCTCGACCACGGCACGACATCCGGCCAGGAGTTCCTCGGCCTCGGCAAGGGGTATTTCGCGCTCCCACTCCTCGCGGCTCAAGCCATCGTCGGAGCTTCGCCCCTTGATGGTCAGAAAACCCTTGTCGCCCCGGGTGCGGACACGCACCGTGCGCTCGGGGGAGAGGGACAAATACCCCTGACGGATCTCCACCCGATCGTAGGCCTCCTGTTTAAACTCCTGACCGAGGAGCAGAAATTTTCGTTCTATCTCAAGCGCCATATCGCACATTATTTTTTTCTGTTTTTCAGCGGGCAATCGGCCGAGCAGCCCTCACAGCCGGCCCCTCCGCCTCGCACCACGCACCACAGCCGGCGCAGCAGATAAATCCCCACGGCCACCCCGATCGCAGCCACCGTCCACTCCTGCCAACCCATCGTTAAAAGAGCGAAAAGAGGTGATACGTTACAAAGGCCGCAGCCCAGGCCAACAGCGTGTTGTAGAGAATCGAGGCCGTGGCCCAACGCCAACCAATCTCCGAGGCAATAGCCACAATCGTGGCAATGCAGGGGAAGTAGATCAGAATAAAGGCCAAAAAGGCGAGAGCCGAGGCGGGGCTAAAGTCGCCACTGGCAGCCAAGCGGGCCGGAAGTCCCCGATCCGTTTCGGCATTGACCTCCTCGGCAAACTCTCCGTGGTAGGACTCCTCCACCTTATCCGTATAGAGCACTCCCATCGTGCTGACAACAATCTCTTTGGCCGCCACGCCCGAGAGAATGGCGACTGCCGACTTCCAATTCAGCCCCAGGGGCTCCACGACCGGTTCGCAGGCCTTGCCGACTTGTCCCAGGTAGGAGTGTTCGTAGTGTTCGACCTTGCTCTCGCAACCATCCACATGGGGATAGTAGCTCAAAAACCAGATCACCACCGAGGCAACCAAAATCAGGCCTCCCATCTTCCGCAGGTATTGGGCACACTTCTCCCACATGTGTAACAACGTGGCCTTCAGAGTCGGCACGCGGTAGGGGGGAAGCTCCATCACAAAGGGGGTCTCATCCACCTTGAAGAAGAAGCGGCGCATCACCTGGCGGGCGGTAAACATCGCCAACAGCACCCCAAGCAGATAGAGTCCCATCATCACCAACCCGGCATGGGAGGGGAAGAAGGCCGCTACCAAAAGGATATAGATCGGCAGTCGCGCACTGCACGACATGAAAGGGATAATCAGAATGGTAATCAGACGACTCGAACGGCTCTCGATGGTGCGCGTTGCCATTACCGCAGGAACATTGCAGCCGAAGCCCATAATCAGCGGAATAAAGGATTTGCCGTGCAACCCCATGCGGTGCATCACGCGATCCATAATAAAGGCTGCACGCGCCAAATAGCCCGAGTCCTCCATGAAAGAGATAAAGAGATAGAGAATCATGATGTTGGGCAGGAAGACGATCACACTGCCCACACCCCCGATCACACCATCAACCACCAAGTCTTTCAGCACACCGGCAGGCATCAGTCGTTCCACAAGCGAAGCCAACCACTGCACCCCCATTTCAATCCACTCCTGGGGATAGGCACCAAGCATAAAGGTCGAGTAGAACATGAGCCACATGAGCAGGAAGAAGATCGGGAAGCCCCACAACTTATGGGTAACAATCGAGTCGATCACCTCCGTGGTGCGCAGGTTGTCGCGCACCCCCGGCACAAAGGTCTCCTTCAGGGCTCCCGAGATGAAGCCATACTTTTGGTTGGTCATCGCCGTCTCGATATCCTCGCCCAAGACCTCCTCCACGCGCTGCACCTCGCGGTCGCGCAACTCCTTCCAACGAGCGTAGTGGGGGGCTCGACTCAGGCGATTCGTCACCTCGCGATCCCCTTCGAGGAGTTTCATGGCCAGGTAGCGGGGCGGGAAGTGCTGGGGCAACTCCTCGCGATGCTCCTTCATCAGGGCCGAGAGGGGTTGCAGCGCACTCTCCAGGGTCGTTCCCTGGTGGATATGAATATGACGCACGCGCTCGTCCTCGTTTTCGTAGACAGCAATCACCGTGTCGAGGAGTTGCTCCACACCGCGTCCGCTACGCGCCACCACAGGGACCATCGGCACACCGAGCATCGCCCCCAGGTTTTCGTAATCGAGTCTCGATCCACTCGCCTCCAACTCATCGTACATGTTCAGAGCCACCACCATGCGGGGGTTGATATCGATCAGTTCGGTCGTCAGAAAGAGGTTGCGCTCCAGGTTGGAGGCCACCACCGAATTGATGATCACATCGGGCATGCGCTCCGCCAGATGACCCCTGACATAGAGCTCTTCGGGGGTATAGGCCGCCAAGGCATAGGTCCCCGGCAGATCGGTGATCTCGAAGTGGTAACCCTTGTAGTGGCAATAGCCCACCTTGGCATCGACGGTTACTCCGCTGTAGTTGCCCACATGCTCACGGCTTCCGGAGATGGCGTTGAAGAGCGAGGTCTTGCCGCTGTTGGGATTACCCACCAAGGCGACATGAATATGCTTTTCGCTTTGGCGCACCACCTCGTCGATCGAATCACACTCGGTGATCCCCTCCGAGATCTCACCGTGCATCAACTGCTCGGCCTCGCGGTCGGTGATCACCTCCACCATCTCGGCCTCGCTACGTCGGAGCGAGACATCGTAGCCCATCACGCGGTAGTCGATCGGATCTTTGAGCGGAGCGTTGAGGATCACCTCCACCTGCTTTCCGCGCACAAACCCCATCTCCAAAATACGACGACGGAAACCGCCATGGCCCGAGACCTTGACAATCACCGCCTTTTCGCCTGTTTTCAACTCCGACAAACGCATATTCTGCCTCCTTTTTTATTTTGGGGCAAAGATAGCGAATTTTTCCTATGCATTCCATCCCTATAAATAGGTATTGAGCAGGCAAAGTCGAAGCGAAGGCTACCAACCGCCGCCCAACGCCTTGAAGAGATCCACATAGGCGATGTAGTGGTCGGAGAGGAGCTCCACGAGTTGCAACTCCGAGGCATAGTAACTGCGCTCGGCATCGATTACATCCAGGTAGTCCGACATCCCGTTTTCGTAGAGGGCTCGGGTCTTGCGGAGAACCGACTCGTTGCGGGCCACCAATTCGCGTGTACGCGCCACCTGTTTGCGGTAGGTGGTAATGGCCACCAGGGCCTGATCTACCTCCGAGAGGGCCTGCAAAAAGTTCTGCCGATAGGAGAACATCGTCTCGTAGTACTTCTCACGAGCGATCTTCTCTTGAGCCTTTAATTTTCCAAAGGCAAAGACCGGTTGCAACAAAGTTCCTGACACGCTCCAAATCCAAGGATCTCCTGTAAAGAGTCCCTTCAACACATCGGAGGCCACACCCCCACCCAAAGTCAGCGAGAAGGAGGGGAGACGGGCAGCACGCGCCAACCCCACGCCGGCAGCCGCCTGCTCCAACGAAAAGAGCGACTGCATCAGATCGGGACGTCGTTCCAAGAGTTCGGACGGAAGCCCCACCGGCACCTCTTCGGGCAGGTGATCAAGCCACAACTTGGCCCCCCAACCTGCCACCGAAAATTCGGAGGACTCCTCACCCAAGAGGGTCGCCAACGAGAGGGAGGTCTGCGCCACGAGGCGTTTATACTGCTCCCGATCGGCCGCCGCCGAGAGCACCAAACTCTGTGCCTGATCGGCCGCCACACGGCTCTCCATGCCGTAACGCACCAACGAGTCAGTTAGGGCGGCTGTTTCACATCGCAGGTAGTAGGTCTGCTCGGCCACATAGAGGCCACGCTCGTAGGCCAGCAGGGTAAAGTAGGTAGTGGCCACCTCGGCCGTCAACGAGAGCACCACCCCACGAAAGGCCCACTCGCTTTGCAAGGTCTGCACCTGAGCCGATTGATGGGCTGCACGCAAGGCACCGAAGAGGGGGAGTTCCCAACTGATCTCGCGCGTGAGGGTATACTCCTGCACAATGCCCGTTGGCTCCGCACGTTCGACCGAAGCCTCGACACCGAAGTCAAACTCGGGGAGATAGGCCCCCATTACCACCTTGCGGTTGTAGCGCGCCTGCTCCACACGCGAAGCCGCCTCTGCCAGGTCGAGATTTTGCTTTAGAGCAATCTCCTCCAGACGATCCAACTGCGGATCCTCGAAGAGCCTCCACCAACGAATATCGTAGGGGAGCGAATCGCGGTTGAAACCCTCGCTATAGAGATAGTCGGCCGGAGCCGAAGGATCGGGGATGGGCATGCGCACACAGCCTCCCCAAACAAAAAGAGAGAAGAGCACCCCCAAGAAATAAAGCCTTTTCATGATATTCCCATGTTTCAAAGAAAACTACAACGACTCCTCGGCCTGCAGCCTCATCCGCTCGCGTTTTTTTTCGAAGCCTCCAATCCGGGCGATCAGGTAATAGAGGGCCGGGTAGAGGAAGACCCCGACAAGGGTCGTAACGACCATTCCTCCCACCAAAGCCACCCCCATCACATGGCGAGCCGTGGAGTAGACTCCATGGGCGAAAATCAGCGGCATCACCCCCAGCACAAAGGCAAAGGCGGTCATCAGAATCGGACGAAGACGCAGGTGGGCTGCCCCCAGGGCCGCCTCTTCGAGCGGCAACCCCTGCTCGAAGAAGAGTCTGTCGGCATACTCGGCCACCAAAATTGCATTCTTGGCCGAGAGCCCGATGAGCATCACGAGCGAAATCTGCAAATAGACATCGTTCACCAGCAAGGGCGAGAAGCGGTGGGCCACCACCATAAAGAGCAATGCACCGAAGACAGCAAGAGGCACACTCAGGAGAATGGCCATAGGCAGCCCCCAAGAGTTGTAAAGAGCGGCCAAGGTCAGGAAGACAAAGAGCAGGGCCAGGAGATAAACCCATGCCTCCGAGCGTGAAGCCTCGCGCTCCTGATACGAAATACCGCTCCAGGAGAAGCCAACCTCCTTCGGAAGGCTCTTCGCGGCCGATGCTTCAATCAACGCCATCACTTCGCCGCTCGATCTTCCCTCGGCCGGAGTGATGTTGAGCGAAATGGAGCGGTAGCCATTGAATCGAGTAACGAAATCGGGGCCCGCCGTATCCTCCACGCGAACAAACTGCGAAAGGGGGATCGTCTCGCTATTGCGCCCCGCAATGAAATACCCCTCGAGCGATCGCGCATCGGCACGGTAGGCGGGATCGGCCTGTAAATAGGTCTGGTAGAGACGACCGAAGCGGCTGAAATTATTCAGATAACTTCCTCCAAGCAGGGTAGCGATCTCCCCGTAGAGATCCCCCAAATCGACCCCCAGGGCGAGAGCCTGCTCTTTGTCGATCTGCAGGCGGCGTCGCGGCACCCCTCCATTGTATTGGGTCGTCACCGAGGCCACTTCGGGTAGCTTTTCCAACTCGGCCATCCATTGACGGGTCTGCTGCTCCAAATAATCGCCCCACACACCGGCCAAATCCTGCACCTCGAGCGAGATACCCGAAGCCACCCCAAGCCCCGGAATCGAGGGCGGAACAACGGCATAACACTGCGCCTCGGGGATCGCAACAAAGAGCATCCCGTTGAGGTGATCCGCAAGTTCCATGGCCGAGAGTTTTCTATCTTTGAAGTCGGTAAGCGATACGAAAAGCACCCCGCTGTCGGTCGATGCCACACCGGCCATCAGGTTGAAACCCGCAGCATAGGAGGCCGCCTGAACCTCTGGCAACGAAGAGACCACCTCTTCGACATGGGCCATCGCGCGGTGTGTTCCCTCGAGCGATGTGGCATCGGGGGTCTCGACCATCACCATCAGATAACCCTGATCCTCCTCGGGAAGAAATCCCGTGGGAAGCATCCGCCACAGCACAAAGATTCCGACAGCGACAACGCCCACCGCCACCAACGCTCTCCCTGCCCGTTGCAAGAGGGCTTTCGAGAGGTGGTCATACTGCTCCATGCGCCGATCAAACCAACGGTTAAAGCGAAAGAAGAATCCATGTTCAGGTGCCTTGTGCGGCCGAAGCAACAGGGCACAGAGGGCCGGCGAAAGGGTAAGGGCATTGAAGGCCGAGAAGGCAACCGAAACGGCGATCGTAATGGAGAACTGCTGAAACAGCAACCCCGTAACCCCTCCCGTAAAGGAGACCGGAACAAAGACCGCCAACAGCACCACGGTGGTAGCGACAATGGGCGACGAAACCCTTCGCATCGCCTCCACAGCCGCCTTGCGAGGCGACATCCCCGCCTCCAAATTAAGTTGCACGGCCTCGACCACCACAATGGCATCGTCTACGACCAACCCAATGGCCAGCACCAAACCCAAGAGCGAGATGATGTTGATCGAAAATCCCAAGAGCGGAAAGAGGGCGAAACTTCCAACCAACGAGACGGGAATGGCGATCAGCGGAATGAGCGTAGCACGCCAATCCTGCAAAAAGAGGTAGATAATGGCAACAACAAGGAAGAGCGCGACGACCAACGTAACGAAAATATCCTCGACACCGGCACGGATGCTCGATGTGGAGTCGACCATCGTGGCGTAATCGATCCCGTCGTAGAAATCCTCTCGGAGCCGTTGCATGGTCTGCTCCACGGCCTGTCCCACCTCCACGGCATTGCTCCCGGGCTGCTGATAGACCACGACCAAGGCGGCCGGGTTGCCTTCGTAGGCCGACGACGAGCCATAACTTTGGGCCCCAAGCTCCACCGTGGCCACATCCCCCAAACGGACTTGTTCTCCGGTGGGGAGCTCCTTGAGCAGGATTTGGGCAAAGGCCTCGGGGGTAGCAATCTGCGGAGGCATCACCACCGAATAGGTAAAGGTCGTCTGATCGGAGGAGGGGGCGGCACCGAACTTTCCGGCAGGGTAGATCCCACTCTGCGAACTTACGGCCTGGGCCACCTGATCGACCGTGATTTCGTAATAATTAAGCACATCGGGGCGCAGCCAAATACGCATGGCATATTCACCGGCACCCATCACCTGAACCTTCCCCACGCCATCCACCTTCAGAAGCTCGTCTTGGATATGGAGGTAGGCGTAGTTGGCCAAAAATGCATCGTTGTAGCGGCCATCGCTGTAGAGGGCATAGACCAAAAGGAATCCCGACATGGTCTTTTGGGTCGTGACCCCCTGACGGGTCACCGAAGCAGGGAGGTTGGGCGAGGCCTCGGCCACACGATTTTGGGTAAAGACAGCATCCAGGTCGGAGTCCGATCCGATCGCAAAGGTTACCTCAAGCGACATAGAACCATCGGAGGCACTCGTAGACTGCATGTAGAGCATATCGCTCACTCCCATCACCTGTTGCTGGACGGGGGTAGCCACCGCCTCGTCTACCGTCTGGGCATCGGCTCCCGGATAGGAGGCCGCCACCTCCACCACCGGTGGAGTGATATCGGGATACTGCTCAATCGAGAGATTTTCGATCGCCACCAGGCCCAGCAGGAGCATCGCCACAGCCAAAGCCATAGCAAAAACCGGTCGCAAGATAAAGAAACGCCCCATAGTCTTGTCCTATTTATAGTGAATTTTCATCCCGTTTCGCACCTTCTGCAGGCCGGTAAGCAAGACACGTTCTCCCGGCTCCAGACCCGACTCGATGCACCACGCATCGCCCTGCGTATCGCCCACCTGCACCTCGCGGTAGCGCACCGTACTGTCGGAGGCGACGACCCACACCGAGCAGATCCCTTGTGCCTGCACAACCGCCTTTTGGGGGAGCAAAACCCGCGGAACACCAGCCCCCAACAAGGCCTTCACCCGCGCAAACTGCCCCTCTCGGAGCAGACGATCCGGATTGGGGAAATCGACCGAAAAGAGCAAGGTTCCCTCCGACGAAGAGACATCCTTATGCGTATAGCCATAGCGACCCGCATAGGGGTAGAGCGACCCATCGGAGAGATAGAGATGCATCTCTCGGACAAAGTCGCTGTTTTCCTCCGGATTGCCTCCGCCAAGGGCCAGGTATTCACGCATCGGGAGGGCCAAATCCACCGAAAGGGTATCGAGATTCGAGATCGTTGTCAGCACCTGAAACTTCGTGCCGGGCCCTACATAGTCGCCGGCGTGTGCCTCCGAGGAGGCCACAATGCCGTCAATGGGGGAGAGGATGCGCGTATAACCCTCCTCAAGTTGAGCCGAGCGCAACGATTGTTCTGCCGACTTAACCGCTGCCTCGGCTGCGCTGTATTGCGCCCGATACTGATCGAGTTGCGTTTGACTGATGGCCTCGATGCGAGCCAAGGGCACTGCTCGTTCGTAGTTGTTCCGAGCCTCGAGAAGTTGGGCACGCGCCGACTCAAGTTGAGCCTGTGCAGCCAATCGAGAGGTGCTAAAGGGCGAAGCATCGAGCGTAAAGAGAGGGGCTCCACGCTTCACGGAGGCTCCATTTTGGTAGTGTTTTTTCACAAGCCAGGCATTGACCCGCGGTTTGATAACGGCCGAATAGTTGGCCTGTAGGCTGCCAATAAACTCGCGCTCGACGGGTAGCGTATCAAGCCCCGCCACAGTTGTTTGCACCGTAAGAATCGGCATGGATTGGGCCTCTTTTTTAGAACTTTTGCAAGCCGCAAGGAGCAAGAGCAAAAGAAGCAAGCACGAAGGAGAAAATCTGCGCATAGGTATAATTTTAGTCCTCGAAAGAGGCAAAAAACATACCCAACACCCCCAAAAATAGGGATTTGGAGGAAAAAATTACAGATTTTTTGAGCAAAAAACTCGTTCGATCTTTTTTTTTATTTATATTTGCAGAAACTAAACCTCAAAATTTTGAATACTATGAAAGAATTGGTAGAAAAGATCCAGGCTGAGTACGCGAACTTCGCAGTAAATGCAGAGGCTCAGGTAACGAAGAACAACAAGGCTGCCGGCACCCGCGCTCGCAAGGCTGCTCTCGAGCTCTCGAAGCTGATGAAGGAGTTCCGCAAGGTATCGGTGGAGGCTTCCAAATAAGGTTGGCCTTTTCACAAAAAAACTCACCTTTTTCGGGTGAGTTTTTTTATTGCCGTTCCGAGCACTATTTCACCTGAATAGCGCGCTTCTCGAACTCCTCGAAGTCGCGCTTCTTCAACCCCACCGAAGAGTAGGGTACCGCCTTGTTGTGGTCGCTCAGGTAGTAACGCGGCCGGCCGAAATCGAAGGCCGGATAGACGAGCGACACGTCGCGATCCAGGTAGGGACTTCGAATCGAAGCAATATCGGCCATCGTGTGAAAGAGCGAGTGGGTAGTGGCCGGAGCCATCACATTGCCGCGAGCCGACTCGGCTTTCCAGGGGAATAACTCCTCATAGCGAGGCGAGAACCAAGCCAGCGAAGCGACATGCAACTGCCAATAGGTAACCGTAGGCGAGGCGTGAAGGAAACGCCCTCTTCGGTCGTCGAAGAGATCCTCCCCGTGATCCGAACAATAGAGCATGGCCGTACAGCACCCTTCGAGCGAACGCAGGTAGTCGATCACCGACCCCAGGAAATAATCCGTATAGAGGATCGAGTTGTCGTAGGTGTTGCCGATTACCTCGCTCTGTTTCGGTGAGATGGCCACATCGGCTTCGGGGGTGAAGCGGGCAAAGTCGCGACTGTAACGCTGATAGTAGCTGAAGTGCGAGCCATAGGTGTGGAGAATGATCATCAGTTTTTGGGCCGAAGAGCTCTCCACCACCTCACGCAACTTCTCCAACAATCGCATATCCATGCGCTCCTTCTCTTCGTAGTACAGGAAGTCGGCATCGGCCACCAATTTATCGACCATCGCCTTCTGCGGAGCCTGGTTCGAGATGAGCCAGGTCTCGAATCCCACCTCGTTGAAGAGGGCAGGGAGTCCCTTTCTCAAAAAGAGTTCGTCGTGCTGATGGGTATCGATCGAGGAGAGCATCATCGGAACACTCTTGTGGGTCGTATTGCTCTGCGTGAGGAGGTTGTGGAAAACCACCACATCCTCCATCTGTGCAAGTCGGGGAGTGGTCTCACACTCGTAGCCATAGAGCTGCCAATTGGCGGCACGCGAAGCCTCCCCGATGACATAGAGGTAGATCTCTCGTTCGTCGGGCTCCTGGGCACGCGTGGCCTCGTAGGAGAAGCCTTCGGAACTCTGCTCGTAGTGCAACATCCGCAGGTGCTCCGTAATGGAGAGTTTCAAGTTGTAGATCACATTGATCGGAAAGACATCGTTCTTGAGTACCGACTCATCGCCCGAGAGTTTGCGGGCCGGAACGATCATCATCACACCGAGAGCAAGGATCACCGCTCCCGGGTAACCGATCCAACGACGCGCCATGAGCGGAATGTGGCGTTTCTGACGAATCTCCACCGTGGCCATCCAAAGCATCGGCACATAGAGCAGAATATCGAGCAAGACGGCCGGCCAGATGTTTCCCAACAACTCACCCGCCTCCGAGGGGTTGGTCGTCAGCAGGTTGGTAAACATATCGGTGGCGATGATCGAGTTGCCAAACAGGTACAAGAGCGGCAACTGAAACGCCCCGAAAAAGATAAAGGGGAACGAGAGCCAGATCGTAATGCCCGAACGGCGCAGCAAGACACTCCAAGTCATGTAGAAACCCAACGGAAGGATCAACCCCACAGCACGCGACCAAGGGTTGTAGGGCTCCGTGATAGCCAACACCAAGTTCGGCAGCATCATGACCCCAATATAGAAATAGGCCAACAACGCGCTGGGTAACTTTCGGTTGAAGTATCTTTTATAGAGTTCGTGAAACATGGTGTCCTGCGCCTAATTGGCTAAAATGCCTCGTTAATCTGTACGATAAATCCGGTCGAGTCCTTACCTACGCCGAAATCGAAGCGGATGTTTACTCGCTTCTTAAACTCCCAACGCAGACCAAGGCCCACCTCGGGCAGAATCTGCGACCAAGAGAACGAACGCTCGTTCATCCACGAATCCTCGTAGGGGCCTATGCCCGAGAAGACCGTACCGGCACCGCCCCACACCGCACAACTGATGCGTCGCCAGATGCGCTGACGCAACTCCACCTGCGCCGTGATCATATTCAGATCCGTATAACGACCTTCGTAGTAACTACGCATGCGAAAATCGCCTCCCATACGCGCCATAAAAGGCCACGGGGTATCCTTGCTATTAAACTCTCCGTGGGCCTCCATGGCCAACACGCCACTGGACCAAAGGCGCTGATAGCCCGAAATCGTAAAGTCGAACTTCCAGAGCGTTTCGCTCACCGTACCCAACCCCTTGGGAAGGATCATGGCACCGGCCTTGATATAGACCCCCTTGTAGGCATTGGGGGCAAAATCGCGCGTGTCGTACTGAGCCACCACCCCCAGGCCGGTCGAGAGATACTCCTGGCGCATGCCATAGAGGTAGTCCCGCTCGAGCGACATTCCCTCGGGCACATGGCGATCGAAGTTCTTTCCCTTGATGTAGTGCAGGCGCAAATCGGCTCCTACATAGAACCCTTTGGCCACCAAGTGGAGGTAGGTGGCCTCCACACGGGTCAGTTTTTCGGTGTAGTCGATGTGGGGTTTATGGGCTCCGTCGTTGTATCCGACACCCCAATAATCCAGCGGGCGCGAAGCAAACGAGACCCGGTAGGTCAGACGGTTTTTATCGTGTTTGAAGAGGGTGTTTCCACGAATGCCCAAGACATAAAAACCGGTGATCGAGGCCGAACCAAAGAGGGTAACATCCGAGGGCGGAGTGAGCGAGTCGGTGCGATCGGTGCGGTAGAGACCCGCACCCATGACGCCAATCGAGAGTTTCGTATCGCTCGAATAACTCGGGCCACCGATAAAGGTGAAGTCGAGTTTCTTCTCAAAGGTACGATCCACATTGGCCTCGGCAAAGTAGTTCACCACGCGCTTCAGAAATCCCGGTTTCGCGGTCGAATCGGCCGGCTCCACCCCTTCAAGCATTTCCGAATCCATCGGTTCCAGGGGTACATAAGTATAGGTAAGCGTGTCGCTCTCTCGCACCAGGGTCTGACGATCTTGTTGAGCCCAAAGCGGCCCAACCAACCCCAAAAAGAGAAGCAACAACAAAGATTTCTTCATAACAACGCTTGACTAACGATAGGGGGCAATGGCACGGATAAACTCCTTCTTATCCTCCTCCGTATGCTTTCCCTTGTGCATATAGACCAACTCGCCCTCTTTCGAGATCAGCAACATGACAAAGTAGTTGTTACAGTCACCCAATCCCCAGGCCGTCGAGAGGATACGCCCCTTATCGGCCAGAATCGTAGCGCCATTCTTCTTGGTGCGGTTGTTGGCAATCGTACAAGCCAATGAGTTCGGAATCAACGGAGCATCCTTTAGATTCATGACACCGAAGCCATAGATATTTTCACCGGCAGCCAGGTGCTTCTCCTCCATCTCATCGGCGAAGTCCATATCCTGATTGGCATGGTCGGGATCGACATAAAAAATAAGGAGATTCTTCTCGCCCCACATCGGCAAGGAGGCCGGGGCCCCCTTCAAGGTCTCCAACATCAAATTCTCCACCTTCTTCAACTCCTGTGCCTGCATCGAAAGGGAGGCAAGCAACAAGAAACCTAACACAAAAATCTTTTTCATCACTCGCTGTCTAATTTAATCTTCCGAGGTATTTTCTCGAAAAAAGTCGGGGCAAAGGTACAATAATTTTTATAAAATTATTCTCCCTTCAACCCCACAAATTAGCACAATAGTCGCCCATTTGGTCAGCCATTCGCCCTTTTATCCTCCAAATAGGCCAACAGGTTTCGACAACCACACTCCAACAGATCCAACACCAACTCAAAACCTTCGCGTCCCTCGTAGTAGGGATCGGGCACATAGAAGCGATCGGGAAACTCCTCACGCGTAAAGGTCACCATGCGTTCGATACGATCGGCCGCCTCGCGCGATGGGGCCAGGCGATGCAACGCCTCGTAATTATTGTCGTCCATCGCCAGGATGAGGTCAAACTCCTCGAAATCCTCCTCTCTGACGGGACGCGAACGGTGCGTGAGGTGGTAACCACGCGGCTCGGCAGCCCGTCGCATACGCGGATCGGGCAACTCACCCCGATGGCCGGCATAGGTACCCGCCGAGTCGATCTCATAACAGTCGGAGAGCCCCGCCTCTTCAACCAAGCGGTGCATGATACCATCGGCTGCCGGTGATCGACAGATATTTCCCAAACAGACAAAAAGGATGCGTTGTTTCATGGTTTGCTCGCAAATTTAGAAATTAAGCCCCACGTTGACGGTATAGACATTGCGCATCATCGAATTTTTCGAGGCGATCAGGTAGGAGAAATCCACGCGGAAAAAGAGGAAGTGAAGACCCGCACCTACCGAGCCGTAGGAGGGGTAGATCGTCCCCTCTTGGCCGTAGTTGTATCCGGCACGAAATAGCAGAAGCTGCATGAACTCATACTCCACACCCACACCGACTTGCGCTCCCCGTGAATAGCTCGGATTGAAGCAATAGTCCGTATCGGCGGCAAAGAGCAGGCTGTGCGAGTCGTTGATCACCCAATTGAAGCCTACGCCACCCGTCAGTTGAATGGGCAAGAGCGTATCATCCGAACCCGAGAGGTAGGCTCCCAAATTATTGAGTTTGGCTCCCACCAAGAGCGACGACTGTCCAAAGGGGATGCGGCACGAGGCACTCAAATCGGCCGCCAATCCGTTGATCTTGGTCCCCAGGGGATCGGTGCAGTGGATGTAGCGACCCGTGATTGCCACCGAGAAGAGGCGGGCAATGGGGCGCGAATAACCCAGCTCGAACGACATCTCATCGCACCCATTGTAGTGGTAACTGCGCCAACCGGCCTGAATGGCCCCTCCGGTCAGGAACTGATAGTAGGCCGAAAGGGAATAGAACTCGCGCGAGCGTGCCCCCGAGTAGGAGGTCGAGATTTGGAAAGGCGAATTAGCGAAACTCACCAGCGAAGGGTTGTTGAATATCGTATTCGACGAGGAGATGGTCGTTGCTGTTACGCCACCCATGGCCATCGAACGGGCCTCGGGATTGACAATCAGCAGTCCATACTGCGCCCGAGCCGTGAGGGCAAAACCGCCCACCAGGACCAAAAGCAAAAAGAGTCTTTTCATGGCTGTTTTCTATTTTGAAGGCAAATATACGAAAATAATTGGGGATTCACTATTTCCAATTCCTGATAATTTTGTATCTTTGTCCGATCGCTTGCTCTTTGCGCCTTTGCAAACCTTTGATGTTCAGCAGCAGAAACTACTGAGATGAACCTCTCCGAGAAAGCGAACAACGAAGTGAAAACAACCAAAAACTGAAAAATTATGAAACTTTTGGAAGGAAAAGTGGCTGTCGTAACGGGAGCAGCCCGCGGTATTGGTAAGGCCATCGCCCTCAAATTTGCCGAGCAGGGTTGCAATGTGGCCTTTACGGATTTGGTAATCGACGAGAACGGCAAGGCCACCGAGGCCGAGATCGCCGCGCTGGGCGTACAGACCAAGGGCTACGCCTCGAACGCTGCCAACTTCGACGAGACCCACGAGGTCATCAATCAAATCCTTGCCGACTTCGGCCGCATCGACATCCTGGTCAACAACGCCGGTATCACGAAGGACGGCCTGATGATGCGCATGTCGGAGGCCCAGTGGGATGCCGTGTTGAACGTAAACCTCAAGTCGGCCTTCAACTTCATCCACGCCGTAACCCCCATCATGGCGCGCCAAAAGTCGGGTTCGATCATCAACATGTCGTCGGTAGTGGGTGTGAGCGGCAATGCCGGTCAGTGCAACTACTCCGCCTCGAAGGCCGGTATGATTGGTCTGGCCAAGTCGATCGCCAAGGAGATGGGCCCCCGCGGTATTCGCGCCAACGCCATCGCCCCCGGTTTCATCATCACGGAGATGACCGACAAACTCCCCGACGAGGTGAAGGAGGGCTGGTACAAGCAGATTCCTCTGCGTCGCGGTGGCCTGCCGGAGGATGTGGCCAATGTCGCCTTGTTCCTGGCTTCCGACCTCTCGTCCTATGTCAGCGGGCAGACGATCCACTGCTGTGGGGCCATGAACTGCTAATTTTTTCTGATTTTATGCGGTGAATTTTGCACCGCCTGGCTTGGGCCGAATGGGAAATAGAAAACTATGTCCCATCCGGCCCAATCTGCGTTGGCACAAAATTTCCTCGCTTAAAATCGAAAAATCATCGCGATTCTCCCCCC
>JAEIGA010004817.1_pt1 | contig 20773 bp, 18 predicted proteins | sample 9270691 | NCBI WGS metagenome assembly JAEIGA01 (sample SAMN17057246, study PRJNA624740) | gut metagenome | biome: biome; isolation source: fecal sample | host: Bos grunniens | place: China: Xizang | collected 2019 | reverse complement strand
GGAAAGAAGAGATTTAACAACCTCAACTCTTTTATATTAATTTGTTTTAATGCGGTACCATTGGTTTTTTCATCAATAACTTTTTGGAGTCGGAAACACTTCAGTTGATAATAGACAAACATCTTTGTTATTTCATCATCAAATGAAATAGGGACAATTCCTCTTGTCACATTGCACCCTTTTAATTCATTTGTTGCAAGTCCCATTATTCCAGTTGTACCACGAACACAAAACAATATCTCATTTCCTGTTAAAATGGTTCTTTTATAGGATTCAGATATCAGACGTTCTGTTTTCTTTAATCCATCAAGTTTGACATAGTTGGATATTAGATCTACAGGACGGACGACAGGCACCCCATCTGCAACATCATCACCTGGCTGAACTATACCATAAGACAATGAACAATCAGAAGAAACTACCTCTTCCAACTTCTTCATCTCCACTCCTTCTTTTCCTTCCAAATCCAGCAACTGATCTCTTTCATACTCATATTGTTTTCTTCTCTCCTCTATTTGCTGTTTCAGATTGGAAATGGAAGAGGTGAAGGTGTCAAGAATGGAAATAATACGAGATTGCTCGGAAAGGGAGGGGATGGGGATGAGAATTTTGTCAACATCAGCCTTATTCAATGCAGGGATACCACCTCGCATTACAAGAGTATCCATTATGTAACGCTCTTTATTTTTCAAATAACTATACATGTATTTAGTCAAACAAATGGATTCATTCTTTGAACGATACGGATAGCACAATCCTCCTGCCCAAAAATTGTCATTCATGTAAGTTATAAATCCTGCATACTCTCCTCGTAAAGCTACAGTGAAAGCATTTGCCTCATTATTATAGTCATCGTAGTATCCGTATAAAGTAATGCCAGAATTAACGACAGGATATTTTCCGTCATCTTTAAGGTCACCCTGCTTTATGATTTCTTTCCGTAAAGAGACACACACCTCTCCCAATTTCTTCCACTCCACCATACTACTCCCCCCTTTTTACATTATCTATTCCTCTCATCAAGTCGAACTGACGCATGATGATTTTGAACGCAAAAGTGTCTTTATACCTTACATCCATGTTCAACTTTTTCAATACGATGTTGTATTTGAAGCAACTCTTCTGGATTAGGCTTCTCCTCCGTTCGTATATGACGCATTTCGTCATGCAAGGCTTGAATCTCATTTTTGTCTTCTTCCTTGCCAAGACTAAATTTATAGAGTTCCATTTCCAGCATGTCAATTGTATTGGACATTTGCATGATACATAGTCTCTTTAGACCAGCCATCTGCTTACGCGTGTCTTTAGCACTTTTAGCATTCATCCACGCTGCAATTACCACAGCGATAATCGGGCTTAATATCGTTGCCCATTGAACAAGTGAATCCATATCCTATTCTCCCAATTCTTTACAATTTCATCAATCTTTCTGTTCAGCTCTTCTCCTGCTGCAATCAACTCCACCATACCTATTCCTCCTTTCCTTTATTTATTACCCATAACCCGTTCTTGTCGCTGCCTGTTCTGGCGATGATTCCAAGGTCACGGAATTTTTTCAGTTGTTTCTCGATGCCACGCTTGCTTAATCCTGTCTGATTGGCGATGTCTCCTGCGGTCAAAGAAGGGTTGGAAGCCAAGAGCAACAAGACTTTCTTTTCACTTACACCGAACTTTACACCGAACTTTACACCGAACTCCTTTCCGAACTTTGCACCGAACTCGTCATCAGTTGTGGGTAAGGGTTCTCCCTGATGGGCTTTCAGTGTCTGATAGATTTCGCCCAGCATGAAGTCAATGAAAGGACCTGATTGCCCTGCGTTGGTGCTGGCGTTGATGGCATCGTAGTATTTTTGTTGGTTGGCAAAAACCATGTTCTCCACGGGCAGGTGCTCAAAGAGCGGATGCAGTTTGCCCAAAATGAGCGACTGCCACAAACGTCCTGTGCGCCCGTTGCCATCGATGAAGGGGTGAATGAACTCAAACTCGTAATGGAACACGCAAGAGCGAATGAGCAGATGGTCTTTGGAGCGTTTCAGCCAACCGAAAAGGTTGCTCATCAGTTGTGGCACTCTGTCGGCTGGAGGTGCCATGTGCACCAGTCCTTTGTCGCCAAACACACCCACGCCCCCACGTCGATAACTACCTGCTTCGTCCACCAACGCCTCCATCATCACGCCATGGGCTTTCAGCAGGTCTTTTTCCTGAAAAGCATCGAGCGTGGGATATAGTTCGTAGGTCTTGATGGCGTTCTTCACCTCCTGAATCTGACGAATGGGAGCCACCACCGCCTTACCCTCCAAGATGTCGCGCACCTCATCCTCGGAGAGTGTGTTACCCTCGATGGCCAACGATGAATGGATGGTCTTGATGCGGTTTGCCTTGCGCAACCGCAACCCGTCTTCCTGTTCCAGACGGATGGCATAACGCTCTATCTGTGCAGAAATTTCTGCTATCAGATTGATGGCTTCGGCACTCACCACGAAGGGTGGAATATAGGTCAATTCTTCGCTCATTCTCCCAATTCTTTTACGATTGCATCAATCTTCCTGTTCAACTCTTCACCTTCTGCAATCAGTTCCACCAACTTGGCATTGACCGCCTTGATGTCTATCACCTCACGGGTGTCTTCCTGCTCCACATAGGAGGAGACGGAGAGGTTGGCATCATTCGCCAAAATGTCGCTGTTGGGCACCAAGCAGGAGAAGTATTGCTCTTCCTTACGTTCTGCAAAGACATTGAAAATGTGGTCTTGGTTCTCCTTGGTGAGACGGTTCTTGTTGCCCGACTTCACAAACTCGCGCGAGGCATCAATGAAGAGCACCTTGTTGTCGGGACGCATGCCCTTGCGCAACACGATGATGCAGGTGGCAATGCCCACGCCGAAGAAGAGGTTGGCGGGCAACTGGATGATGGTGTCGATGCGATTGTTCTCTATCAGCCACTGACGGATGCTCTTCTCCTTGCCGCCACGATAGAGCACACCAGGGAACTCGACGATGGCTGCCGTGCCGCTCTCGCTGAGCGATGCCAGCATGTGGAGCGTGAAAGCGAGGTCGGCTGTCTTGTCGGGTGCCAGCACTCCGGGACCAGAAAAGCGGTCGTCGTTGATGAGCAACGGATTTTTCGAGCCTTCCCATTCGATGCTGTAAGGGGGATTGCTGACGATGGCGTCGAAGGGTTCCAACTGACGATGCAGGGGGTGAACCAACGTGTCGCCCAACTGGATGTCAAACTTGTCGTAGTTGATGTTGTGCAGGAACATATTGATGCGGCACAAGTTGTAGGTGGTGGGGTTGATTTCCTGTCCGTAGTACATCAGGTCGGGATTGTCCCTTCCGATGGTCTTGGAGAATTTGAGCAACAGCGAGCCACTGCCACATGCAGGGTCATAGACCGAACGAATCTCATGCCCATCGGCAGCAGCCAGACGCGCCAAGAGTTCGCTCACCTCCTAAGGGGTGAAGAACTCACCACCCGACTTGCCTGCCCCGCTGGCATACATGGTCATCAGAAACTCATAGGCATCGCCAAAGGCATCTATCTTGTTGTCCAGAAAATCCTCGCCCAAATTCATGTCGCGAATCTTCAGGAGCACCTTCGCCATGTTCTTGTTGCGAGTCTTCACATCACCACCCAAAAACATACTGTCCACGTTGAAGTCGCTGAACAAGCCCTTCATGTCATCTTCGGAGGCTGTGCCGATGGCAGAACCCTCAATCTCCTTGAACACCTTTGCCAGCGTCATGTTCAGATTCTCGTCCTGCTCACAATGCTTGCACACATTCTGGAAGAGTTGGGAAGGCAGGATGAAGAAGCCCTTCTCCGCCACCATCATGTCGCGCGCCTCTTCTGCTTCCTCGTCACTCATGGCTGCATAATCAAAGCCTTCCACGCCAGCATCAGCCTGCAACTTGTTGATGTAGTCAGATTTTCAGAAATGAACCGATAGAACAGAGTGCCCAGCACGTATGCCTTGAACTCCCATCCACCTGCCTGACCTCTCAAACCGTCTGCCATCGCCCAGATGGTGCGATGCAATTCCTCACGTTGTTGTATGTTTCCCATCTTCTTTTGTGTCTTATAATTCTTTCTTTTGCAAAGATAACGGATTTTTTCGGTTGGACGAAAAGAATGGTCTATGTTTTTTACGCATTTTTATAAAAAGGCGCCAGACCCACCCAACTGCATTTTATACCTCCCTCATGCACCCTTTCCTGAACGATATTTCACGACCGTTGAAAACCGTACCCCTCGGGTCCGCCATAGTGGACCCGAGGGGTACGGTATGGCGGACCCGAGGGGTACGCCTAAAAAGCACACGATAAGCGCAACAAAAAATGAAGGGCAAAAAGTGGATTTGCTTTCTGCCCTTCATTTTTTGTTTTTCCTTTTTTTCAGATGAGCGGCATGCCTGCCTCGGCACATTCCTTGCGCATCTCATCGGGCCAGATGGAGGCTTGTATCTCGCCTACATGGGCTTTGTGGAGGAGGACCATACAGAGACGGCTCTGACCAATTCCGCCACCTATAGAGAGAGGCATTTCATCGCTCATTAACTTCTTATGGAAGTAGAGGTTAAGGCGCTCCATCTTATTTGTCAGTTCAAGCTGTCGAAGCAACGCCTCTTTATCCACACGGATGCCCATAGAACTGAGTTCGATGCTGCGGCCAAGCACAGGATACCAGATGAGAATGTCGCCATTCAATCCGTTAAATCCGTCAGCATTGGGAGTACTCCAGTCATCATAGTCGGGGGCGCGGCCGTCATGCTTCTCTCCATTGGACAGTTCGCATCCGATACCCATGATGAATACGGCACCATACTTCTTTGCCACGGCATCCTCGCGCTGCTTTGGAGTGAGGTCGGGATACATCTGCAACAGTTCTTCTGCATGAATAAAATGAATTTCTTCAGGAAGGAATGGCTTAATTTGCGGATAAGATTCACACACCAAATATTCTGTTCTGATGATTGCCGCATAAATATCTGAAACTATTTTTTTCAGGAAAGCTATATTGCGGTCTTCAGGACGAATGGTGCGACACCAATCCCACTGATCCACATACAATGAATGCGTGTTGTCAAGTTCCTCATCTCCTCGGATAGCATTCATATCTGTATATAATCCGTAGCCTGGCTGAATGTTATATTCTGCCAACATCAAGCGTTTCCACTTCGCCAGAGAATGCACAACCTCTGCTACCTGGTCACCCATATCCATGATGGGGAACGACACGGGGCGCTCTACGCCGTTGAGGTCGTCGTTGATGCCAAGGCCACGAAGCACGAACAAAGGTGCTGTGACACGGCGCAAGCGGAGAGCCGTCGACAAATTCGCCTGAAAGAAATCTTTAATCTGCTTAATACCTTGCTCCGTCTGTATAGGGTCGAGCAACTGGCGATAGCCCTCGACCTTGATTAATTTGCTCATAAATGCAATGATGATTTTATCAATTTCTAAAAAGGTTGCGAATAAAAGTCCTACAACCTTGCGGTCAATTATCTTTATGCTGCAAAGTTACAATTTATTTTCAATTTAATCGTTTTTGCAAACAAAAATAATTGCAAAATGTAAGAAAACCACATTCATTTTCTTACACTATTCTATTTTTTAGCCATTTTCAATAACCTTTATTTCGTTTTAAGGTCATTTTCATCACCTTTTGTATTATTTTGAATCCATAGCGCCGTACCTTTTTTTTGCGTCCAGTTCATGGCCTTGCGCCTCCTCTTGCACTTTTTTGTTCGTTTGCTTGATTTTTTGTTTCCATTTTCTTAATTTTGTATCGAAAACCCGAAGGAGGGAGGGTTTTCCCTCCCTTTGGCGTTAAATGGTGATTTCTAATTTCACCTTAACTTTCCAAATCCTTGCTGAAATTGTGAGTCTCATGAGGCTTCGGGTTTTCGTTTTTCCTACTCTTTTCAAGGTTTTCGGATGTTCCTTGTAATCTCTCTTTGATTACATTACAAAGTTACGAAATTTATGCACTCAAAAATCTCGTCCTCACACGAACAAAAACAACCCTTCATTCGCTAACGGAATAAAAATGAATCTGAATGAGAGCTGTCTATCCATTCAGACAAAAGCCCATTAAAAAGGCTGTTGTCCTTAGCCAACAATGACGATTATCGTTTGCCGCGCAGGACAATTATCCCTTACGGCGCAGGATAATTACCTTGCACGGCACAAGGAAAAAGAGGGCGCTGGCTTCATGAAGAAGAGTAAAACCTTGTATGAAGTCAGAATGAGCTATTGTTAATTCTGGCAACAAGTTTCTTTCCTTTTTGAACTCCATTGTCGTGCCCTTAGAGAAACGTGCCTAGACTCTTTGAATTTAGATTATTTTAAGCACTATCTCAACTGTTTCATCATGTTTCACATTTTAAATTTATTCATGTCATTTTTTTTTTGTACCTTTGCAACCGTTTTGTACATGTAAAGATAAACAGAAAATCGCGTGATGAAAGATTTAAAATTGGAAGATATTATAGAAGACAGTCAAGTGGATGGTAAAATTAGCTTTATCACCAGCATCGACCATGTCATCAAAGGAAATATTGAGCAGGAGATTAAGACGGAGGATTTCATTCCAGTGCTGCCACTGCGCGGCATTATGCTTTTCCCAGAAACGATGGTGCCCATCTCAATTGGACGCTCATCATCACTCAAACTGCTGAAGGATGCACAGAAGGCAGACACACCTATTGCCGTGTTTAGCCAAATCAACGACTCAACCGATGAGCCAGACTTCGATCAGCTATACCACACTGGTGTTGTAGGAAAAGTACAGAAAATCATCAAGTTGCCAGACGGAAGCCAAACTGCAATTCTACAAGGCTATCACCGTATCCGCCTAATTGAGCTGAGTTCTAATGGCACATACAACGTGGGGCGCGTGGAGAATTTCCCAGAAACAATGCCCGCACGCCACGATCGCGAATACATGGCTGTGGTGGATGCATGCAGGGAAACAGCTATAAAATTGATGAAAACAAATGAACAGACCATAGGATCTGCATTTGCGCTCAATAACATGACTGACCGCAGCGCAACCATCAATTTCATCTGTTCCAATCTGAATATCAGCAACAAAGAACGAATTGCGCTGTTGGAGGAATCTCATCTCTTCGACAGAGCATACCGTCTGTTGGGCATTCTGCAACGCGAATATCAGTATGTATCATTGAAGATGGACATTCAGATGCGTACTCGAGAAGAACTGGACAAGCAACAAAGAGAATATTTCCTGCGCCAGGAAATCGAGAACATTCAGGAGGAACTTGGCGAGAAAGGCTCTGACGACATATCCAGAATGCGTGAAGCAGGAAAGAAGAAGAAATGGAATGAGCAGACGGAAGCACTATTTAACAGTTCGCTTGAAAAACTTTCAAGACTCAGCAGCCATTCTCCTGACTATCAAGTAGAATACACATATATCCAGACGCTGCTTGACTTGCCATGGGGCGAATACACAAAAGACAACCTAAACCTCAGCAACGCAGAACGCGTGCTGAACAAGGATCACTATGGCATGGAAGCTGTCAAGGAGCGTATCATCGAGCATCTGGCAGTATTAAAAATGAGAGGAGACTTCAAAAGCCCCATCATCTGCCTGTATGGCCCTCCAGGAGTAGGAAAAACGTCATTAGGAAAGAGCATTGCCAAAGCAATGAAACGCAAATATGTGAGAATGTCGTTGGGAGGATTGCACGATGAATCAGAAATTCGTGGCCACAGAAAAACGTATATAGGTGCTATGGCCGGTCAAATCATCAAAAACATCAAGAAGGCTGGCAGCAGCAACCCTGTGTTCATTCTCGACGAAATAGACAAGGTTGGACAGCAATCCAACCACGGCGACCCGTCTTCAGCCTTGCTGGAAGTGCTTGACCCAGAACAAAACTCTGCGTTTCACGATAATTATCTGGATACCGACTACGACTTGTCGAAGGTGATGTTTATCGCTACTGCCAACAACATCAATACGATACCTGGCCCGCTGCTTGACAGAATGGAACTGATAGAAGTGAGCGGTTATCTAGCTGAAGAAAAAGTGGAAATTGCCAAGCGACATCTTGTACCTCAAGAGCTTGACAACCTGGGCATGAAAGACAGCGGAGTGAAATTGTCGAAAGCTGCCATAGAAAAGATTATCGAGGATTACACCCGCGAATCAGGTGTACGCGACTTGAACAAGAAGATAAACAAAGTGCTCCGCAAGGTGACGCTCAAGTATGCGAAGGATGGAGTTCTCCCTGAAAAGGATTTAAGTACAACCGACATCAGAGAATATCTTGGCACAGAGCCTTATAGCCGTGACAAATATCAAGGCAACGAGTATTTTGGCGTTGTGACAGGATTAGCGTGGACAAGTGTTGGCGGTGAAATTCTTTTTGTGGAAACATCTATCGACAAGGGGAAAGGAGGCAAACTTGGACTTACAGGAAATTTGGGTGATGTGATGAAAGAATCGGCTACCATTGCGTTGCAGTATCTGAAAGAACATTGTGACATTATAGGTATTGCACCCGACTTCTTTGAGAATCACAACATTCATATCCATGTACCCGAAGGCGCAACTCCAAAGGATGGTCCATCTGCAGGCATCACGATAGCGACCTCGCTGGCAAGTGCCATTACAAAACGAAAGGTAAGGAAAAACATTGCCATGACTGGCGAGATTACACTGCGAGGAAAGGTGCTTCCCGTAGGCGGCATCAAGGAAAAGATTCTTGCGGCTAAACGTGCTGGCATTACAGACATCCTCATTTGCCAAGAAAACAAGAAAAATATTGACGAGATTCCAGCAAAGTATGTGAAAGGCGTAAAATTCCACTATGTGGACAACGTGAAAGACGTGCTCGATTTTGCCCTGATATAATAATAATGCTGCTATCGTATCCATAAAGACATGACTTTTCAGATTCAACATAAAGATTCGGCCTCTGATGCTCGTGCTGGCATCTTACACACAGAACATGGAGACATACAGACTCCTATCTTCATGCCCGTCGGAACACAAGCAACGGTAAAGGGCGTGCACCTCCACGAACTGATGGACGACATCAAGGCACAAATTATTTTAGGAAACACGTACCACCTCTATCTCCGTCCAGGATTGGAAGTTATCGAGGCTGCAGGAGGTCTTCACAAATTCAATGGTTTCAGCAGACCGATGCTAACAGACAGCGGCGGCTTTCAGGTATTTTCCTTGGCTGGCATCCGTAAAATCAAGGAAGAGGGAGTAGAATTCAGAAGTCACATTGACGGCAGCAAACACTTTTTCACGCCAGAGAAGGTGATGGACATAGAACGCACAATAGGAGCTGACATCATTATGGCTTTTGACGAATGTCCCCCAGGAACAAGCGACTATAATTACGCGAAGAAATCTTTGGATCTAACTGAACGATGGCTTGACAGGTGTATCAATCGTTTTAATGAAACTGAACCCAAATACGGATACCAGCAAAGCCTCTTCCCCATTGTACAAGGATGTACATACAAAGAATTGAGAAAACGTGCAGCCGAAAATGTGGCAGAGAAAGGAGCAGACGGAAATGCTATTGGCGGATTGGCTGTGGGCGAACCAACAGAGGTGATGTATGAAATGGTAGAGGTAGTCAACGCCATTCTTCCCCAAGACAAACCGCGTTATCTTATGGGAGTTGGCACTCCTATCAATCTGCTGGAGTGCATAGAAAGAGGAGTTGACATGTTTGACTGTGTTATGCCAACAAGAAATGGAAGAAATGCACAGATATTTACCAAGCACGGAACCATCAATCTGCGTAACAAGAAATGGGAGATGGATTTTTCCCCACTTGACCCAGAAGGAACATCCTATGTTGACACTACCTATACAAAAGCCTACGTCCATCACTTGTTCAAGGCGCAAGAATTGTTAGCGATGCAAATTGCATCTATACACAATCTCGCCTTCTACCTGTGGCTTGCAGGAGAAGCAAGAGCACATATCGTGGCTGGAGACTTCTGTGTATGGAAAAAGAATATGGTGGAAGAATTGGGCAAAAGAATGTAATCATTCATTTTGCAAACACAAGCATTATACATTATATATAATATACGTATAAGAAACGGATTACTCTGAAAGTATTAAGAAGCATGAACAATAACGGTAAGGATACTGCGATTGAAAATAGAAGTACAAAGACCAAGAAAACGTCTTTCGCTTCACATTCTCAATCTGCTACAAAAACATCGTTTTTTCAACGGATGAAAAGGTACATACCCTTGTCAAGGCTTGACCGTTATATCATTGGGAAATTTTTAGGCACATATTTCTTCTCTATTGTATTGATTATCAGCATCGCCGTTGTATTTGACTTCAACGAAAATATTGATAAATTTCTGAAATACAATGTATCCATAGAGGAAATTATATTTGACTACTATCTGAACTTTATCCCATTCTATTCCAATCTGTTCAGCCAGCTGTTTGTATTCATTGCTGTCATTTTCTTCACCACAAAACTTGCTGATAATTCAGAGATTATCGCAATGTTATCTACAGGAACAAGTTTCAGGCGCCTCATGCGTCCTTATATGATATCGGCAGCCATCATTGCATTGCTCAATTACGGACTCGGATCCTATGTCATTCCTGTGGGAAATGTTAAACGGGTTAAATTTGAGAACAGATACAAAAATAGAGGAAAGCAGGATTTAAGTGTCAATGTCCAGCTGGAGGTTGACAGTGGAGTCATCGCTTATTTCGGACGATATGAGGAAAGCCACAAGATGGGATTCGAGTTCACGCTTGACAAGTTCGAAAACAAGAAACTTGTCAAGCATCTGCAAGCCATGACTATACAATATGACACGCTTTCATACGAACCATATCATTGGATTATAACAAATTACCAAACCAGAGATTTGCAAGGAAGGAAAGAAATTATTCAAAGCGGCAGCAAACTTGATACCATCATCAAAATCATGCCACAAGACTTGCTGGCTTCGCGAGATATGGAAATGACTCTAACGACTCCTGCACTAAAAACATATATAGACAGGCAAAAGTCCAGAGGATTCGCGAACATCCAGAAGTTTGAAGTAGAATATTGGAAACGTGGGGCAACATCATTTGCAACATTCATATTAACTATCATCGGTGTATCCATCTCTGCAAGAAAGAGGAAAAACGGAATGGGTATCGCATTAGGCATTGGACTTGCGCTTATCCTTACCTACATCATGTTCCAAACTGTCGTTTCAAGTTTGGCCATCAACGCAAACTTCCCAGCACTCATTGCCGTATGGATACCCAATGCCGTATTTGCACTTGTAGCACTCTACTACTACAAGAAGGCACCAAGATAATAAACTATTGATTAACAGAAAAAAAACAGTACTCAAGTGTATTTTGACGAATTAAACATATCTGATGAACTTCTTGACGCTCTTGAGGCGATGAACTTTGAAGAGTGTACCCCCATTCAGGAGCAAGCTATCCCAAAAATCCTTGAAGGGCACGATTTGATGGGCATCGCACAAACAGGCACAGGAAAGACTGCTGCCTATCTGCTGCCTGTACTTGACGAACTAAGCCACGGGAACTACCCCAAAGATTCTGTCAACTGCATCATCATGTCTCCCACACGAGAACTGGCACAACAGATAGACCAGCAAGTGGAAGGATTCGCCTACTACCTTGATGGCGTATCTTCTGTTGCCGTATATGGAGGAAATGACGGCATTCGTTTCGAACAAGAACGCAAAGGATTAAAACTCGGCGCAGACATCATTATTGCCACGCCTGGCCGGCTCATCAGCCATTTGAACGGAGGGCATATTGACTTAAAGAAGGTTTCATTTTTCATTCTCGATGAAGCAGACCGCATGCTTGACATGGGATTTTATGACGACATCATGAAAATCGCCAGCTACCTATCAGAGGAAAGACAAACTATCATGTTTTCTGCAACAATGCCTGAAAATATACAGAAATTAGCACGAAACATTCTCCATGACCCTGTCGAAGTCAAAATTGCCGTTTCTAAACCTGCTGAAAAGATACATCAAATCGCCTACTTATGCCATGAAGGCATGAAAGATAAAATAGCGGAGAAGGTTTTAAGCGACAAATCACTTGACCGCGTCATTCTTTTCGCCTCTTCCAAGATGAAAGTCAAGGAATTAAGCCTTAACTTAAAAAGAAAAGGGTTTAATATTGGAGCTATGCATAGCGATTTGGAACAGAAAGAACGAGATGAAATCATGCTGGGCTTCAAGAACCGCCGCATCGGTATCCTCATTGCAACAGACATCGTCAGCAGAGGAATTGACATAGACGACATCCAGCTAGTAATCAACTATGATGTCCCACGTGACCCAGAAGATTACGTTCACCGTATCGGAAGAACAGCCCGAGCAAACAGAGAAGGACAAGCCGTCACCCTCGTCACCCCTCGCGACTGGCATCACTTGCTCAAAATAGAAAAACTCATTGAAAAAGAGATAGAAAAACCAGACCTGCCAGAAGGATGTGGTGAAAAGCCACAAATGCCATCAGGTGAAGGTAAACCTAAACGACGCTATTATGGGAAAAAAGGAAAATTCCATTCTGGCAAGGGGAAAAGTAATTCTAATCCAAACAAGCAACAAAACAAGTCTCATCAACCCAACAAACAGACACAAAAAAAGTCACAATAAATTAAAAAACTGCCTTTTCAAGCAACTTTCAGCTTTTTTAACTTGTCTAAACAACAGAAAGTTTGCCGACTTACTAAAAAAGGACTAATTTTGTAAAAAATTCACGATTCACATATTTTTAACAACATAATGAAGAAATTATTATTTTTCATCATCACCATACTTTCTACAACCATCAGCCATGCTCAGAATGGTATCAATACTCCTTACTCTCGATACGGATTTGGCATTCAATCCGAACGAGCAATGGGATTCAACAAGGGAATGGCTGGAGTAGCCCAAGGTTTCCGTGATGGTCAGCAAATCAATATTGCCAACCCTGCTTCTTACTCTGAGGCAGATTCTCTTACTGCATTATTCGATTTAGGACTGTCTCTGCAAAACGGAAACTATAAGATGGGGAATCTGCAGCAGAACATACGTAATACTAGTTTCGACTATTTCGCATTTCAATTCCGTGCAGCAAAAAACTGGGGCGTAACGCTGGGAATCATGCCTATTACAAACATCAAATATAACTTCACCTCTTCTGCCGAGGCACTTTCTGGAACAGAAAATGTAACGTCCTCTTATAATTTCAATGGAGACGGAGGTTTGCGTGAAGTTTTTCTGGGTATGGGCTGGCGTCCAATCAAGCCTTTATCTATTGGCTTCAATGCCAGTTATCTGTGGGGTGATTATACCCACAACATGACCATGGCATTCAGTGAATCATCTGCTTTCAGCATGGCACGTATCTATTCTGCAGAAATCAACACTTATAACCTACAGGCTGGTCTTCAATACATTCAGCCTATCAACAAAAAGGATAAGATTGTTATTGGCGCAACATACACTTTGGGGCATCATGTAAACAATGATGCTTATCGTAAAAATGAGACTCTCAACAATGCAACAATTGAGACTGAATCTACGGATACAATCAAGAATGCATTTCAGTTACCACACTCCATTTCAGCAGGTATAACCTACTATCGTTCAAACAATTTACGCATTGGAATTGATTTTGAACTTCAGAAATGGAGTGATTGCAAATTCCCCAATCAGCAAACAAGCTTATCAAACAACAATTCCTCGCAAACAAACTATTACCTATCATCAAAAGGTCAGCTGAACGACCGCACAAAATTGGCAGCAGGATTTGATTGGATTCCAAACGCATCATCACCAGACAGCTATTTCAGCCGATGTACCTACAAGGCTGGTGCCTATTATTCAAAAACTTATGCAAAAGCTGACATCACGGGGACAGTCACAGACAAGCCTTACGAATTTGGCCTTTCTGCAGGTATAACATTCCCCATTGCAAACAAACATATTTATTACAACATTCCTCGAATCAACTTTTCTGTTCAATGGGTACATGCAAACATCCCATATCTGAACGCAGCAACCATGCGCCAAAGTGCCCTAAAAGAGAATTATCTAAAATTCTGCATTGGAGTGTCATTCAGCGAACGATGGTTTGAAAAATGGAAAGTACAATAATCAAAGACTTGTAGATGGTTAAATAGGAAAATCCCCATCCGAAAAAGCAACTTACCTACAAAAAAAGGGAAGAAACTTTCATTTTGTAATTCCCTTCTATTATCTTTGCATACGAATAAACACAAAATCGAAAATTCTAACTATAACAAATTATGAAAAAAATTCTTTTGACATTCACAATGGCTTTAGTCTCTGCTGCCGCTTCGGCACAAGACCTCAAGGGAACAACCATCTACGACCGTATTGGCCATGGACAGGATTCTATCGATGTTCTTGGAAGCTTAAGCCTCTATCAGGAATCATTTAAATCACAAGACTACCTCGAAGCTCTTGAGCCCTGGGAATATGTATTCGAGAAAGCTCCACTTTCAATGATACGCGTCTATACCGATGGTGCCTGGATGTTTGAAACACTCATTCAGAAAGAAACAGATGCCGCTAAAAAGAAGGAGTATTTCGACAAGCTCATGAAAATTTATGACCAGAGACTCGCAAACCTTGATGCACTGAATTCTTTCGCTACTCCCAAAACAACATCCACAAAAGGTAATATCATCTGTCGCAAAGCATACGACTACTACTATTTCTGCCCAACCATGGACAGCGAAACTGCCTACAAGATGTTCAAAGAGGGTATCAACGACATGGGTCCAAACACTGAAGCATTCGTACTCTACGCATTCATGGACTGCTCATACCGTCGTTACATGGCCAACAAGACAAACATTGACATCCGTCAGGAATTCATCCAGGACTACATGCTTACCAACGATATCTGCGATAGACTTCTTGAACAGGCAAAAGAATACCCATCTGAAACAATCCCTGCTGATCCAGAATCAGAAGATTCGACAAAATGGGTAGAGCAAATCAAGCTCCACCCTGAAGCAGAAAAAATCATTACTGCTTACCAGCCGACACAAACTCAGGCTAACGACCTGTTTGTATCTTCAGGTGCAGCAGACTGTGAAGCTCTCGAAAGAATCTATTCAGCACAAGTTGAAGCAAACAAGACTAATCTTGAATATCTCAACGCTGTACTTGCCATCCTCAACAAGTTTGAATGTGACAAATCCAACATCTACTATACAGCAGCAGACTATGCTTACCAGATCAACAAGACTCCACAGGCAGCCATCGGTAAGGCTTCAAGACTGCTGAAAGAAGATGATGTAGAAGGAGCAATCAAGTACTTTGATGAGGCTATCGAACTCGAGACAGACGAAGCTAAAAAAGCTAAATACTCATACATCGTAGCAGCGCTCATGTTCAAGCAGGGAAAGATCAGCCAGTGCCGTCAGTACTGTAGCAAGTCTCTCCAATTTAATCCTTCTAATGGTGACGCATACCTTCTTCAGGCAAGCTGTATCGTACGCATTGCTACAGGCGATCACCTCCAGAAGAGCTACTACTATTGCCTCGCAACAGACTATTGCAACCGTGCAAAAGCTGTTGACCCTGCAACTGCTGCAAAGGCAAATCGTCAGGCAGCAACTTATGCTTCATACTACTATCCAAAGTCAGAAGCATTCTTTGCTGGCATCAAGGCTGGACAGAAAGTTAGCGTAGCAGGAGAAACAACAACACTTCGCCTCCGTTAAGCAAAACATGAAATTGAGAATCACACAGATAAGTAGCATTGCAGCAGTCATTATGGCTGCTGCAACGCTATCATTCCAATCGTGCAGCAATGATGACAAAGTCGTCGGACCAGACATTGGAGTACGTGATTCATTGCCGACACTCCAATCCATTGGCGTCAGCACTCTCATCAGCGACTCGGGCATCATTCGCTATAAAATAATAGCAGAAGAATGGTACATCTACGACAAGAAAGACCCTCAATACTGGTCTTTCGAGAAAGGTCTCTTCATTGAACGTTTCAATGAAAACTACGAAGTCGATGCCTTCATCTCATGCGACACCGCTTATTTCTACAACCAGAAAAGCCTCTGGGAACTTCGTGGCAGAGTTCTTGTCAAGAACCTGAAAGGCGAGACATTCAAGACCTCCCTGCTCTTTTGGGACCAGCGTGCTCATCGCATATACTCCACTGCATTCATGGAAATTGACGGGGAAAATCATAAATTATCCGGATACGATTTCAACAGCAATGAAGAAATGACCGACTATGTCATTCACGCATCAAAAGGGCAGTTCCCTATCGAAAGAAGCACCTTGTCGGCACAACCCGGCCATGCTAACACAACGCCCAAAGGCAGCCTATAAAGAGACTAACGGCAGAACGTAATTACCTTGTAAGGCAGAATGTAAAATCGATGCGCCCCACACCTCTTCATCGGTGTGGGGCGCATCGATTTTTATTTATCCAATCATTCAAATCAGAGATTCCCCCATAAGTCTTTTTACTCTTTTTTCTTATTATTTAACGTGAGTTCGACGAATTCACGTTATTTAAGTGTACCCCTCAGGGCCGTTGTGGTGAACCCGAGGGGTACACTCATTTTAATCTGCCATTTTCATCCCCAATAGAGGCAAAAACTCATCGCAACAGAAGAAATAGATTGTTATGAAACACACAAAACGAAAACAATGTGAAAAAATCTTACTGAATATCATGCTAAAGTAAGTTTTTTTTTGTACTTTTGCATGATTTTGCGAATTCGTGTACGAACGACACCTAATTTCGTAAGATCATACCATTAATAACGAAAAAAATAAACAATAAAAAATAATTAAAAAATGGCAGCATTACAAAAAATTAGAAGCAAGGGAGTACTCCTTGTTACAATCATTGCCGTAGCACTCTTCTTCTTTGTTGCAGGGGACCTTTTCAGAGGCCTGGAAAGCCTTTTCCAGAACTCCAGCCAGCAGATTGGAGAAGTGAATGGCAAATCCGTTTCAATCCAAGAGTATCAGAAAATGATTGATGACCTCGAGGGTTACTATGAGATTGTTCAGCAGAAAAGTTCTTTCAACGAGGACGAGCTGAACCGCATCAAGGACGAGGCTTGGCAGACTTACATTCAGTCACAGCTCATCCAGAAGCAGTGTGAAGAACTTGGCTTGGCAGTTTCTGACGACGAAGTTTCTGATGTTATCAGAAGTGGCTATAGCCAGATGCTCCAAGTGCCAATCTTCATGAACCAGCAAACTAATCGTTACGATTTCTCTATACTCAGCGGATTCCTTTCTGAGTACAAGAAGTTGAAAGATGCAGGTACACAGATTCCTGAAGCTTACGAAGACATCTATCAGTACTACCTCTTCGCACAGCGTCAGATTCGCGACCAGTTGCTCATGCAGAAATACCAGGCTCTCCTTTCACAGAGTTTCCTCTCTAATCCTGTAGAAGCAAAGATGGCCTTCGACAGTCGTGCTGACGAGGCTGATATTCTTCTTGCAGCGATTCCTGCATCTTCTGTAAAAGACGATGAAGTAACTGTTTCTGACGAAGAAATCAAAGCTAAGTACAATGCAGAAAAAGAAGAGTACCAGCAATATATTGAAACTCGTGACATCAAGATTATCGACATCCCTGTTGTTGCAAACGTTACAGACAAAGAAGCAACAGAAGCAGAAATGGATGAGATTGCTGCAAAATTGAATGATGCAGCAAACAGTACTACAGCCGGCAATGTTGTAAGACAAGCTGCATCTCTCATTCCTTACTCTGACATTTACAAAACAGCAGAGGCTTTCCCATCAATGATTGCATCGACTCTGGATTCTGCGGTTGTTGGCAGCGTAAAGCCTGTTACATACGATGCTTTGACTAACACTTACTACACTTACAAAGTGATTGGCAAAACCGTTCAGGCAGACTCTGTACTCTTCCGTCAACTTGGTGTTGTAGGCAAGGATGCAGCAGACATTGCTATCAAGGCAGACAGCATCATCACTGCTTTGAACAGCGGCGCTCAGTTTGGAGAAATCGCCAAGAAATACAATCAAGCTAGCGATTCAGCATGGATTGTTTCTGACCAGTTCCAAAACGCATCACTTGATATTGACAACTCCCTGTTTATCAGCACACTCTACGGAATGAAGGCCGGTGAGACAAAGAAATTGAAATTCGACAGCGGCGCAACAGTTATACTCCAAGTATTGGAAACTGCAAATCCTGTAACCAAGTACAATATTGCAGCAGTTGTAAAGGAACTCAAATTCTCAGACGAAACATACAACAGAGAGTACAACAAATTTTCTTCTTTCGTCGCAGAAAACACAACACTTGAACAAATCGAAGAGAATGCCGCTAAAAATGGTTACAATGTTCGCCCAATCAACGATTTGACTAATTCAGCTCACAACATTGCAAACATTCGTGCAACTCGCGAAGCGTTGAAGTGGGTATTTGACGAGGCTGAAGTTGGCGACGTATCTCCACTCTATGAATGTGGCAATAACGACCGTCTCCTCCTCGTGGCACTCACAGGTATTAACAAAGCCGGTTATCGCTCTGCTGAAAAGATGACAGAAGTGCTCAAAGAAGAACTCATGACTGAGAAAAAGATTGATAAAATCTACGAATCTGCTAAAAATGTAAAGAATATTGAAGAAGCAAAGAGCGTGCAAGATGCCATCATCGACACAGTCAAGCACGTTTCATTTAGCGCTCCTACATTTATTGCAGCCACAACCACTTCCGAGCCAGCAATTGGCGCTGCTGCCTACAAGACTGCAAAAGACGAATTTGCAGGTCCTATCAAGGGTAAAAATGGTGTTTATATGTTCCAGACACTCAACAAGACCAAGACATCAGAGCAATATGATGCTAAGTCAGAGCAGAACGCTGCAGCAATGAACAACTACCGTTACGTTTCTAACGCAATCATCAATACGCTCTATCTCAAAGCAAACGTAAAAGATAGCCGCTACAAGTTCTTCTAAAAAGAATAACTACACATTATTTATATATAAAGAGAAGACGGAAACATTTCCGTCTTCTCTTTATATTAACAAACTTAAAAACATACCAGAATACCTTAAACAGACTCCGTGATGGCACATTGCTTCATTTTCAAGCAGCATACCGCTTCATATAACAAAGAGCTATTGCTTTATAAGCTAACATGGCACAACATGATCTTTTTACCATAAATTCCTATTATTATTCCATAAGACCTTACTACATAAGCAAGAACCATTTCCACAAAATATTCAAACAAGAAATCCTTGTCCTTCCGTAAAAAACACTAAAATGATGATATACCCCCCAAAAAAATTTGGTTATATTGAAAAAAAAACATATATTTGCACAATAAAATGCATTTTTATGGTACAAAACCTATTAAACATAATTAAAGTCCTTCTAATTGCAGTTTGCCTGGCTATACCATGTGGAATGATGGCACAAGACAATTCTTCTCAACCTGAAATGGAGCAGAACCAGATTGTTGTAACTATCAGCAAAACCTATTTGCAGGTAAAACATGCAGAAGGGAATGTTCTAGAAATCTTTAGCCTCATAGGCGAGAAAGTATATACACAACGTATTGAAAGCGACTCAAAAACATACGAGTTATCTCAATTACACAAAGGATATTATATCGTCAAAATAGGCAAGCTTACACGCAAAATTTATTTGCACTAAATAATTATTTAACAGCAACATATAAGTGAAAGTCGGTTTTCTCTTGCAAGATACACTGTACTTTCACTTTTCTTTTTAATTATATTAAACCATTTCCTGCCAATTTTGTCAAATTAGGAGAATAAAGATAATGGGAAAAATAGACGAACAAGACATATTAAACAGGTTGCAAAATCCTCTCACCAGGCGAAGAGCCTTCGAGAGTATTGTCAACGTCTATTCACGCCAATTGTATTGGCAAATACATTACATCCTACAAAACCATGATGACACCGACGATGTACTCCAGAATACTTTCATCAAAGCATGGAAAGGGATAGAAAGATTCAAAGGGGATTCTGCCATGTATACATGGTTATACAGAATAGCTCACAATGAAGCAATTACATTTCTAAAACAACGCAAACAATTATACTCTATTGATGATGAAGACTTTACCGAGCAAGCAAATTTTGAAGCAGATGAGTATTTCGATGGAGATGCAACACAAAAACTCCTGATGCAGGCTGTTTCCACGCTACCAGCCAAACAACGACAAGTTTTCTGCCTCAAATACTTCGAAGATAAGAAATACGAGGAAATTTCCGAATTGGTCGGCACTAGCATTGGCGCATTAAAAGCATCATATCATATTGCCGTAGAAAAAATAACAACTTTTATCAAATCAAAAGAATAAAAAAATAGCATCCAAATTAAACCTTCGCTAAATTAGAACGTCCAACTAACAAACTAAAAACCAAAAAGTATGAGTAAAAAAGATAACCGAATATTGAATCAGGAATGTGGCAGATACCCATTTAAGGTTTCTGACGAATATTTCGACAATCTGACAGCTCGTATCATGGCACAGATTCCTGAAGAATCCGCAGGAAAAGAAACAAAAGTGATAAGCATACAGCGCAACCGCCGCAATCTTTGGATAAGCACAATATCCATCGCAGCATCTCTCGTGCTTGTTGCGACTATTGCACTAAAGTTCATTTCGATGCCATCATCCACCCCGATTGAAGAACAAACAGCAGACGTCTTGATTGACAATGATTATAACGAGGCG
>JAEIGA010004816.1_pt1 | contig 20775 bp, 20 predicted proteins | sample 9270691 | NCBI WGS metagenome assembly JAEIGA01 (sample SAMN17057246, study PRJNA624740) | gut metagenome | biome: biome; isolation source: fecal sample | host: Bos grunniens | place: China: Xizang | collected 2019 | reverse complement strand
TATATATTAAAAGATATGCTTATTGATACTATTTATACCCAACTTGCATTGTTTTTGCCACAATTAAAAATACTTCGTAACTCTATTGAAATAATTCAAGATAAGGAGCGCGGAAAGGCTTACTGTAGATTTTCCGGCATTAATCAAATCGATTATACTCATAATACGTTCAATCTTCTTTTATTTGAAGATTCTGATTTTTAAAGGAGCCATTAAATGATTACACAAAATGAATTATCTTCATTGAATTTATCACCAACTAAAAAAGACTTTGTTCAAATTTGGAATGAACTAATAGAAGTTGCTTCAAAAATAACCGAACGTTGGGACCCTACAAGTACAAATGAAAGTGACCCTGGTATTGTTTTACTTAAAGTACTTGCTGGTATTGCGGATAAGTTAAATTATAATATCGATAAAAATATTCTTGAAGCCTATATGCCGACTGCTGCACAGATGGAGTCTATGAGAAAGCTTTGCGAGCTTGTTGGTTATGATATTAAATATTATCAGTCGGCTGAGACTAAGGTGAGAATTACCTACACAGGAGAAGAGGATCTTCCCAATGTTGGACTAGCTTTGCCTAAATTTACTACAATTACAAATGCAGATAAAGATATAACCTTTGTAACTACCAACTCAGTTTCTAAAACTTTTACAAACGCTACTCGGTATGTAGAAGTACCATGTATTGAAGGACAGATAAGTCAATGTGAAAGTGTAAATGAGAATAATTTAATAACTCTTTCTCAGTTGGATGCTAGTAATAGATACTATCTACCTGAAATTCAAATTGCTGAAAATGGTATTTTTGTATATAATGCTGAGGCAGACTTTACTGACGGCATTGAATGGAAGCAGGTTTCAAACTTAAATACTAGACCACCTAAGAGCCGTGTTTTTAAGTTTGGATACGACTCGCAGGAGGGTCGTCCTTATTTAGCTTTTCCCGATGACGTTGGTAGTCTAATTGAAGATGGCTTATTTATATATTTTATTAGAACAAGCGGATTTAATGGCAATATTTCACCAAACACTCTTGAAGTTTTGGAAATTCCTACTGGAGAGTCCTGGAACAATTATTCAGCAGAACAGTTTGAAGTTGTAAATGTTGATGCAGCTACAAATGGCGCAAATGTAGAAAGCATTTCTGCGGCCTATAATAGCTTTAAAAAGACTGTTGGAACATTTGATACCCTAGTAACTTGTCGTGATTATATGAATAAGATTTATTCATTAATGGGTGCAAATAATTCTCCGTATGTATCTAACATACTGGTTACCGATATCAGAAATGATATTAATAATGCTATAACTCTCTGCAGTTGTAACGAATTTGGTATTCTATATAAAGAAACACCGCTGCTTAGCTCAGTTTCAGCGCGTCCGTGCTCGATTAGACGAACTGAGCCTACAGAGGAGGCTAACGTTTATAAGCTAATTATAAGCCAAGGCACACACGAAGAGGGTACTCCGTTAATGGACCACTTTGATTTAGTGCTATATCCGTTTAGGACATTTAACCAAGTATCGTATAATACAAAAAAATTAGCTGATGCGTATAATCAATCATTTACTTATGAGAACTTGAATAGAGAGATTGAAGATTCTTTAAAAGACTTTAAAACTTGTGCACATAATATAAAGCCTCCAGCAGAAGGAGACATTATTGCAATAAATAACTATTTAAAGCTCAACGCGCTTATTGCAACATCAACAAAAGTATCTGCAGTCGAGGCTGAGGTTATTTTACAGAATGTTAAAGTTGCACTGGTTAATGAATTTAATTTAAGAAACCTTGACTTTGGCGAAGAAATTCCTTTTGATAGTATTTTATCTGTAATCGAAAATGCTGACCCTAGAATTAGGGTAGTTTCTCTTCAGGAGCCTACAGTTCTTACAACGTACTCTGTAAAAGTTGGCAGTACTTCCAAAGAGTATGGAATTGCATCAGCTACAGATATAGCTGCAAAGAATAAGAATGTAACAATTAGTGGAGTAGATTATACGAATAATTGCCAAACTGCGAAAGAAATTTATAACAAGTTAGTACTGAGAAATATCTTAGCAGGTAGAGCTTCTTTATTTGACTACGATGAAACCTTTGTTTCTAACAACTCTGAAAAGCCTTATACGGTTACGCACGATATTATACAGAGCATTGACAAGGTAATAGCTGCCGGAGATAAAGAAACAGCCACTGACGCTGAAAAGCAAGCTGCGGCGAATGCAAAGACCTTAAAAGCCCGAATATTACACCACCATCAAGTGCTTGCGAATATTACGAATCCTGGCGAATATCTACTTTCAGGCATCACGGGGCTGTATAACGGCATTGTAACACTTAAAGTAGATAAGAAGCCTATTGGCGCGAGCGTACCCACAGCAAATGTATATGAAACTTATAAGCCCTTTGATAAGGAAATTATTGACGATATAAAACGTGTTGAAGCTGTTTGTGAGATTACTAGCAATGTTAAAAATGCGGAAGGTAATACAGTATTCAAAGATATTGAGCTAAAGAAAAATGAAGTTATCAAGTTCAGAGCTCCTAACTTGATAACTACTAAGACATTTCCTGCTTACGTTTACTATCGATTTGAAAGGGCGAGCTCTTCTAGCTCTGGAGGCCAGTCAACAGCTGGCGGAAGTTCTGCCGGACGCTATGCTCAAGCAGTATCGTTAAAAGAATTTACAACCAGCGTTATTGGTACTGAGCGTTTCTTTACTGACCTTTGGGGTAGAGCTGAAGAAGCTAATCGCTTGGTGACTAGGACTGCTGAAAAACCGGAATCTGGTAAACCCGATACTCGCCCCGACCTTCCCTCAATTTTTGCTCGAGCTGTTGCAGTGGGGGTAGACCCTAAAATTGATAATACTGAAATTTATTTGGAGCCAGACGAGCTTACGACTGCGCTCAATACACACTTCCAGAATTCAGATGCTGCGATTACAATTAAGTATTACCCGTTGAATCAGGGTACGATGAACACTTGGAGTAAATGCGTTAAAGGTTTTAGTCCCAACTTACCAGGAGATACGACGCTTTGGAGGCTTTCCTCCACTCATAGCCATCCAAAAGGTCGACTAGTCACGGAAGAACATCAGCGGCTTTATGCACAAGATGGTGATACTTTAGCCACTACCGATGTTGGTTTATCAACCTATATTTGTACAGATCTTGGTGCTGATCCTACTTTTTATTCAATACCTAAAGACAGCGACGTTGAGTTACGGAAGGGTGATAAGCTTTATATTCATTATACACCCTCAAGCACTAATGAGGCCGGTGAAACAGTGGATGCTGAGCCTATTACAACAGTATATGAGAGTAGCGACGAAGACGCTATAATTATTAAACCTTCTTTTGATTTAATACCATCGGAAGACGTAAAAGCTCAGGGCACTTCCTGGAAGAAAACTATATACTTTAACGGTAAAGAGCTAGGTTTATTATCTTTAGCGCCTAACGAGCAGATTGAGATGAGAAGTATCTCGAGAGTTGTTCTTAGCAAACCAGCTAGATTCTATAGAAATTTTGAAGCTAGTCAATTAGACGGTAATCCAAGTAGAATCGAGCAATATGAGCTTAAGGATGGAGAATACATTTTTTATACCGACCAAAATACTCAAGAAGCTGCTTACTATGGAAGCGGTTCAGTTATTACATTAGATCCCGGTGTGCGTATACCAAAGCCTACAACTTCTGTAGAAGTTTCTCAAATCTTAGAACATGGTTTACACATAGTTCCTTGGAGTTCTGATGTACTGTTATCCAAGGAGACAAAGATTACTATAACCGAATATCAGTATAGAACGCTTACAGAAGGTGATGTGTTAAATACGTTAACGATTCCTTCTGATATAAGTGAAAATACGCTAAGCTCTTCTAAGTGGACAAAGTGCCTAAGCACAAAAGAAACCCCGATTACTTATACTACTTCTGGCTCTGAAAATTCTATCACACTTCCCAAAATTGAGCTTTCTTCAGGGCCTACCACGTCTTGGGAAGTCTGCAGCTTTCTTGAACTGTCTACCTCGCCCGGCTACGCTCAGCCTTTGGAAGCAGTGGCAAAAGTGGTTGGAGAAGACGAGACCGCGGATGGTGAAAAGTCTCTTATACAGATTTCAAAAACTGATAAGATAAATCTTTATCGCGCTGATGGTACTCTCGCACAGACGATTCAACCCCAAAAGACAGTTAAGTCTGGCGTGGAGGTGTTTGAGCCAATTTCAATAAAGTTAGATACAATTGCTCAAGTAGCTTCTGGTGATTTTGAAATTAAAAAATCTGAAGATGAACAAGAAGACCAGAAAGAATTTTTAAAAATAAAAGTCTTTAAGGAGGAAGAACCCTCTCTAATTGAATTAAAGAATGACGAGCTTATAACACCAATTTCTGAAAAAACTCTTTATGCAGCAACACCCGACAATATAAATAACTATTGGTCAGCTATTGATATTGCAGGTAAGTTGGTTTCAGAAACAGAACCTCGAGCGTTTAAACTCAACTTTACAATTCCAGAAAATGCCGACTTATTTGGAATATTTAGTATTTATTTGGAGGTTGCTGAAGATAAATTAAATGCAGATAGCCACCAAAATATGCTCACAGGCGGCTCTAGAGTTTTTATTGATTTACCTGAAGAGTTTGGCGCATACAAAGAAGCTGTAACTATTTTTAATTATCAAGAGACTGTTAACAGCAATACTTGCTATTGGTGGTCAGAGAGTGCTGACTATGAAAAGAGTATACTCAATTCTTCCGGCCGCAGACTTTATTTAAGAGCTGGCTTAAACTGTATAAAAATCCATAAGTCTTGTAGTTTGCTTATTAAAGCAGAAAGCAATGCAGTTGGAACTGTTATTTATGATAGCATGCGGTTAGTCAAAGGTGTTAATACTCATGGTATAAATATGGATTTAATTGACTTTAATTTGGCTAATACCTTGGCAGACAATTCAAAAACTAAAGAGACGCTAGCAGATGATTTATTAACCGAAATAGCGCGATTAGATAGAAACCGTGAGTTTTATTACAATGTACCAGTCGAAAATAGTTTAGCAATAGAGTTTGATAATAACATAAGCACTTTCTCTAACTCCTATACACTTTATGACGTAAATAATATAAATAATGATTTTGTTATTTCAAAGTTAGATGTTAATTATCTAGATGAAGGACTCAGAATTGCAAAATCTTCTAAATACTAAGGAGTTGATATAATTTATGATTAATATAAAAAATCAAATACCGAGTGTTTACTATGATGCTTCACGAGATTTTCAAATACTGGGTCATTTATATGAAGTTGTGCTTAATTACGTTAAAACAAACGCAGATATGCTGTATCTGCTTCCAAACGGTTTGGAAGCAGATACACGTTCGATTGAACTACTTGCCACCACGCTTGGATTTAAGCTTAAACGAAATTACGATAAAGCACAACTTGCTGCTCTTGTAAGTATCTTTCCGCAGTTATTAAAAATTAAAGGAACTAAGAGAGCTATTGATTTAGCGGGAAGCGCGCTAGTAAAAGCTGCAGGTATTCCTGGAACGTTTGATAGCGCTATAGACAATCAAGTACTAACGGTTAAAATTCCAATAGAACTTTCTGATATTACATTATTTCTCGATTTGTTGCCTTATATTTTACCTTTTGGTATAAGGCTGTCAATAGTAAGAACTACTGCAATAAAGCGTGAGATAAAATCACCTCTCGGAATAACATCAGTTATGTGGAAATCGCTTCCTAGTGTAAGTCGAGACGGTAACGTGGCGTTTGGGCCACATCCTCTAGGCCTTGCTAAAATTTCTGAAAATGATGAGGGCATTTTATCAGTAGATTATTCAAATTCTAACTTTGTTAAAACTGATACTAATCCAAATGATAATAATAATGCTGTTGCGGGTCTATTCGGTACTTCGCCGATTATTACTTTTGTTCCAGGCTCAGACAGTAATGCGTATAACGAGGAGGAAAATTCATAAATGTCACATAATATTTTGAATGGCGGCATTGGCTATGAGGGTAAGATAACACTTACCCTCAAGAGTAATAATAGAGTACTTGAGTCACGTATATATAAAAACAAGGGTACTGCTCCACTATTTCAATTTTTAGGTAAATGCCTAGCCGGTGCCTATACTGAGGTAGAAGGTCTTTTACCAAACCAGATTGCACTTTTGTACAATCCAGCTTCCTCCACAGCTTCTGCAGATGAAGCTGCCGCGACGGCGGTAACAACTTTAATAGGCTACACACAGACCCCAAGTTTTAACGACAAAGCAGCAGAAGTTAAAGTTACATATAGTTTTGAAATACCTAGAACTAAAATAAGCGGTGATTTTAATCAAGTCGCGCTTTATGGAGCTGGAAAAACTGAACCAGATGAGGAATTTTCTGCTTATTATTACTTAACTGACGGCTCTGGCACTGACATTGTAGCACAACATATAAGCGAGTGGTCTGCTACAACAGTCTTATTGATCGACTGGGAACTTAGCTTGTCTAATAAAAATACAGAAGCTGATAACGCATGAGAGGAGGAAATATTAAAATGCCAGATATAAAAGATATAAATGGAATTAAGTATTTGCTAAAGGATAACAGAGTTTTTCTATCAAGTAAAAATATAAATATATTTCCGTGCTCTCGTAGAGGTGGCCAGTATAAATACGAAACAATCGAAGGTAATCACACAGCTGAGGTAACAGGTTATTACGACCCAGAGGCGCGTTTAAACACAGAACGTACGAATAGAATTAGCTCAGCCATTAATGGATTTACTGACAGCTTTATAGAAGAAGAGTATGATTCAAATAGTAAGTCGTTAGTATTTATATTAGCTGGTTATCGTGTAGAAGTAAAGAATTTTGATCCCTCAGATATTGTCAGCGTCCTGATGTCGGACGATACTAAAATTTATGCTCATTTAAGCTTGCATAGAAATATTTCTTTACTCGACGACGACTATGTTACCGAGATATTATATCGTCAGTCAGACGCAGAATATGATAAAAACTATTTGGATGTTAGTTATCCTAATGTTACCAGTGAAGATGATTTCTTTGTCGGAGTTTCTTTTATTGTTGATGATGATATAGCAGATAATAATATTACAGATGTTTTTACTCCACCTCATCTGCCACTTTTTGAATATGAGAATAATAGTTGGAAACTTGTACAAACTTCAATACTTCCAAAAATAGAGCACGGTGAAACAGAAGATTCAATAAAAATTAGTGGTAATCTTGGAATAAAAGATAATATTAATGTCGGCAACTTAACTAATGAAGAAAAAATAACAACCGATAATGGCGGTTACATTGTAGCTAAAAATGACATTATCGCCAGAAATGACCTTAAGGCTAACAATAATATCAGCGCCGGCGGGGATGCAGATATTACCGGAGAACTTGAGGTCACTGGAAATACTACTGTAAAAACAAGCTTAGTTGTGGGTGAGAGAGCCGATGAAGACTCAACAGAAGCTGGCACAATTACAGCTAAAAGGCTTATAAAAACTCCAACTTTAGAAGCTACCGCCAGTATTGAGACACCACTGCTTAGCATTATCAATGATGGTGAGGCACAAGCAAATATCGATAATGCTACTATTACAGGTGAACTTAGGGTTCAAAATGAAGGCAATGCTAAACTATTTGCAGAGGCAGCCGACATTACTGGATCCCTGCGAGTAACTCAAGGAGAGACAGAGCTCAAAAAGTTAACTGCCGAAAATACAGAGTTAGCCAGCTTAGAGGTCACAGGACAGTCTGATTTAGGTAATGTTGGTGCTAAAGAAATAGTAGCAAACGAGATCTGGCTTGATACTGTTGATAATAATATTATTGGTCAAGTGCCTGCTTTAGAACTTGCACATTTGACAAAAACAGATACTTATCAATTACGTGTTAAGTTTGGTACGCCGATAACAATTATAGAAGAATAAATTAAGAGATTGGGTTAACTGTACGGTTAGCCCAATTATTTTAATAAAATAATAATTTAATAATACGCTAAATTAATAGAGATGTGTGAGTTTAGCAAGTGAAGCTTTACTCTAATTAAAATAAATAAAGGTGGGAATGCTTCCGATGGAAATCTTTTTAACAACTGCAATTTCAGCAGCTATTACTCTGACAGTTACATTAGTATTTAATAAAGTAGTTGGTTGGCCAAAAACAATAAGAAAGCAGAGGGAGGCGGAGCATTTGGAAAAAGAGCGATTAGAAAAAGAAGCTAGAATACGTGATCAAAAAATCGCAACATTAGAAGCGGCCGTCGCATCTTTGCCTGGCTATCGTGAACAAAGTTTACAGATTCAGCAGCAGCTTCAAACTGCGGATACAACTATTTTAGCTACTTGTCAACAAATTCAAGCAGTTGTGGCTGAAAACCAGAGAATATTAAATGCACGCTTAGATAAGTTAGAAAAACGCGAAAAGAATGCTATTAGAGAAAAACTTTTAAATGAATATCGACTCATGACCTCTGATAAGCTCAATCCGTCAAAGTGCTGGTCAGAAATGGAGCACCACGCATTTTTTGAGCTAGTTAGTGACTACGAAGATCTCGGGGGCAATGATTATGTACACAGTATAGTTATACCTGAAGTTAATGAATTAATGGTAATTCCTATGACTGATACTGTGGCGTTAAAGAAAATGTATGACTTGCGAAATAGCGCTAAGTTTACAGAAGTAACAAAATAAAAATTGAAAGGATTTATTTAACATGGTAGAACAGATTATTTCTTTGATTACTGGACTTGCCGGATTAGTTTCTGCCGGTATTGCTGCTTACTTTGCAATTAAGACTTTTATTCAGAGTTTTAAGGATAAGAAAGCTACTGAAATTTGGGGGCTTATCATGAATATGGCAGACGCAGCAATGAAGGAGGCCGAGGCTAGTCAGCTTAACGGCGATGGAAAGAAACAACTTGTTATCGATACGGTAAAAGCTGGATTAAAAACTGCTGGATTAGACATTGCAGACTTTATTGACCAGCTCGGTAGCTATATTGATGACACAATCGCATTTGCAAATGGATTACAGAAAGCCAAAGAAACTAAAGAATTAAATAAGTAAATAAAAATAAAACCTGTCGTTTATTAGACAGGTTTTATTTTTTACAAAAAATTATTGTATAATATAAAGTAAAATAATAAAAGGAGCAAAATAATGTCTAAACAATATACTTCGGATAATATTAAAGTTTTAAACGATATTGAACATATTCAGCTTAGATCTGGCATGTATATTGGTGAAGCAAATGATCCTAGGTCACTTTTCTCAGAAATGTTTGATAACGCTATGGACGAAGTAAGTGCTGGGCATTCTACAGAGCTAGTAGTTGATGTTGACACAAAAGAAAATCGTTACACAGTACATGATTTTGGGAGAGGCATTCCACATGGCCTTAAAAAGCTGGATAATGGAGAAGAAAAAGAAGTTGTTGAAGTTCTAATGACTATCGCTAACTCAGGCGGTAAATTTGATAATAATTCTTATAATTATTCCGCCGGCCTCAATGGTGTCGGCATGACTGTCACAAATGCACTTTCTGAAACTTTCACCATCAGAACTAGGCGCGGCGGCAAATATGTTGAGGCTACTACTCATGGATCAGCAGATGTTGAATTGTCTAGAGGAAAAACTCAGGAGCACTCTGGAACGTCTGCTTCTTTTATTCCGAACAAGAGGTATTTTCATTCAGTAAAAATCCCGCACGATTTTATTATAAATCGTTGTAGAATTGCTTCAGCTCTCGGCTTTAGAGCGAGATGTATTATAGATAACGAAGAAATTGATACTAATTGTACAATTTTTGACTTGATTAAGGAAGAAGACACTAAGATAGCTACTTATGTAGATATTCCAACTATGGAAGTTCAGAATGACGCAGGAGAGTCTATGAAAGTAGCACTTAGGTATACTTCAGATACAAAGGATAGATACTTTGGCTATACTAATCTGCTTTCTAATTACCTCGGCGGTACGCATGTACAATGTTTATCTAAAGCTATTACAGCTACTTGGGAAGCTTTGATTAATAAGTATAAAAACCTAAAGCCTACTGTTGATTTGAAGCCTTCTGATTATCTTGTTGGCCTTCGTGGTATTTGTGCAGTTTTTATTTCACATACAGAGTTTTCTTCTCAGACAAAGGAGAAATTGGTAGTCAATAAGGCTTATTTTGACAGCCTTATGGAAGCTTTTAGTAAGAGTCTAACAAAGTACTTAACCAATAATATTGAAGTCGCACAGCAGCTTATAAAGCGTTTTGAGGAGTATCGAGTAGCCCAGAATGCTTTGCTTTCTCGTAAGGAAATTTCTTCCTTAATTAAGATTAATGAAGATTCTGGAGACAATATTAGACGTCGTTCTGTCGTTTCAAAACTCGTTGAATGTACGTCTAGAAAAAGAGATGATACAGAGCTTTTTATTGTGGAAGGCGATTCTGCTATGGGCCCGTATCTATATGTAAGAGATAAAGCAACGCAAGCAGTACTTCCAATCAGAGGTAAGATTCTTAATACTACTTATAAGGACCTTAAGGAAGTAATTCAGAACAAAGAAATTTGTGATATTGCAAACTCTATCGGCTGTGGCATCGGAGCTCAATGTGATGCCTCAAAGTCTCGTTATGAGAGAATAATTATTTCTGCTGATGCTGACCCGGATGGACTTCAGATCAATTGCCTTGTTCTTGCAGTATTTATTAACCTGTTTCCTGACATGGTTAAGCAGGGAAGAGTATTTGTTTCTTTGCCGCCTCTTTATTGCTGGGGTAAGTCCGCTAAGGATTACGGCTGGTGTAACAAGGTAGAGGATATTCCTGCTACTGCAAAAGATGTTCATCGCTTCAAGGGACTTGGAGAAATGAATGACGATCAGCTCTATTACTTCCTTGTAGATAAGAATACTAGAAATGTACTTCAGATTGAGTATCCTTCTGATATTGATGAGTTTAACAAAATTCTTGGTACTTCAGAAGGTAAGGGAAGTCTTCTTAAGGACCTTGGAATTATTTTAAATTCTGAGTCAAAGGTATTCACTAACCCTGAACCGGGTATTAAGCCTAGTAAGTTACCTGATAAGCTAATTGAAGAAATAAAAGCTACTTGTTCTGACGTAGCAAAAAATATTGAATTTGGTAAATCAGAACCTGAAACTATGACAGTAAATGTGTCTATAGAAGTTGAGCCAAAAAAGAAGCCTGCCAAGAAAAGCTCTACAAAAAAGATTGCAATAGTTGGTACAGGTAAACCTGCTATGCCAAGCCTGTTTGACGGTCTATTTGACTAAGGAGGATAATATATGAGTACTGTTGTACCTGTAAAAGACGCACTCGAACTTGCGTCTGAAAATTATAAAGAATATAGTATTTATGTTGCTGCCGGTCGCGCCTACGGCTCAGTAGTCGACGGCGCTAAAAGTGTACAGAAGAGAGTTATTTACTCTCTTTATAAGAAGGCACCGAGGTCTATTATTAAGGTAGCAGAAGCCGCTGGCTATTGTTTGGATATGCACCCGCACCCTACGGCCGTGCCTGAAGTTATTGTATCGCTCGGTGATAATAGTAATAAGTTTAATTTCTTAGACAAACAGGGAAACTTCGGTAATCGTATTAAAAATATCGAAGCTTCTGCTCCTCGTTATATTGGATGCAGACTTTCTGATCTTGCTATTGACCTTACTTGTGATGGTATCGAGTATTGTCCTACTATGACTGGCGAGCTCGATAAGCCTGAGCCTATTGCCTTGCCTACGCTGCTTCCTTTGTGCTTCTTAAACTCAATGTCCGGTATCCCTGCAGGCCTTCCTAAGCTCAATATTCCGTGCCTTGACATTGCAGGAATGTTTGATTATTACCTTGATATTTTGAAGCACAAAGATCTTAATTATGTACCCAAGAAGCTTCCTATTCCTAACGTTGGGGTGCCCATTCTGTCTGATAAAAAAGAGTGGGAGGAAGTCCTTAAAACTGGTAAAGGCTCTATCAAACTTGCTCCTGAAATGGAGATAGATAAGAATGGTACTATCACAATTACTGCTATGCCTGCCTCAAAAACTGCGGAGCATGTAAGAAAGATTATTGAAAAAGAAATCTTGCTTGACAAGATTGATATGAGAGATGAATCAACTTATGATACTCGTATCGTAATTGAGAAAGTCTATAAGAAGCAGTGTGATATGCAGGATATTTTTGATAGACTTTATAAAAAGCTCCAGACTTCTGAAACTTACAATCTCGCCTTCTTTGATCAGGACCACATATATGTGCCATGTAGCTTTGACTTAGTTGTAAAGTCTAATCTTAATTATTTGATTGAAACCCATACCAATAGACTTACTCATCAGATTGCTGAGAACCGAGAAAAGCTTCTTGTTCTTCAAATTATTGAAAGTCTTAAAAAGACAAATAACTGGAAGGATATCTTTGATCTATCTTATGACGATGCAGTAAATTTTATTGCAATGCGATTTAAAGCTTGTACCGTAGAAACCGCAAAAGAAGTGCTTAGAAAACCAATGTCGTATTTAACTAAAGCTCACGACCAAGAAATTATTGACCTACAAAACATTATTAGCGAGCTAGAAAATGACCAGTCAGATATTTTTGAGATGCTTGCTAAAAAGTATAAAGCTGTAAAGCAAAAAGTGCTTAAGGAAGTTGCTCCTAATACTACAAAGTTTATTTAAAATTTACGGTTTAAAATATAAAAGGCGGAGTACTAAAATATTCTGCCTTTTATTGTATTATATAATATAAATTTATATTATTATGGAGATTTATTAAATGGTAAAGCTTGACGAAAAAGATTTGTACCAGCTGCTAATTGCAGAATTTCGCTATGCTGTAAAACGAGATAATCATCTGGCGCCTGATACCTGCGCTCAACATATTAGGGATTATCTACCAGATCTGTCAAAGCAATGGCGGGCGCATACAGCAAAACAACTATCGGAAGAGATTATTGATGAAAGACTATGGCATAGTTGTTATATTGATCCAGAGTTTAAGTTTGAGAAGTGTGTTCACAGCTTTTTAAGCGAGACGCCAAAGAGACAACTTGATGAGGATTACGTCTGGGAAGACTTGCTTGTATTTTTAACTAACTACTTAGAGAGTCTGCCACATAATGTAGAAAAATATATGGAATATATCCGAGGTAATATGAATTATTCTGAAGGTATTGATTATTATTCGGCAGAAATTCATAATAAGATTACTGAGAATATAAATAAAAAATAATGTATTATATTATATAAATAAATTAATACTTAAGAGGTTTATTAATATGAAGGTTATTTGTATTTCAGCAAAAGCAAGACATGGCAAGGACGCTTCGGCAGAAATCCTAAAAAATATTTTTGAAGCACGAGGTAAAAGAGTTTTAATTACTCATTATGCAGACTTGCTTAAGTACATCTGTAAAACATTTTTTAACTGGAACGGTGAAAAAGATGACTATGGAAGAACAATGTTACAGACTGTTGGTACTAATGTCATCAGCGCACAGCAAAAAGACTTTTGGGTAAATTTTATTGTAAGTATTCTAAAGTTTTTCTACGACGAGTGGGATATTGTGCTAATTCCTGACTGTAGATTTCCTATTGAAATCGAAGTAATGAAGGATAACTTTGATACTACACTGCTACGAATTGAAAGACCTGGTTTTGATAATGGCCTAAGTGTAGCACAAAAAGCGCATGCTTCTGAAACAGCTTTAGATACTTATAAATTTGATACAATTATTTATAACTCTGGTTCTTTGGAAGAGCTCAGAGGCAAGCTAGTTGAGTATGCTAATACAATTTAATTACATAATAAATTTTAACTAAGGAGAATTATTAAATGAAAGCTTATTTAGATTACTTGCAGTACGTACTTGATAACGGCGTTATGACTGCAAATCGTACTGGCGTAAATACTTTGGCCTGCTCTGGTTATATGCTTAAGCATGATATGAAGGATGGCTTCCCGCTTCTTACTACCAAGAAAATGGGTATTAAGAATATTGCTTCTGAGCTTGAGATGTTCATTAAAGGAATTACTGATAAGCAGTGGCTTCTTGACCGCGGTAATAAAATTTGGGCAGAGTGGTGCAATCCTCAGAAAGTACCTTACGGTCATGACGAAGAGACTAAGGCTAGGATGATGGCTGAGCGAGATTTGGGCCCTATTTACGGAAAACAGTGGGTATGCTTTAACGGAGACGCTGAAAAGGGAAATCAGCTTAAGACTGCCATTGAAACTATTAAGAAAGACCCTACTTGTCGTAGACTTGTAGTTTCTGCTTGGAACCCTCTTCAGATGGATCAGATGGCTTTGCCGCCTTGCCATGTACTTTTTGAGCTTCTTTGTTATCCTGAACAGGGGACTATTGATATTCTGTGGTTCCAGAGAAGCTGCGACAGTTTTCTTGGAGTGCCTTATGATCTCGCTTCTTATGCCTTGCTGCTGACGCTTATTTGTAAGGAAACTGGGTATACTCCTGGCTGCGTTTACGGAATGCTCGGCTCATGTCATATTTATGAAAATCACCTTGATGTTGTAAAAGAGCAACTTAGCAGATCTACTCATAAGCTTCCGACAATTGAAATTGAGAATTGGAAGAACATTTGGGAATGGGAGTATACAGATGTAAAGTTACTTAATTATGAAAGTGAAGATCGACTTGTTGGAGCTATCGCAGTATGAAAACAATAATTGAATTGCCATGTTCTGTGGGAGATACTGTATGGGCAAGATCTTGGTGTTATGGTGAAGCAGGTAAGTTTAAGCCTTGGGTTATTACTAATTTAACTGTTACTCTAAATAAAAAAGGTAAGTGGACTAAAAAGTTTAGAGCTATGAAGCTGGTTAATGGGCAAGCTTCTGTACCATCTCTTGAGTTTAGCATTGATGATATTGGACATATTGTCTTTTTAGAGGAGCCTAATGAATAATTTTTTCAAACATCTTAAAACTATTAGAACTCATAGAAAATATGTCAGAAAGGCCTGTTTTAAAATAGGCCTATTCTGGCAGGGGCTTACTCATGACTTGAGTAAATATTCACTCACTGAAATGAGTATTTGTAAATATTATTCGGGTACCAGAAGCCCTCACCAAAATGCTCGTGAAGTGCTCGGTTATTCACCAAGCTGGATTCATCATTATCATACCAATAAGCATCATTTTCAATATTGGTGGGATGAGGATGAAGAAGGCAAAATTATTCCTATGAAGATGCCTTATAAGTATGTTATGGAAAGTTTCTGTGATATGCTTGGCGCTTCTAAAGCATATAATCCTGACAATTGGAAGCCTGAAATGCTTTTGAACTACTGGGAAACCAAGTGTAAAGGTAAGCGAATTCAGCATCCGGCTTCTGAGGAATTTCTTGATAAGATGATCAAAAATTTGGTTACTTGCGGTGAAGATACTTTCTTTGAGTGGTATAAGAATAATAAAGACTTTTTGAAGAAAACTTATGAGGAAATGTAATATGGAAAATAAGGAAAAGTTAGTTATTACGGCAAAAGAAGCTGAGAAGGCCACTATATACGGCGTCAAGATAGCGACTCCTGTTTATATCCAGTGTTGTTTGCTTTGTAAAAATACTCGAAAACTTCCTGAAGGTACACAGTACTGCAGTACTCCATGGGTTTGCGATGAATGCAAGGAAGCTATTGCTTTTATTAAAGATTTTAAAGCGTCTGCCAATAAAACTAACTTGAGGGTTCCGAGTCAGGGTTTGCCTAAAGTTGAAATAATGCCGCTATAAATAGGAGGTTAATGTGTTTTATTGTCCTGGAGAATTTTGTTCTAAGAAAAACGAGTGTTTACACCACCAGCTAAAAAATTCGACTAGAACTCTACAGCTGCTTGATATGTCTACCCAAGGACGCGGTTGGGGCGGAATAGATGAAAATGGAAACCGCTTCCATCATCAGGAATATGAGTGCGGCGATCGTGCTCCTGCGTATTATTCACTCTGGAAATGTGAGACTTGGGAAGATAAAGGCGAATTTGAAAATGCTAAGAACCCAGCTCATGCAGAGGGTTTGGCAGTTGCGCCAGGCACTGAGATTCTTATTGAAAACGAAAAAGGCGAGCCGGAAGTAATTATGTTTAATCCTAAAACACTCAAGCTGTCAACCAAGGTGCTGGATTGGCATTATAGTTTTAAGCTTTAAAATATCTAAGGCAGACTTTAAAATAGTCTGCCTTTTATTGTATTATATAATATGAATTATTAAGGAGAAAAGCATGAAAAGACCTTCAATAGATGAATACTATCTTAATATTGCTAAAGCAGTTTCAGAGCGGTCAACTTGCTTGAAGAAGCATTACGGAGCAGTTTTAGTAAAAAATGGAGAGATTATTAGCACTGGCTATAATAATCCGCCTCGCGGCGAGCCTCACTGCTGGAAGTGCACAAAATGCGATAGTGGTAAAGATATGGCTACGTTTGAAACCTGTCCGGCAGTTCACGCAGAAATGAATGCTATTATCAGTGCCTCAAGAAATGAGATGCTTGGAGCAGACCTTTATTTAGCAGGTTATAGCGTAAAAACAGGAGAGCCTATTGAGCGTGCAGCTTGGCCATGTGAGATTTGTCTAAGACTTATAAAGAATGCTGGAATTTACCGTATTATAAATAGCACTGGTGTTGTTTATATGAGACGAACAGAAGATCCAAGTAGTGAATTAATTCAGCTTAAAAAGGAGATTACAGTATAAATGGATAAACTTTTAATCGAAGCCGCACCCAAATCTGATTCTACTGACTGGAGAGATTTGATAGCTGCCACTAAAAGTGTTTATGTAACAGCAGATATTATGGTCCGCTGTGCTATTTGTGAAGAGCATGTTTCAATGAACTCTAATGATTATAGAGCTCATGGCGTATTTATCTGTGATAAATGTAAAGCAGCTATTTTGCATATAAGAAAACTTTTAGAAGACGGAGGAAGTGTGGTATGATTATTGGAATTGTTTGCGTAGACCGCAATTTTGGCATTGGAAAAAAGAATGATCTTCTCTTTCATTTGAAGAAGGATATGGAATTTTTTAAAAATACCACCATGGATAGTATTGTTTTCTGTGGATATAATACTCTTCTAAGTTTTCCCGGCAGTAAGCCTCTGAAGCATCGGTCTACTATTTGTCTTTGCCCAGAAGAAGTAGAAAGAGACGACTGCTTTTGTATCCATGATTTTGAGACAGCGGTAACGCTTGTAAAGGAACTTGCTAAAACTAAAAATGTTTATGTAATTGGCGGAGCTATGCTTTATAAGTCTATGTTGCCTTATTATGATGAGGTGCTTGTGACTAAAGTAGATGCTGACGGTGGAGCAGAGGTTTTCTTCCCTAATCTTGATGAGTGTCCAGAATTCACGGCTAGATGTGTCTCAAGTTGTGAAGATATGGGATATGATACTAGTTTTTGGACTTATAAAAGAAAGTAATACTAAAAGGAGAAGTAAGTGTTAGATTTTTGTGAAGAGCTCCCAGGAGTTTGGAGCTGGGGAGAAGATATTCCATTTCCTGATATTATAGAATACCTTGCATCTTTTGAAAATAATAAAAGTAAAAATTTAAAGCTAGTACATATCGCAAGTAATTTGTATCAATATTGCCCAGCATATGGGCTAAGCGCAGATCGCAAACAAGTGGTTAAAAAGCTTTATGAGGCGAAAGCACCAATTAACAATCAAAAAGATTTGGATATGGCGTTAAAGCATATCACAGTATTTATAAATGATGAATATTGTGTAGAAGAGGCTATACTTAACAGTGAATATGGAACACGTTATAAATTACGGTATTATAATAATACACATGGCGGTCTAGGGCGACCTTTAACTAAGGAAGAGCTTCAGGAACCTGACTTTGTAAATGACGACGGTTATCAGTTTGAAGCTAAGATGTGTTGGGAAGCTAAGGCATCTCAATTTACAAGCGATGCAAACATAGACCATGAGATTGACCCAGAAAACTTTAATGAAAAAGAGTTTTTAAAAGCCTTTAATAAGTTACCTCAGACTAAAGCTATGCATAAGGCTCCACTATGTTTCTGTTTAGTAAAGAAAAAGGCAACTTTTGGCTATGTAATCGGTATTAAAATACAAAAGATTAATGGAGTTAATTGCGGTGTTAGCGCGAAATTTCTCGGTCCACTAAAGGTGAATTACTTTAAAGCAAATTCAAAATTTATATAAAATTGTTATGCTAAAATAATTACCCCTATAAATGAAAGGAGTAAAATATATGTTACATTTACATCACAGTGGCTTTGTAGAAGGCCCCTGGGTTGATAGCATCGATGTAAGGGATTTTATTCAAAAAAATTATAAACCTTATCATGGTGATGCTACGTTCCTTGAAGGCCCAACAGAGCGCACTAATAACTTAATGAAAACTGTTCAGCTTCTTTTTGAAGAAGAGCGCCGTAATAATGGTGTAAGAGCCGTTGATACGGAAATAGTAAGCTCACCGACAGCTTATGAACCCGGTTACATTGATATAGACCAAGAAATTATTGTTGGTCTTCAGACAGATGAGCCTCTTAAAAGAGGCATTGCGCCATTTGGTGGTATTAGAATGGCGAGGCAGGCATGTGAAGCTTACGGCTATAAACTTAGTCCAAAAATTGAAGAAGAGTTTAAATATCGCACTACTCACAATGATGGTGTTTTTAGAGCATATACAGATGAGATGCGGGCGGCTAGAAAGTCACATGTAATTACAGGACTTCCTGATGCTTACGGTCGCGGAAGAATTATTGGCGACTACCGTCGTGTTGCTTTGTATGGCATTGATAAACTTGTCGAAGAAAAAATAAAAGATAGGAAAAAGCTAGCCTCAGCTACTTTTAGCACTGACACAATTCGCTTAACTGAAGAACTTCACCAGCAAATTGCATTCCTAAGTAAAGTTCAGGAAATGGCGAAGCAGTATGGTTTTGATATTAGCCAACCGGCTAAGAATACAAGAGAAGCCATTCAGTGGACATATTTTGCTTATCTTGCGGCTATTAAAGAGCAAAATGGCGCAGCAATGAGCCTTGGCCGTGTTGCTACATTTTTTGATATTTATGCTGAAAGAGACCTTGCCCTCGGATTTTTAACAGAACAAGAAGTACAAGAGCTATTTGATGATTTTGTAATTAAGTTACGCCTGGCTAGACACCTTAGAACGCCTGAGTATAACGAGCTGTTCGGTGGTGATCCTATGTGGATTACTGAAGCAGTTGGCGGAATGGGTGAAGACGGAAGAACTTTAGTTTCAAAGTCTAGCTTTAGAATTTTGAATACTTTGTATAACTTGGGCCCTGCGCCTGAGCCTAATTTGACTGTTTTATGGTCAGAACAGCTTCCTAAGCCTTTTAAAGAATTTTGTGCTAAAGTTTCTATCGATACTGATTCCATTCAGTACGAAAATGATGATATTATGCGACCTGAGTATGGTGACGATTATGCTATCGCCTGCTGCGTCTCTGCTATGAAAATTGGCAAGCAAATGCAATTCTTCGGAGCAAGATGCAATCTTCCCAAGCTTCTTTTAATTGCCTTAAACGGGGGTTATGACACTACTTCTGATATTCACATCGGTCCTCAGATGGCAATTATGGATGGTGAAGTCTTAGACTACGAAAAAGTAAATGAAAGACTTGATATTTATATGCAATGGCTTGCTCATTTGTATGTGAATATAATGAACGTTATTCATTATATGCATGATAAATATTGCTATGAAAAAACTCAAATGGCTTTGCATGATACTGATGTACATCGTTTTATGGCTTTCGGTGTTGCAGGATTATCTGTCATTACTGATTCTATGAGCGCAATTTTAAAGGCAAAAGTTGAGCCTATTAGAGATGAACGAGGCTATATTGTAGATTTTAAAACGACTGGCGACTTCCCTCAATACGGAAATGATATTGATGAGGTAGATTTTATTGCAAAAGATATTTCTCATCGAATGATTACATATTTGAGACAGACTCCTGCATATAGAAATGCTGAACATACCCTGTCTATTCTTACGATTACTTCTAATGTAATGTACGGTAAGCACACCGGCGCAACTCCGGATGGACGAAAAGCTGGTGAACCGTTCGCGCCCGGTGCCAATCCGATGCATGGTAGAGATTGTAAAGGACCTCTGGCTTCGCTTAATTCCGTGGCAAAGCTTTCCTATGATGACTGCCGAGATGGTATTTCTAATACTTTCTCAATTATTCCATCCGCACTTGGCAATTCCGTTGAAAATATGATTTCTAATTTAGTGGCGATTCTTGATGGCTATTTTAGTAAAAAGGCACATCATCTTAATGTTAATGTTATGAATAGAGAAACGCTCTTGGATGCCTATGATCACCCTGAGAAGTATCCAAACTTAACAATTCGTGTGAGTGGCTATGCTGTTCATTTTAATAAGCTTTCACGTGCTCAGCAAAGAGAAGTAATCAGTCGAACTTTCCATGCTATGTGAGGTAATTTATGCAGCAAAATAAAAAATTAAGTTATTGCGACTTTTGCGTTTATAAGACCAGCTCAGGGTGCAGCGCTAAGCCGAATAGTGCTTATTGTACAGAGGCGAAAAATGAGTATTGGCAGTACATAAATAATAAGAAGCTGCCTCAGACAAAGTCATTAAGAAAATGGGAAAGAAAGTAATGCAAAATATTAAAGAATATGTTGCTGAGAGAAAACAGCAAATTAAAAATGAAATTGATTATAGAAAACTAAATGATAATCGTACACC
>JAEIGA010004815.1_pt1 | contig 20784 bp, 23 predicted proteins | sample 9270691 | NCBI WGS metagenome assembly JAEIGA01 (sample SAMN17057246, study PRJNA624740) | gut metagenome | biome: biome; isolation source: fecal sample | host: Bos grunniens | place: China: Xizang | collected 2019 | reverse complement strand
TTGTACACTGGATTTATCCAACCATTGATGGCAAAATAATCAAACAATACCGTGGCAAAAATGGTCAAAAATTTTATACCCGTAGGCCTGTGCCTTATAAACTGTCTGCTGAATATGTATACCCAGCACAACAGGCGATTGAACTGGCTGCCAAAATTGCCAAACTGTGCGACCATTACAAGACACGATAAAGGAAACCAAATGTCATTTACACAGGAAAACGAAACCAATTTGCATAATGGACCCGATGGAACAATTTGCGATGGCTGTGACAAGCGTTGCAAGCTTGGTCACCATTGGTTTACCGGATGGTTCCTCAGCGGAAGTAACATACTTCCAAAGTATTGTTGTCCAACCATAGACGGTCAGCCAATCAAGCAGTACAAGGGGCCGAACGGTGAAATTGTTGATGCCTACCAAATTTATGATGGTTGCACCCCTTATCAAAGGGACCGTATGCTGAAACAGATAAACGAACTGGCACATAAAATTGTTAAATACTGCGACCACTATAAAACACGATAAAAAGGAAAAATAATATGTCATTTACACAAGAAAAGAAAGCGAATGTTGGGATATGTGAAGGTTGTCATATGCGTTGTGAATTAGGTATGGAAGCAAATTCTGATTTGACATCTTTTAGACCGGTTATCGGCGGACAAATAATCGATGAGTACTATAATAAAAACGGTGTCCAGACAAATGCCAGAAAAAGTATCAAAGGGCCAGAACTGTGCGAATGTGAAACAATTGATGAAATAAAAAATGTGATGATGAATCTGGCACATGAAATTGCAAAATGCTGTGATAATTACAAGACCCGCTAATCATGTAATAAACCACACATACGGGTGGGGGTTATTTTTTTGCATCTGGCGCATCCAAAAATGATTGAAATATTTCTGCAAATTGTACCGGCGTGGTGTTTGTATTTATCAGTATCTTGGCCAAGGTTTCGGTACTTATCCAACGTGCTTGACCATGAGCAGTATATTTCTTGCTGGGGTTAAAAGTGGTGCTGTCTAAATCACATCTTTTTGCCATGGCGTATCGGCTAATGTGATTGTTGGTTGCAATTTGTTGTATGCTTGCCCATAATGCATCATGATATGTCATATTTACCCCGTTTGGTTATGCATGTTATATTATATAAATACTGAAACAAAATCAAGGATTACACAAGTGTCACAACCCAGGGTTGAATCTAAGCGTACATTTTTAGGAATTTTATTGTTTTTGTTATTCAAAAACCGAATCGATAAATTCTATGTAATTTGTAATACTTTGTAAGTTTATCTTATTTCTTAATTCTTGTCCATGCACAATTGTTTATAATCAAATTAAAAACCGCCAATGTTTCGTTTTTTACACAAGACATATATATCTTAAAAATATAAACTTTTCATATCGTGGCAGTGCATAAATATTTGAATCTTGGAATTAAATCGTAAATAGTGTAAAATGTGATTCAAAAGGGGTTTTTATGAAATTTATACATTTATTCATGATAACTGCTGGACTGGGGGCGGGGTGCACTAATTACATAAGTCGCGAACCAAATCTGGAACACATGGTGGGCCAGATGATAATGACGGGGTTCCATGGCAACGGGACTAATCTAACCGATCCAGACTTTGCTGCCATATCTGACCAGGTGCGTTCTGGGTTGGTTGGTGGTGTTATATTATTTGATATTGATGTATCAAAAACCAAGAACGATATAATGTCGTCAAATATTCAAAATTTGTCCCAGGTACAGGAAATGACACAGCATTTGATGTCATTGGCGGATGAGAAATTATTAATCGCCATTGATCAAGAAGGCGGATATGTCCAGCGGCTGAAAACAAAACATGGTTTTCAATCTGTGCCATCTGCATCAGAATTGGCCCAGACCACCCCCGAAAATACATATTCTGTGGCGTACTCTATGGGCGTGCGTTTAAAAGATTTGGGCATAAATGTAAATTTTGCGCCATTGCTGGATGTAAATGTTAACCCAATTTCACCGGCGATTGGTGCCCACGGGCGCAGTTTTTCTGATGACCCAGATACGGTTATCAAATATGCCGGGGCATTTGCGAATGGCTTGGATGATGCAGGCATCGCATATTCATTCAAACATTTTCCTGGCCACGGCAGTGCCGGTTCGGATTCGCATTTAGGGCTGACCGATGTGACGGCCACATACCAAGACTATGAATTGAAACCGTGGCAAGAATTATTGTCGCACACATCGCCACGTGCCATGGTGATGGTCGCGCATATTGTAAATCGTAATGTTGATGATGTACCTGCATCTTTATCAAAGAAACACATCCAAATGCTGCGTGATATGGGCTTTGAAGGTGTGGTTGTTTCCGATGATATGGACATGGGGGCGATACGCAATGAATACGGTCTGCGTACGGCGGTCAAGATGGCGATAAATGCTGGCAATGATATCTTGATATTTGGCAATAATATTGACTTTGATTGCAATCGTGGTCGTGATATCAATGCGATGATTGTTGAAATGGTACGTGACGGTGAAATTCCAATGCAAAGAATCCGTGAATCATACCGTCGTATTATTCGTATGAAAAAATCTATGAAATAATATATAATGGTATCCGGACCAAGGGGTAATATATATGGCCAAGAAAGATTCTTTTAATGCTGCATCAAAATATGTAATTACATACGGCGATGTTATGCGTGATTTAAACTATATTTCACAAACATCTGGTGATGACGCGGCGCACTTTGCAACCGATTTAACCAATATTTATGGCAAGCGCACATCTGGATTTGTGTTTAATGGAATTGCAACCCGATTAAAATTGTCGCAATTGCTAGATAAGTTGGGGATACTATATGTGTCACATTTTCCCACTCCTGACCCTACCCGTGGTGAAATACATATTGATATCGAATTTGCACAAATGGCATCAAATCTTTTTGCAAATTGGCAATCATGCGTGATTATAGAGCAGCACATTACCGGTAATAAAAAAACAGACGACAAATGGCATCAAATTGTGGCGCATATCCGATAAAAAAGTCAGTATCAAATGATACTGACTTTTTTTATTCACGCCATACAACGGAATTAAACAAAGAATCGATTTTTTTTCGCAATTGTTCATCGACAAAGAATTGATTGCGCATGGCATCCGTGGTTGTATTTCCTTCTTCTTCGTGATGTGGAATATACTTTTGTATTGCCACATTCTGCACACCCCGTGCATTTAATAATTCTGCAATTTCCACCAGATCATCCTTGGTCACAAAACGTGGGTCACATGTTATGCGCACTTCAAAATCTTTGCCAGTAGAAATCCAGAAATCCAAACTGCGCATCATGTTATCATACGCAACCTGTTGGCCAGTTAAATCAGGATATTTTTCACGTGTTGCCTTAAAGTCCAACCCAATCCAGTCAATAATATCGGCCGCTTGTTCCAACAATCCTGGGTAAAAACCATTTGTGTGTAAACCGATTTTGAACCCCAAATCACGGACACGGCGCATATATTCGATGGTTGCCGTGCCTTGCATCAAGGCTTCGCCCCCAGAAAAAACAATTGCTTCTAATTTGCCGATGCGTGACTTTATCCAATCCATCACCTTATCTGGGGCATATTCGCCATCGCGTTGGCCAAGTAAATGGGGATTAGAACAATACATGCACCGCAATGGACAACCAACCAAGAATAAAACTGCCGCCAGTTTCCCGGGATAGTCGATTGTGGTGAACGAAACCAATCCCCCAATTTGAATATCTGGCATTTTTATGCCGCCATTTTCATCAGGTCAGAATGACGTTGTCCCGCAGACAGACAGTTTGCTTCTGTGAAAGTCTTGCGTTCACTAAATTCAGAAAATTTACCAACATTAAAGTTTGACACAGGTCTGATAAATCCCATAGAACGTGAAAAGACTTCGCATTGTGTTCTGTTGCAGTTTGTTGTCATAATTAATTCCTCCCTTTCTAATTGATGTGTATGACATTTATTATTGTTCGTTGTTCTGATTTGCGCCCATTTCTGCGTCGCATTTCGGACAAAATTCATGTTTCCCCGGCAGATAACCATGCTTTGGACAAATCGAGAATGTTGGGGTCAGTGTCATATATGGCACCTTGTAATTTTCGAAAATTGTACGCACGATTTTCTGGGCGGCATCACCACTTGATACTGGTTCTCCCATATACAGGTGCAACATTGTTCCGCCCGTATATTTGCGTTGTAATTCTTCTTGATGTTCCAGTGCGACGAACGGGTCATCTGTAAAGTTCACCGGCAACTGGGTTGAATTTGTATAATATGGCGCATCCTTTGTCCCCGCTGTGATAATATCTGGGAAATTCTTGACATCTGTCTTTGCAAAGCGATAAGAACATCCTTCTGCTGGTGTTGCTTCCAAATTATACAGGTTTCCTGTCTGTTCTTGGAATGTGGCCAGATTATCACGGATAAAGTCCATAACATCCAACACTAATTTCTTACCCATTGGTGTTGCAATGTTTTCACGATCGCCTGTAAAGTTGCGAACCATTTCATTTGCACCGTTCACACCGATTGTTGAAAAGTGATGGTTCCAGTCACCCAAATAGCGTCTTGTAAATGGATACAGACCACGTTCCATATTCTTGGAAATAATCTTGCGTTTGATTTCCAATGCATCACGGCCCAAATCCAACAAGCGTTTCAATTCTGTGAACAGACCTTCACGATTGCCACGATGTATATAACCCAATCGTGCCAAATTGATTGTGATAACGCCGATTGACCCGGTCTTTTCTGCAGAACCGAATAGACCACCACCACGTTTTAACAATTCACGTACATCCAGGCGCAAACGACAGCACATTGAACGCACATCTGTTGGATTCAAATCAGAATTCAAGAAATTCTGGAAATTTGGAATACCATACTTTGCCGCCAAATCAAACAAAGGCTTTACATTTGGATGGTCCCATGGGAAATCAGGCGTAATATTGTATGTTGGAATTGGGAATGTAAATGGTCGTCCCAATGCGTCACCTTCGGTCATGACTTCCAAGAATGCCTTGTTAATCAAATCCATTTCTGCCTGCAAATCACCGTACGTGAAATCAACCTGTTTGCGACCAATGAACGGGTGTTGCTTTTTCAAGTCTTCTGGGCATGTCCAGTCGAATGTAAAGTTAATAAACGGTGTCTGGGTGCCCCAACGACATGGTACCGCACAGTTAAATATCAATGTCTGCATTGCATTTTTCACATCTGCATAAGACAAATTATCAACACGAACATACGGCGCCAAATATGTATCCACAGAAGAAAATGCCTGGGCCCCCGCAAATTCGTTTTGCAATGTCCCCAAGAAATTCACCATGTGCGAAATAGCAGTCGCCATGTGTTTGGCTGGTTCACAATGTAAGTATCCTGGCACACCATTGAATCCTTCATATAACAATTCACGCAAGGACCAACCGGCGCAATATCCGGTTAACCAACCCAAATCATGCACATGGATTGCCGCCATTTTGTGAGCTTCGGCAACGGCGCGTGGATACAGGTTCAACCAATATTCTGCAGTCACGCGTTCGCTGGTACGCAGGATTAAACCACCAATTGAATAACCAACATTAGCGTTTTCTTTGATGCGCCAATTTGACCCACCGACATAGCCTTCGATAACTTCAACAGCATCAACCATCGATTCACGAATTTCTGTGCGCTTTTGACGATAAATAATATATGCCTCGGCTGTTTTATAGGCACGGGCATCCATTAACGCTTGAATAACAATATCTTGAATATTTTCCACATTTGGTGTTTTTTCTGCATATTTATCATCTAGCCGTTGCAATACATCCTGGGTCACTTTGACAATTTCGACATCAGACATTTCCATTGTCACCGCAACCGCCTTCTTGATTGCCTCATAAATCTTCTTCGAATCAAAAGGTACTGTTTCACCACTGCGCTTTTGCACCGCAACCAGGCGAGTTTTCAGCGTTGGTGTGATTTGAATCGTAATTTCATTTTGTGTTTCTGACATTTTAAGAACTCCAATTTTTCATAAAACACAACATATAGTATTTGTTTGTCCTGTTTGATAACAATATATAGTTTTACAAAAAATGTATCAATACATAAAAAGAACATTTTTTTGTATTTTTTGCTTTACATTACAGAAATGCGGATTTTCTGCCCATCCCAGGGCGAAAACAGAATCGGTATTTTTGACCCGATTTGCACAATGTCTGACACGAATACACATTTTGTATCAATTTTCAGGATTTTTATGATTCGTTTTTGGGGCAGTTATACAAAATATAGATAAAAAATACCGAATCAGTATCTATATGTTGTGTTTTTTCGAAGCAATCCCATTGATAATTATAGGTTGTGTTTCCTATAAAATATTTGTATATTAAACATATTGTAATCGTGGTGATTACATCAATGTTAACACAGAATAAGGCATAATTATGATTGCTAAGAACATATATGAAATGCTGCAAGATGTGTGTTTGCGGAACAAAGACAGTATTTTCTTTGTCAGACAAAACGAAACCTATGCAGATTTATTAAGAAAGGTGAAACAGCGTGCCGTGTTATTGGCAAAACGTTTCAAAATTAAAAAAGGTGATACTGTTGCGATTCTGTCTGGTAATACACCTGACTTTTTGCGTACATACTTTGCGGCCGCATCCCAGGGTGCACGTGTATTGATGCTGGATACAGGTTTACAGACAACTGAACACATCAATATGATAAAACGCACAGATTGTAAATTGGTATTGGCACAAAAGCATTACTTTATTGATGATGCGCCAGCCAAGATGTTTGATATCGAAAGTATTGATGACACCGATGAAAATGAATTTGTCATGGCGGACACTGAACGCAGTGATATTGCCCAACTGTCATTTACATCTGGGTCAACCGGGAATCCAAAGGTTGTGGGGCTGACACATGAAAACCTGTTGTCTTTGGTTGATGGTGCATATTTTTACAAGGATGTAATTTTGCCAGGGTATACATTCTATGGTTTCTTGCCACTATATCATATATATGGCGTGGTAATTAACATCATTGTTCCTATTGCATTGGAAGGTAAACTGTTATTACAGCCTGTATTAAAACCACAAGAATTTATCAAAGACTTTAAACAGTATAGACCAGAGGTTATTCCTGCGGTTCCCCGTATTTGGGAAGTGTTCTATAAAAAGATTGCGGATTCTGCGCGTGAAAAACATGTTTGGACATTGATGCGCATAATTGTATCTATGCGTAAAATCTTGCGTGCAATTGGTTTGGGTAAATTGGTGGACAAAGTTACAAAGCCTGTTCACGATGCGTTCGGTGGAAATACCAAGGTTTTGGTGTCTGCAGGTGCGACATTAAAACCATCAATTCGTAAATTCTATGAAAGTATGGGATTTGTTGTTGGGGACTGTTATGGTTTAACAGAAACAACAGGGCCTGCAAACTTTAACTTTGCGTTCCGTCGTGCAAATGGTTCCATGTATTATGCGGGGCCATTGCTGGGTAACGAAATTCAAATTCACAATCCAAACAAAGAAGGTATTGGTGAAATTTGGGTTCGTGGCAATATGGTTATGCCAGGCTATTTGGAAAACGATGCCGCTAATGCCGAAGCGTTCGAAGACGGTTGGTTCAAAACCGGTGACATTGGCCGACTGGATAAATTTGGCCGGTTAGAGGTAAAGGGTCGTCAAAAACAGGTTATTGTTCTAGACAGCGGTAAAAACGTTTACCCAGATGAATTGGAAGATTTATATCTGCAAAACGATGAAATCTTGAATGCAGCGGTTTTTGAATATGTTATCAAAGACAAAATCGTTCCATTTGCAGTATTCCAAGTAAAGCCAGGAACAACCGTTGAACGTGTGTCGATGCTGTTGAAAAAATCTAATTTGGCAATTGCGCAATATAAATGGGTTCGCCATTTTGCAATTACCGAAGAAGAATTGCCGTCGACATCTGCGAAAAAGGTTAAACATTTTGCGGTGCGTGACATGCTAAATGCCGGTGCCTTTAAAAAACAAGGCCAAGGCTAGTTAAGAAAGACGGGAAATATCCCGTCTTTTTTTGCATTCTTGCGATTTTGTTTTTTTTAGGGTACAATCCATGCATTAAATAATCAAAAAAAGGAAAGGCGATGCCAAATTATAATATTGATGAAGAAATTGCGGCGTTAAACCGTGAAATTGGGGCTCTGGAAAAGTCTATCGAAGAGGATTATGATTGGGGTTCTGTCAAGGAAACAGAAAACGACATTCGTGATCTGCGTCGTGAAATTGCACGACTGGAAGAAATGCGCACCAAGCAGTCGGCCGCCCCAGTATCCCAGCCAAAACCTGTGCCCAAAGAAGATTCCGCCGATATCACCGAACTAAAAAATAAACGTGCGACAATATTGGCGGCGATTGAACGAATTGATCGCAATCTGGAAAGCAGCGAACAAAATCTTAGCATCGCTGGCTATGACGAAGAATTTTATACCCAGGCCAAACACGACCACGATAAACTGGCCCAAGAAAGCATAGATTTGGAACGACAGCTTGCCTTTATTGACTCTTTATTGCAAAAAGCAAAATAAAACAGAACCGCCACTTGGCGGTTTTTTACTTACAGACTGCAACATACGGTGGTCTTGATTTTGCGCTATCAATTACACCAGTACCACAATCCATACAATTAAATTTCCGATTTTGTGAATGTTGGGCATCCAACGGTATATCCATATTTGCAACATCTGGAACATTCGCAATGTATTGCATATTTGGAAATCCGAAATAAAATGCCCGTGTTGGACCACTGCAATCCCGTACCACCCCGGGATAGCATCTTCTGTCGTTTATCTTTGATGGGTCTGGCACACATGATGCCTGGCATGTTTCGGGGTCTGTGACCATTATTTCGCAATCTGTGCACGATGTTTGTGGTACACGCAATGTTGTTCCCAATGTGCCGTATATTGCCCCATGAATAACATTATTGCATTTTTTTGCATCTTGGGTCTTGTTTGGGTCGGTGACACATTCCCATTCCAACGTGTTATAGTTCAATCGTGCAATCATATTATTAGGACAGCTTTTTTCTGGAAACGGATTGATGCATTCCCATACCTCATCGACCATAACTGCTGTCTGGGCATCGGCGCATAGTGGTTTTCTGGATTCGTCTGGTACACATTCGTACAAATCAGAATCCCAAATCATGTCGCCCCCACAATCAATCTTTGTATTGTAAGCAATGCATTGCCACCGGCCAAAGCGGTATGTTTTGGCGGTTCCGATGGGGCATTGTATATCTGGTTCTGGGGTTGTTTCATACTGGGTGCCGACATCTGGGATTTCATATTGTGTAAAGTACACCAATTGTCCATCCCCCAGGTTCATTTCTTTGATAATTGCGTTTGGAACAGTGCGCTTGGACGATGTGCCACCCGACATTATCTTTTCTTCTTGCAACAGACCGAATGTTCCTGCATCTGCGTAATATTCTTCCAGAATTTCCATCATGGCATTATGCACACTTGCATCCAACGGTGCGCTTGCGGTGACGATATAGCTATAGTCTGGTTTTTTTCTTTGTTGCACTTCACAAGATGTAATTTTGAATCGTTTATCCAGGCATACAAAATTGCTGACGATGCCATTTTGCTCAACACATATATCATCAAATTCATTTCCATTAATCTGAGCATTATGCAATGCCGTGGCACATTGGGCGACCGCCCGCAAATCAGACAAAGTAATTGCATTCTGGGTGTCATGTTGCATTACACGTTGGCTGGGGCTGTCCATCATGTAATAACCCGCCATGAATAGTGCAACTAATATCATGATAAAAATATTCATCATTCCCCCTTGCGATTTATAAAAAGTCTAGGTAATATACAAGTAAATTGCAACAGGAAATCGGATATCGATATGAAAAAAATTTTCTTAATGTTATTTTTGTTATTAACATCTGCGTGTGGTTTTCGTCCAATGTTTACTGGGGACGATATGGATATTTATGTTGCCCCAATCAGCGGGATTAACGGCATTGACTTGCGAAATGCATTATGGGCGGAATTCGGGGGGCAATATGGCCAGGATGCTGAATATAACCTGACGGTTGAATTGCGCGACCCTGTGACCAAGTACAAGGCCCTGGAACGCAGTGGTTCTGCCACATGGCAAGAAATATCGATGACGGCAAGCTATGTTTTGAAACACAATGGCAAGGTTATTGCCCGTGGCACCGAAAATACGGCTGAATCATATACATTGGTGCGTTATTTGGTTGCGTCAAACGCATCATATAATAATGCGGTCCAGAATGCGATTCGTGTGCTGGCTGAAAAAATTAGTGCACGTGTTATCGTTGCAACACATGGCGCATCAAATAATGGCGGGTCAAAGTAATGAAATGGAAAGATGCGGATTTCAAGTCTGGTATTAGTGATATTCGTGCCGTATTGATTTATGGCCCCGATGCGGGGCAGGTGGATGAATATTGTGATACTGCGATTTCCACATTACAAATTGAAAAAGATAATCTGTTTGCGTTGGATTCCAATGAATTGAATGAAAAGCAAGATGCTCTGTTTGCCGAAAGCTGCAGTCCATCTATGTTCGGCGGCCGCAAAATGGTTTTGATATCGAATGCGGGGGATTCTTCTGCGAAATTAATTTCTGAATTAGTGTCTCATTCTGGGTTATGTGCAACTGTGATTGTCACGGGTGGCGATTTAAGGGCCGGGGGCGGTCTGCGTTCTTTATTCGAAGGTGCCGACAATATGGCGGCCTTGGCATGTTATACCGATGATGCACGCACATTGGCAACACTTATTCGTAATGAATTATCTGCATCGGCCGGCATTCAACAGATTACCCCAGATGCAATGGCATACATGACATCGCATCTGGGTGGTGACCGTGGTATAACCCGTGGTTTTTTGGCCAAGATTGCGTTATATGTTGATGACAAACGTATTGTTGAATTGTCTGATGTTGAAAAATGCTTGCCAGATACTGGTGCGGCAGACATGGATGATTTTTTATATTCTTTGACGGCTGGTCACATACAACAAACGATGATGGCATTGGACAGATTGCTATATGATAACAAAGAATCAAACATGTTGATTCGTGTTTTGGTCACGCATTTCAAGCGTCTTCAAACAGCGGTTGTTGATGGTCAGCTGCCTCGTTTGTTTTGGAAGGTCGAAGAGAAATTCAAACAGGCCATGCGTATATGGTCTGAATCAGAAATTACGGCGGTCTTGGTTCGTCTGAACGAACTGGAACGTCAATTAAGAACAACTGGTATGCCGGGGGAAATTTTATTGCGTGATTTTGCGCTAAAATTATCTGTCCGTGCGGCCAAACTGTCAATTAAACGCAGGAATTAACAAGGGGAATTAATTATGTTGGCATCTGTATATGCACCTAAAGATTTCAAACGCTTGCGTGCCGTGGGCGACATTGTTGCACGTTGTTTTGATTTTATATCGCCACATATTCATGCAGGTATATCAACCGGTGAAATTGACCGTATGGTGGCCCAGTTCTTAAAAGAAAATGGTGCCCGTTCATCTGACTTGGGTTATCATGGCTATCCAAAGCATATCTGTACATCTGTCAACGATGTAATTGTTCATGGCATCCCCAGTGATGATGTTATATTGCAAGATGGGGACATTGTTAATGTTGATTTGACTGCTGAATACAAGGGGTTTCATGGTGATGCATCACGTATGTTTATGATTGGAAATGTTGCACCCAAACACCGCAAGTTGGTCCAGGTATGTCAAGATGCCCTTAATGCGGCGATATCTATTTGTGGGCCTGGGGTTCCATTGTCTGAAATCGGCAAGACGATTGAAGCAGTGGTAAATCCCCATGGTTTTTCGATATCTCGTGATTTTGTGGGGCATGGTATTGGCAAAGTTATGCATGACGAACCCCAGATTTTTCATTTTTATGATAAACATTGGGACAAGGTAAAGATGGTGCCTGGCTTGGTATTTACGATTGAACCGATGATAAACACTGGTTCCCCAGAATGTATGATTGATGCAGATGGTTGGACGGCGCGTACTGTTGATGGCGGTTGGTCTGCCCAATGGGAACACACAATTGGCATTACCGAAGACGGTGCAATTATATTCACAGAAAAGCAGATATAATATTGCGATGTCAGATTCTGATTCGTTATTTCATAATGGTCATCGTTCTCGACTAAAAGACAAGTTGCTTGATGACAAATTAACAAGTTATGAAAAACTTGAATTGCTATTAACCTATGCGATTCCACGCCGTGATGTAAGGCCGCTGGCCCGTGAATTGTTGCATCGATTTCGCAGTGTTCATAATGTAATCCATGCATCGATTGAAGATTTGAAATTGGTGCCTGGGATTGGTCATAATACGGCATTATTAATCCACCTTGTTCATGAATTGATTCTGATTGCGCATAATGAATATTTATCAGATGGCAACATTTTATACGATACAACCCGTATCAAAGAATATTGCAGGTGTTTATTGAGTGGACAAGATGTTGAAGAATTGCATGTTTTATATTTGGACAAAGACTATCGCTTGTTATTGGATGAAAAGCACAGTCGTGGCACCACAGATTGTGCGATTGCATATCCAAAAGAAGTTGCCAGACGTGGTTGTATACTGAATGCCAGTTTTGTAATTCTATTACATAATCATCCAATGTCTGACAATATGTTCTCGCAAGATGATTTGACATTAACAGAACAAATAATATCAGAACTGGCCAAGGTTGGTATTGGCTATGTCGACCATTATTTGGTTGTATCAAATGGTACAGTCTATTCTTTGGAAGAAAACAAATGGATGTACCAGAATATATTACATAAATAATTCTGACACATCACATACGCTGCGCAATTGCTTTTCGCCAGTTATCACCAGTTTATTATTTTGGATTTCGTATGTTGTTTGTGTTGCAACACTTGGTGTATTCCAAGAATCGACCCATGGGCGTGATATTTTTATAATCTGGAATGTTGGTTGAAGTATAAATTGTGTGCGACTTAATGCGCATTCTGCCCCCATTGTGGTTCGCAGTTTCCCCGGGGGGGTAATATTATGCAGGCGACCATCAATATTTAATTCCAACGTATATTCATCCCAGTAATGACTGGTTCCATTTTCTTGTCTTGTTCGTATGATGCGGTCATTAACGCCATCTTGGTTTATATCGACCAAGAATACATTTTGTTCTGCTGTGCCTTCGCCGAAATCGTCTAATTTGAATGTTTGTGTTTGGCGTGGATTAACAAGGCCATCTGAAAAGGTTTTTGATTCTGATTGTGTCTGCACCTGGGGTGTTTGTGTTCCGATTGCGATGATTGGTTCTTTTGATTTATTGTATGACAACAAATATATCATCCCTGTGATAACCAGAACAACAATAATTAGCACAGCTATCACCGCCAATGTTTCATGTCCAGATTTCATTATTCCATCCTTTCTATTTCTCCGACTTTCCAACCTTCGATTGTTTGGATTGCTTGGGCTACTTTGTGCATTTCTTCGGGTGTTAAGTCTGATATTTTTTTGTCGATTGGCAATCCGGTCAGCTTGGACAACCGGTTGTAATATGCTGCTGTATCATTTTCTGATGGTGGTGCATATCTGCTGATTGCTTCTTTGATACTCTTTGTATAATAACTGTCTGTTTGCAACAAAGCTTCGATTGTTTTCATGCCTATGTCTTTGTGTGGAAATACAGAAAAACCACCCGCTTTGCCTATTGCGCCTGCTTTTTTTGTAAAATTAGAATATCTGATATTTCCTGGATTGTTATTTCGCCATGAACGTGAACCGTCGATGTGTTTTATTTTATTGCCTTGGGGCATATGATATATAACATTTTTTCCAGATTCTGTTGCCATGACTGGCAGAATTTCCTCGGTTTGTGTGGGTGTTTGTGGTTGTTCCGCATCTTGTGGTGTATTATATTCTTCTTGGGCATCGTTGCGTGGTTCATTGATTTTCTCATAATCGTAAATTTCAATATTTTCATATATGCCATCTTCATTCAGTGAAGATAACTGGTCCTCGCGCAATTCCAGTAATTCATTCACCTTGTCAATTGGCATAGACAATGTTTTGCACCCCAATGCAAAAAAATCACCACCATAAACAACATTCATAATTGGTCGCACCGCCGTCAGTATTGCGAACAGTAAAATTATATTTCTAAAATTAACGAACAGATTATCTGTTTTTGCACCACGGATAATGGAAATTGCCCACCCCGTAAGCATAAATCCTGTGGCGATTGCGATTGCCACCCAAACATACTCAACAAACACTTCGAAACTACGCAGAACGCACGCCGGATCTTCAACATAAACAAAATTGGCATCCACACTAACATTGTGAAAGCCAGCATTTGTTAGCAGTCGAAGTATTGTTGCGGTATTCATTGTATTCGATTATGAACCTTGTTTTCTTGCCTGGGTAAAGAAGCCTGGCATTGAAAAGTCGTCATCATTTGCAGCGATTCCAGCCCAACCGAACAAATCGCCCATCAGTCCATTATCATCGCGTTTTGCTTTTTTGAATGGCAAAATGTTTTTCAATTTTCCGATTTTGCCATGTGATTCTGTTTTTGTTGGTGTGACAATTTTATCTTCTGTCTGGGCAAATTCAGATGCCAGTTGTGCCAATGTTGCATCTGTATCTTCGTCGATAAAATTGGCGTCTGTATCTAATGTGTCTGAATTATCATCCATAATTGTTGCGTTATCTTGCACATCTTCACGCAGCGGTGCCATTTTTTCCAATAATTGTTCAAGTGTTTTTTCCATTGGTGCGCTTGGCGCTTCGTCATCGATGATTTCATCAATGTTTTCAATCTGGGCTTCAGCGACTGTGACCTGTTCGATATTTTCCTCGATTGGTTCTGGGATAACTTCGGCGACCACATCTTCTTCGATTGGGGCGACATCTTGTTCGATTATTTGTTCTGGTTCTTCTGATTTAGATGCCAAAACAGACAGAATCGGTATAACCTTGTCAGATACTTCTTCGTCGTGATTTTCGATTGCGACTTCTTCGATTTCTGGTTTGGTTTCTGGGGTGATGATTTCTTCTTTTTGTTCTGGTATGATTATTTCTGGCTGTGCAATTTCTTCAAAATCTGGTTCAATTTCCGTTGATTCTTGGGTGTTATCAATAATTTCTTGGTTTGCGACATCTGCGATGACATCTGTATTGCATACACATTCGTCAGAATCGGTCACTTCGATTGCATTGTCACAATCAACCGGTACGCCGAACAACACCGTATCATTGCCCAGTCCCAAAGTATTTCGAACTTCTTCAAAAGCCGCCCGAATTTGAGTCATTTCAAATGTTTCGCCACCAGAAATATAAATGATTTTAGTCTTCATTGAATCAATCTCCCCACAATATATGAGACATTATATCACATTTTAGGGTTGAACGCATATAAAAAATATCTTAAACTGACAATATGGCAGATATAAAGCAACAAATTTTTCAAGAATTAACCCATCTGGAAGAGGCGGCGGCCCGTTTGCGTGGTACTGCGATACATGCAGGCAAGCAAACAGATCTTGAGGTTGCGATTTTAACCGAACAGGTTCGTTCCCTGCGTGACAAGAATGCCCGTGTGGCCCAGATGATTGATGAATCGATATCTATATTAAAGAAGTCCAAGAAATGAGTGTTGTATCAATTCCTATTGTAAACAAAAACTATCCGATGGGCTGTGAAGACGGCCAGGAATCTCGTTTGTTGGAATTGGGGCGCATGGTTGATTTGCGTGCGCGTGAAATCTTGGATAAAATCGGTCCATTGCCAGAAAGTTCATTGTTGGCAACATTATGTATTGTTTTGGCGGATGAATTACAAAATCGTCCTGCGCCGGTGGCCACAGAATCCGATTTAAAAGAAATTTTGGCCAGGATTCGTGAAATAAAACACAAAATTTCACAATAAATTTATCTAATTTGTTTTATTGTCTGGCGTGATTTACGGACACAGGTATCGTGAAACAATTATTGTGTGTGTCGCAAATTTGTGTTGTTCCGCCCTTAAGATAACAATCAGATACATTCGTGGCCTTTGCGTTTGATGTTGCGCCAGCCGGGCATGACATTGGATCGTTATCCCCGCCCAGGCAATAGTAACCTTCAGGACAGGTGGCAAATACATAATCGTCAGCACCCATAGATATACACGCAGTTTCATCTTCGCAAGAATACTGATAAGAAGCGGTGCCATTGGAAACAATTTTTATCACTTCGCTAAATCCCCATGAACCGATATTAGCTAAATTTGCGCCACGTTCATACGTCACGTTATTTATCGTCCATCCACCGAAATATAAACCTGGCGTGAAACGTGAAATCATTTTGTTGTGATTATGAACTATGCACGATTCCTGGTCGTTATACGAACATTCTAACAGTAGACTTTGGCCATACACAAAATATTTTTTTGCTTTTTCGCATATCATTTCCAAGTAGATATCTTGTTCATACGGATCCTCTACACCCACGGTATTTTTGCGGTCCAAAAGGGATATGCTGTCAGATGAGTCCGGGCGATATATAATGTCAGTTACAAATTCGCCTGTGTTTTTATAATAAAAATATTTTTTTCCATTAAGCTCTTTGTCGTATATATAACCTTCTTCTTCATCGGGTATCTTATCTTCCAGTTGATCTAAACCAAATGTTTCATCTATTGTTATTGTCAGGTTTATATTCCTGTAGTCATCACTGCAGCCCATTACGATAACGCTATATTCGTTCTGAATGCACTTGTCTTTGTTGTAATCCGTAAGTGTCTGTCTGCTATAATCTTCTCCCCGAATATGATAGCCGTAGATGCATTTACAGGCATTTTCACTGTCGTCATATTCTGAATGTTCTGGACAGTTAGTAGTATCGCACATGTATGATTTGATTTTTGAAAAGTTATTCGTGTCAGCCTGTTCAATGTTATTGATCAAAACCGTTGTTAGATTTAAGTTATTATTATCAATGTTGCCAATAATTTTAACAGATGCTGTTCTTATCTGCTCTGTTCCTTCGTCGCAACCAGATGTGCAAGACACCCGATCCTTAGTAATATTGTCTCCGGAATTGTTATCTCTGGTGAACATTGGGTATTGGCCAGTCGGGCATGTCGCCTCCCATTCGCAAGGGACCTTATCATTAATGTATACACATCCTGTTTCGCTTTCTGATGAACAGGGTTCGTCCTGGATATCCATTGCAAATATGGTATCCAGTATATCAAAACAAGCAGGTTCGTCTGCCCAACAGGGGGGTGTCAATATTATTGTCAAAACTACGAATAAAAACCTTCTCATCCTTGGGTTAAGGATAAAACAATACTCCGTTGGTATGCAAGGATAATTTATCGGTTTTTATAAAGGGCGAACTTTGTGTTGTCTTGATAGGCAAAATTTGGTTGTTGGATGATTTCTTGCCCTGGGTTCCAGCCCTCGACACTGCGTATCACAGATGCCATCTTTTGCATCTGGTCGTCGTTCAGTTTTCCAACAATTGTATTGCCAGACAATCCCATTCGTTCCTGGACGATTTGTTGATATCTTTCTGTATCATTTTCACATTCTGGGGCATAAGAATTTATTGCACCACAAATGGTCTTGTATGCATATTTTTTTGAACGCAATAATGAACATATTGCATTCATGCCTACCTCTTCGCTGGGGAATACTGCAAAGCCACCGGCATGCCCAATTGCGCCCATATTTTTTGAAAATTCGCTGTATCTAATGCAGCCTGGGTTGTTGTTGCGCCACGCCCGGCTTCCGCCACGGCGACGAACCGTTGTTCCATTCGGGCATTTATAAATTACATCATATTTGTCAGCAAATGCATATGTTGGTGTTTTGTTTTGTTGTATCAGATGATGTTGATGCTGTTTCATATAATTATCAAAGAAAAATGTTGTTCGTGCGGATGATGCATCTGGTTTTCCATTCATGTTGACTGTCATAGCCAGCATCATAAGAACTAATATAGATTTGTATTGTGTTGACATGTTTGGCCTCTTTCTTTGCAACAAATCAAAGCATCACCAATACTCACCAATTGGTCTTGCGTTAATTTGTAATATTTTTTATATTGATTGGCTCATCACGTCACAAAAAATGCGCAATGTACATTCAAGTATATCTAAAAGTGACATACCCCGACTTGTCTTTTTTGACAGCCCGCCCTGGCTTTACAGGGAACCAAAGTTCTGGTATAGATATATCTTGAAACTATAAAAATGTCAAGTATAAATCCCACCGTTTGGTGGGATTGTTTATTTTCCAAATTTGCCACTGCGTGGGAATCCGACTGGGACGGTTCGTCCTTGGGATGCGCGTTTGCCGCGCCATAATGACCAATTGTCAGGTTTTGTGGTGCCACGACCAGTTGTCCATCCAAATCCGTCATTTTCATCAAAGAACATAACATCCAAGACATACGTGCGTTCTGCGTTATATTTTTGCAATATTACACCCTTGCCACGTGACATCTGTGGAATTTCGTCGGTTGTAAATATCAAAAGCTTGTCATTTGAACCAGACATTGCAACCATGTTCCCGACAACAGGTACGCACATGTGCGCTGGATTTTTGCCATCAACATTCATAACCTGTTTGCCGTTCTTGGTTTGTGCCAAACAGTTGTCGCCAGATACAATAAATCCATTTCCGTGCCGTGATACCACCAGATACTTTGCGTTCATATCCAGAACAAATGCACGAACGATATCTTCATTTGCGCCGATGTCGGCCATCATGCGTACAGATTCTCCGAACCCACGTGCGGACGGCAATTCGTTCGCGGGCAATGTAAACATTTTGCCAGATGTATCGAACAAATTGATTTTATCTGTCGACATTGCGTGGAATGCCGTTTTCAGTTCGTCGCCTTCTTTGAATTTCAAATCCAAGGCATTCAAATCCAGATGTCCCTTGGCGGCACGAATCCATCCCATATTCGACAATATGATAGTAAGTGGTTCTTTTTCGATAAATTCTTCGGCGTTAACGACAATCTCTTCGGTTTGTTCTGCCCATGTTGTACGACGACGCCCCAGTTTTGTTTTCTTGTCGTATGTCTTTTTTATATCGTTAAACCATGCCTTTAGTTGTTCGTTTTGTGCATCTTCGCTGGCCAGTAATGCTTGTAATTGTGCTTGTTCTTCACGCAGTTCGGCATCTTCACGTTTGATTTCCATTTCTTCCAGTTTGCGCAATGAACGCAAACGAGTATTCAAAATGGCTTCTACCTGAATTTCTGTCAGGTTAAATTCGGCCATCAAAACACCCTTGGCATCATCTTCGTTCCGGATGATTTCAATAACACGGTCCAGATTCAGATAAACGACCAATAATCCGCCCAAAATTTCCAGACGGCGTGCAATATTTGCCAACCGCCAATTTGTGCGTCGTACTAAAACATTCTTTTGGTGTGCGATAAATTCACGCAATACATCACCAATTGGCATCACACGTGGTGCACCCTTGGAATCGATGACATTAAAGTTCATGTTAAAACGATATTCTAAATCAGACATCGCAAACAAGTGCGCCATCATTTTATCGGCCGGAATATTACGTGATTTTGGTGTTATAACAATACGGACATCTGTGGTTGATTCATCGATAATATCGTCAACCAATGGCAACTTTTTGGCATCAATCAGTGTTGCAATCTGCTCAACCAATTTTGACTTAACAATACCGTACGGAATTTCATTGATTACAACTTGCCATCCGCCACGTTCCAGGTTTTCAATTTCCCATTTTGCACGAATACGAAAGGCCCCACGCCCAGTATCATAGTTTTTAACAATGGTATCAAAGCTGTCGATTAAAATGCCGCCAGTTGGAAAGTCTGGGCCAACCATTTTCTTCACAATTTGGGCGGTCGTTGCATCAGGCTTGTCCACCACCAGGTTCAGCGCATCACAAACCTCGGCCACATTGTGTGTTGGAATATTTGTTGCCATACCAACTGCAATCCCCATCCCACCATTCGCCAACAGATTTGGAAATGCCCCCGGCATAACCACTGGTTCAACTGTTGTGCCGTCAAAGTTTGGCATCATATCAACGCTGTTTTCTTCCAAACCTTCCATAATCATCATGGCCGCTTCGGTCATTTTGGATTCTGTGTATCGGTATGCTGCCTGGGGGTCACCGTCAATGTTACCAAAGTTTCCCTGGCCATCAATCAATGGATATCGTACAGAAAAATCTTGGGCCAGACGCACCATTGCATCATACACAGAACTGTCTCCGTGTGGATGATAATGCCCCAGCACATCGCCAACAACCGTTGCGCACTTGCGAAATGCGGCGTGTGGTGCCAGTTTTTGGCGCAACATAGAATATAATATGCGACGATGTACAGGCTTTAGTCCGTCACGAACATCGGGCAGGGCGCGTGATACAATCGTGCTGACCGCGTATGATAAATAGCGTTCTGATAACGCATCTGATAACTGTTGTGAATCAATGTTTTCGATAATTTCTTTACTCATAGTGATAAAAATTTAGAACATTTGAAAAAAAATAACAACAGAAAAAATGCCTTGTACGATATCTTGTACGATATAAAGGCAAAAAGTCATAAATAAATATATATATGTGAATTTTTGGTGCGGGTAAGGAGACTCGAACTCCTATGGGTTGCCCCACTGGAACCTAAATCCAGCGCGTCTACCAATTTCGCCATACCCGC
>JAEIGA010004814.1_pt1 | contig 20784 bp, 27 predicted proteins | sample 9270691 | NCBI WGS metagenome assembly JAEIGA01 (sample SAMN17057246, study PRJNA624740) | gut metagenome | biome: biome; isolation source: fecal sample | host: Bos grunniens | place: China: Xizang | collected 2019 | reverse complement strand
TTCTCTTAATGTTAAATTATTATCAATTTTGTTATATTTTTGAAGAAGTCTAATAGTTTCTGCAATTTTATCTTGAACTTCTGTTACTAAAAAATCATATTTTGTCATACCACATGCTTCACACATATGAAGATCCCATTGTGTTATGATTTCACCTTTTGGAGTTTTCATAAAACACCCAAATTCATAAGGATCTTCATCAAAAAGAATAACGCCAGATGCATGACTAGAACGTTTATTAATTATCCCTTCAATCGCCATAGCGATATCCAAAAGTCCAGGATATTTATTTATTTCATTAATAAAAGCCGTAATAGGTTTTCTATCTTTATCTTTATTACCATAGACAACATCTTTAAGGGGCCAAAGAAAACCTCTTTCGCTAGGAATTAATGATGAAAGATATTGCGCAGTATCGACATCTATTCCATCTCGATAATCAGTTATCCATCCATCTTCATTTTCATTTGTTGGTCCAGATACGGTATATCCAGACCCTTGTCCTCTGTATCCTCTACATGCGGTAAGGATAGCACTTTTTGTTCCTTCGGTTCCGAAAGTGGCGATAAGTGTACATCCAAGATTTCTTCTTGATTCATCATCAATTTCGCTGATAAAATTTGCACCACGTTCCTCCTTTATCTTTTGTAAGATTAATGGTCTTTTGCTTGGACATAGATCGATATCAATATCACCAAGCTCTACACGATCTCGATTGAGATATCTCCAAAATGGCAACTCCCACTGAATAGGATCAAGCTGGGTTATACCTAAAAGATAATGATTTAATCCTGAACAAGATGAGCCTCTTCCCGCGCCAACTGTACTTCCACATTCCCAAAAAAGATCAACATAATGCTGAAGAGTTATTGGGTAGCTAAACATATTAGTTTCAAGTTTTTCACTAATTGTTTTTTTAATATCAGCTTCCTCTTCTAATCTTTGCCAATATTCTTTTGTCAAAAGATTTTTATTTGTCATTTGATTAAGACATTCATGAACCCAATATCTCTCATATATATCATCTGATTTATACATTCTTTCTAATGTTGGATAATCCGATGAATACCATGGAGCTTCTTGCTTAGGATAATCTTTAACTTTTACTTTTGGGATAGTTTGTTTATGTCTAATATCATAATTTTCAATTTTATTATAAATTTCATATGAATTATTTACTAATTCATCATAATCTAACTCAGATGGTGCAATATTTTCTTTTATATCATTTTCATCTTGAAGATACGCATACTCATAAAATGCATCAACCTCACGCTCTCCGCCTTTTGAATTAAGATATGCTTTATGAACAAATCGATCTTCTTTTTTAAGATAATGGGCATCTGAACCAAGAACCATTTTACAATCAAATGCGGCGGCTACAGCTTTAAGACGTCTATTAACTGCGATTTGTTCTCGCGATTGACCTGGCGCGCATTCAATATAAAAATCCTCTCCAAAAAGTTTTTTACACCATAAAACAAAATTTACAATATCACTGTGAGTTTCGGTGATACCAATATTATCATTATGTTTTTCAAATTTAATAAGATTTAAAACTTGAGAAGAAAGCTCTCCACCAATACATGCAGTAGTTGCAATTAAACTATTTGGATATTTATTCACAATTTCTTCAAGATCATCATAAGTTGTTGGAACTCTTTCAAGACCTCTATCCCAATAACTATTCATCCATGCTCTTGAGGATAATTCTCTTAATGCTCTAAACCCAGTTTTATTTTTAGCAATTAAAATAAAATGATAATATTTTTGACCCATATGCCGACCAAGGGTTAAATATATTTCATTTCCTAATGCAACTTTAAAATCAGGATGTTCTTTTAAAATTTCTTGGGCATAAAAATTTGCTTGAGGGGCGCCGCCCAGACATTCATGATCTGTAATCGCAATCCCACTTAAACCTATATCTATTGCTCTATCAATTAATGCAGGAATTTTATTTATACAATCTAGTAATCGAATATTTGAAAATTCGCTGTGAGAATGAGTTTCAAAGCGCTTCATTGATATTCTCCTTTATTTTTTCATATATAATATTATAACATAAAAAATAAAAAAAGTCAAGTAAGAGGAACTTCCCCTTACTTGACAATAAAATAAATATTAAGTTATACTGTCCATTGGAGTACCCTCCATAATCTAAAATTAACGGGTTACAAAATTATTCTAATCCCATTGGACTGTACCTCTCTTTCACTATATTTATTTTTTACAATTATATTATACCAAAAATTTTTGAATTTGTCAAATTTTTTATTAAATAATTTTTATAGGTAATCCTGCAATCGTAATATGATAGTAAATTGCTTCAAGGTCTGATAAACAAATTGATATAGGAATTATATTTTGTTTAAAATTACGAATTTGATAAAAATATAAGGTATATATTTTCATTAATAATACCTCTGATATATAGGATAATAAGGTAATGATAGTAGCATTTGGTTAAGTGATAATTGCTGTTGATAATTATTTAATTTTTCTTGAAGCATTTTAAATTCCATATCGTGCAGTCTTAAATCTACTAATACTTTTGCTTGAACGTCAGAAGAAGGCTCTTCATCTAATTTATAATATTTTTTCATTATCTTGTTTTCTTGAGAAAGATTGTTTATCTCAACGATTCGATTATTTAATGCGGTATTATTATTTTTTAAAATATTATTTTCTTCTTTTAAATTATTAATTGTTTTTTGAAGCTCATCGCAACTTTTTTGCCAAAAAGCTAAATCTCTCTCTAAAGATTTAATTTTCTTTTTATATTTATTAAAAAACATTTTTAATTTGGAACCTCATTAAATTTATCTATAATATTATATTTATTATATTGTATCTTCTTTTTATCAAAAGAAAAAGATTCTTCTAAAACTTTGTTAAATTTTATTAAATTTATGATTCTTCTATTATTTTAAATTGAGTAGTATAATAAGTATTACAATATGGACATTTTCCATTACCATATTTTAGTTCAAAACTGCCGCCACATTTAGGACAAGTAATTGGATAAATTTCAACCACTTCACATCTTAATTTATATGTTTTATTATGAATTTTAATTGTATCTATATAACCATCAAAATTTTTTTGTGTATTCATCTTATTAACACCAATTTTTTACTAGCTCTCGTACAAGCTGTATATAGCCATCTAGTATGTTCTTCTTTATCAAAAGGAAAATTCTCTTCTAACACAACTACATTATCCCATTCTGATCCTTGTGCCTTATGTACGGTAATAGCATACGCATAAGCAAATTCTTTTGGGACAATTTCTCCATATGTAGAACGCAATCTTCCTAATCTATAAGATAATTTCCAATCACAACATTTTTGACCTGTTAAAATCATTTGATAATCCATATCTACTAAATTATATGTATCATCTGTTTCTGGAATAATTAAATCACCTGTTAATACATCAAATTTTTTAATATTACTTTTAACAATGGGCGGAATTTGTCTCCAAGTTTGAAAACTATTTTGAAGAGTCCCAATAGTTCCATTGATAAGAGGATCTTCATTTTTGCTAAAGTCATCCCAATAATTTCTCAAACAAATCATTTTATCTCCATCAACAGGATGATTAGGATAATTTAATAATTGTCTCATTTGATTATTAATTGCTAAACGTTTATTATTTGTTGCTGTTAATATTTGATCGCCCCATTGAAGGATTCCAGTATTCAGTTGAGAATAAGGAATGATTTTTACTTCTTTTCCATTATAATAAGGGATATAATCATGATTTCTGATTTTCATTGTTAATCTAATAATTTCAGATTCTTGCGCCTGCCGCATAATTTCATCAAGAAAAATATGCGGATGGTCTAATAAATGATTATCCTCATCTTTATCTATTGGCGGTAATTGCCCAGGGTCTCCTAAGCAAATTATATAAACATTGTGAGTAAATAATAAATCTATTAAAGTCTTAGGAGCCATACTTACTTCATCTACTACAACTATTTTATAATCAATAAGTGGTTTAATTTTTCTTATAAAACCACCTGTTGGTTTTGGAATAGATTCATATAAAAGTTTATGTAATGTGCAAGAATTTTTATTTCCTTTTTTGCGTAATACTTCCGCCGCCTTACCTGTAAATGCACAATAACAAACATTGTTTTCATCAACATCGAGAGCTTCAATAATAAAACGCACAAGTGTACTTTTTCCACTACCTGCATATCCACTAATTACAGTATATTTTTTCCCAGCTTTATATCTATCTATTGCAATTAATAATCCTTCTGCTTGTTTTTTTGTTAATATCATTATTCATGTTCTCCAATAGTTTCATCTAAAATTTGGACAAAACGCATTATATCTCTATTTGCTCTCTGTCGATATACAGCCTGCACGCTGAGCTATCAAGAAGATATTCCTAATGAATCTAAAAAATCTGCTATTTGTATTGCACAAGTGGAACAAATTTCAACATTAGAAAGTTCTACAGAAGATTTAAATTTTGCTAATTTAATCCCATTATTCATAGCATATAGATATTTATTGGTTGGGATTTGTATTGTTATAAGTTTATTATCCTATATTTTTTTACATATATCACATTTATAAACTATCATTTTCTCTCCTTAAAAATAATATTTAGACGAATCTATTATTTCATAATCTTCCATAATTAATTGCGGGTATGTTTCATTGTTCCAATGATTAGCATTGCATTTACAAATAGCATTGATCTAAATATATCCATCAGTTGTAAATTTCATAATCTACTATTCAGTTCCATTAAATTTAATAATTGATAATCCATGAGGAAGATTAAATTTTAAAGTATTACTTTTCATTATTTTAAAATTATTATTAGTAATTTTAAAATTTATATTTACATAAGCTCTATCTATATCTTGTCCCCAATAGTCATTCATATTTGCTATTGTTAAAATTTTATCATTATTATTTTCGTTTTCTTGAAAATCATAATCAACTCTATATATTGGTTCAGTTGAGATATCTTCTAATAATTGATCTATATAATAGATAAAATTATCAATCTAGCTCGCTTTTATACTTAATCCACTAGCATTGTCATGTCCCTATACATATACAACTCCTGGACACTGTTCTAATACATCTTTAAAACTATTAATTCCAGTTTTTGTATAACCACGCATAGAACCTTCATATGTTCCTTTATCAGTGCGTGTAAGTAAACAACATGGACGTTGATATTTTGCCATAAATTTATTAGCAATTAAACCGCGAATTTCTGGCTAAATTTGGTGCGGCTATAATAAAAATAATAAAATTTTATGTTCAAGCATATGATTTGTTTCAATTATTTTTTCTAACATTGTTAGACCAGCATCTTCCGCCCTTGTTTGTCTATTTTTTACATTTGTAACAGTTCGAATAGCTTGTAAAATTAAAGGCTATGTCTATCCTAATTTATGTCCTCGTTTATTTGATAAAATTTGTGTGAATGCTTTATGATTTAACATTGAATTAAATAATAATTTTTTTTCTTCTATTGTTCCACTTCTTGTTATAGCATTAACAAATGGCACAATAAAAAAAGCAGCGCCAATAGAAGTACATGCCATCTAATCATCTGAAGATATATAATCTGCTTTTGATAATGGGAAAGAGTTTTTATCTAGCATATAATCAATAAAAGGATTTTTAATATTTTCTTTTTTAAATCCTTTTGTAATTAAATAACGAGTTTCTGGACTTTTTAAACTCATCATATCTGCACAATTTCCAAGAGCAACTAAATCAAGAAAATCATTTGTATAATTTTTTTCTAATATTATATCAATAAATCTACAAAATTGCCAAACAACTCCTACTCCTGATAATTCTTTATTAGGATAATTTGATAATTGATTATTAATAACAATAGCATTATCACTTATTTTTTCAGCTAAATGATGATCTAATATTAATATATCAATATCTGCATCTTGTAAAAATTTATGATATTCATAATCATTACTACTAGAATCTGGACAAATTACTAATGATGGATTTCGATCAAGTATAGGATCCCAACAATCACTTAAACCATGTTGTTTTCCATCATGCATATACCAATTTACATGGGTTATTACCCATGTTGGGAATAATTTATATAAATAATTAATTAATAATGCAGCGGAAGTATATCCATCACAATCACAATCTACAATAATTATAACATTTTGATTAAATTGAATACTATGTAAAATAGCAAATAATCCCTATTTTAAATTATTTTCTCCTAATAACAATGGAGAATTAATATCTTCATCAGATAAATTTATATAATGTGAAATATCTTTTTCTTTAATCCCTCTGTTATACAATATTTGTTGAATAGTAGAGAAATTATCATTTGGTTTATTTATTAATTCATACTTCATTATTTTTATCTTTCCTTGTTTTTAAATTTTTCTATATATATTATAACAAAAAAAGAAAGAGTTGTCAAGTCAGCTCCTTCTTTTTCCAATAATAATTTTTATATTTAGTATTCAATTCTATTGCTCTAGTTAATGGTTTATAACAAGTAATATTTAAATAATCCAAAGCTTCTTTTTTAGAATCAAATGTTTTTAATAAAATTTCATTATCGTCAAACATTTGGATAGCAATTCTATTATTGGGTTTTCTTAATTTAGCTTTTTCGCTCATAATTTTTTTAGTTTCGGCAGAATGCTTTTTATTTTTAAAAGGATTTTCGTGCATTAAATGATATTCTTTTTGCCGCTTACTAAGTTCACTTTTTTCTTTTTTACCTTTATCAGTCTAATAGTATTTTTTTAAAGAATTACTAATTTTTAATTTTAATTCGCCAGTTTTTTCTGGAACCGCATCGCCGCCTTTAGTTTGATTATATCCATATAAGCTATTGTTAGTATTATATAAAGCAATTAATTCAATTTCTTTTTGTTTAGCCTATTGTTCTGTTAAATTTGTAAAAAGAATTTGATGCTAAAAATTATTCCATCCATATTTCTAAATTGCTTTATAAAAAATTTGTTGTTTATAACCTAAGCCATTTTTCCATCTTTTATTTGGATCTTTTTCTGATGTAATACCAACATATTTTTTATTATTGATTTTATTAATATGAATATAAACTTGCCATTTATTTTCCATCAGCATCTAACCTTTCTTGTAATAATTGTAGAAATATCTCTTTTCCCTTGTCGATTGGTGCATCTTTATAGTTTAATAAATTCTTAGTATCAAATATAAAATTAATATTACAAAAATTTCTATATTTTTGAGAAATCTTTTTTAATTTATTAATCCATATTTGATATTCTTCATCTCCTATTTTTTGATATTGTCGATCAAAAGCAATTATAATTTCTTTTACCCCTAGATTATAAAGTAATAAAAATTGATAATTTAATAAATTACTACCACAAACCGCCCCTGTAATATCATTTTCAACACCAAAATAACTTGCATATTTTAAACAGCTTTTTTCTGATTCAAAAATAATTGCTTTTTGAAGTTTTTTTATATTCTTTTTTGAATTATTTAAATTATAAATATTAAAAGACAAGGGATGGTTATACATTTTTCCATTAATTATTGCAGGACGATATTTACCATATATTTCATTTTCTTGAATTAATGTTCTTTCTCTAATTCCAATAAGATTTCCATTTATATCATAATGTGGAATTACGATGCCTTCATTTAAAGGATCATAACATATTCCTCTTGATTGCATTATATCAAATTTAATATCTTCTTTTTCCCAAGGTATAATATGCGGATGCGGTAAATATTTTAATATTTTATCATCATATACTTTTAATTCTATAATTTTTGGTTGACTTTTTTCTTTATTTCTTTTAAAATTATTAATTATTTTCCAATCTTCAATAGTTTCTTGCTCATCTTCAAAATTAAAAGTTTCTGATGTATATCCAAAATATTTTGCTACAAAAGCAATAGCTCGAGATAGTGTGAAATTTTGGAATCCTGCAATTTTATTAACTTTTAAAACTAAATCATATATATCAAATGATGCATCGCCGCACCCTGTATAACAATGAAAAAGGTGAGTATTAGCATAATAATATAATTTATGGCTATCTCCGCCATGACAGATAGTGCGGGCGGTGAATAATTCATTTCCCATAATAGGTTCACCACCTAATTCACTTACAAAGTCAAATACTTCTTCTATCGTAAGTTTTTCTTTAAGTGTATTTTTATCATATTTAAACATATTACCATTTTATATACATATCTAAAATATTTAATTTTTCTGCAAGATTGTATACAACATTTGTATCTATATAACAACTAGAAATAGCTGAATTATTTAAGTTTTCAATTAATTGTTCCATATTGTTAAACATTATTTTTAATATAGCATATTCATCTTCTGTAAAGTCTTCTTTTGTCATTTCATTTCTCCTCAAAAGGCACTTGCTTCTATTTTTGGCGTAACATTGATTTTTAAATCTGATATATCTATTAATTCATAATTATAATTAGTAACAAATATTGGATCAATTCTACAAATACCTCTATTAGATTTACACCAAAGTAATATATCTTTATAGCGGCCGCGCCTATTTTTATATACAGATTTTTTAATATCAGGCATTTCAATTCCCATTGAATTAATAATATTTTTTAAAGCTTCTCTATCATCATCGCTTACTTGGAGCAAAATTTCGCCTTCATCAATTTTATCTGCAATAGCTTTAGCGCCCCTTAATAAATTTTGATCGTAAATTTGTGCGCTTCTATATTCAGCATTTAATTGAGTTGCAGACATAATAAACACGCCATATTGATTACAAATATCTTTTAATCTAACGCTAATCATAAAAAGAATATTATCTTCTCTTAATCCTCTAACTCCCGCCTTTGAACTAATTTCACTGAGAATTTTCATACTTGAATGGATATAATCCATAAAGATATATCTAGTATCATATTGACGAATACCAAATTTAATTGTGTTTTCAATATCTTGTAATGAAAAATCTGGTAATTTTTTTATATATAAAGGACTTTTAGAAAGAATTTTTACAGCTTCTGTTACTCGCTCCCATTCATCTCCAACATAAGTATTTTCAAGAATATGATCTTCATTTACTCCAGAAAGAAAAGCAATCATCATGGTTTGGATTTCATCTTCTTCTTGCTCTGTTGTAATAAATTGAGTGGGTTCACAAGTTCCATTTTCTTCCCATTGTCTAGTTTCAAGATTATAAATTTTATTGCAAGCAATAAAACAAGCATCTGCTATCATAGAACGAGTCTTTCCAACGCCAGTAGCGGCAGATCGCAAATAAAACTTTTTTAATCTAGCTCCGCGATGAATTGCATTAACTAATTTTCCATAAAGAGGATATCCAATTTCAGGATTTGCTTTTAATCTTTCAAGTAATGCTAACGCACCATCTCCTGCTTGAATAACACCATCTTCTGAATTATCTACATATTTAGCTTTAATTTCATCTATTTTACCATTAATAACATTAGCGATTTCATTTATTGGGGTGTTATCAAACCAAGTCTCTTGTGCTTCTTTCTTTTTAACATCCAATATATTATCTGGATCATAAAGCCAAGATAAATTCATCCCAATTTTATTATACATTCTTAATAATGTCATTTTCTTCATTCGATTATAATAATAATCAAATGCTGCTAATTGACACATTTCTTTAATATTTTCTAAATATTCAGAACCCTTATTAGTTTTATAAATTGCATATTTTTTAGGACGTTGTTCTAAATATTTTTCTATATCTTCAATGGATATTTGTTTTGCACCAAGCTGATGAAGATTATGAATTGAACCAAATAAAATTCTATGAAATTCTTGTGGAAAATCTTCTTCATTAAATTTATACTTATCTTCTAAATCCAAAAGAGAAGGATTAATAAATACATCTCCTATTACTTGCATACAAGCTGAAACATCATAATATTTTGAACTCATTAATTATTTTCCTCTTTTATTCCATGCATTTATTACATTTTCTTTTGCTTCCTCTTCTGACCTATATATAGTATCATTTTTAGAAACTTTTAAAAACCAACCACATTTTGGATTGTTACATTTTATCTTAAATTCATAACATCCATAATATCCATGAGTTCCATTCCATAATGGATATTTTTTTAATTCAACGTCTCTACAACCGCAAGGACAGGGTTTTAATTCATTCATTAATTATCCTCCTCTTCTAACCACATATGCGGTGGCCGCACATATACCCGCGGTGATTCTATATTTATAATTCTTTCTTTTGGTAATATGAAATTTGAGATATTTTTTTCTTTATTAACTAATTGTGCTTGATATAATGTATAATAATAATTTAATGCTTGTTTATATATATATGGAATAATTCCAATACTACCATTGCTTTTATCAAGCGAATTACCTTCTTTTTCATAATACCATTTTAAAGTTTTTAACATTCCACTATATGTATAATTATTTTCTTTTATATATCTTTCAGCTAATTTTTTAGTTAATATATAATTATAATCTTCTTTAAATAAATTTTTCACATAATCATAAAAAGCTTTAATATCTTTTTCTTCTTGGGACATATTAGCTTCATGTTCTTCCCAACATTGTATATGAGCATATCTATGTGCGGAGACCGATTTTGTTGGTTCAATATCACGATCAAATTTTTTACCGCAATATACACATTTTACTGGATGTGCCACAATTAATCTCCTTTCATTGTTTATTATTTATATTATAACATAAAAAAAAAGAAAAGTCAAATTTTGACTTTTCTTTTCATTTTTAACCTTTTGATAGTAATAACAAATCATCATAAATTAAAGATAAAGCTTCTACTTGCTCTCTTGAGCATTGATTCATTTTTTGCCCTCGACCTAAATATTTATCTGTGATTTGAACAATACGAGGCTGATAATATGTTTTGAATTTTTCTTCAGAATTTTTTTCAATCATTTGTTTAATCAGCTGATTGCAACCTTCCATTAAACTATCAAAATCTAAATCTTGAGTGGTATCCGCGTATGCATTGCTTCTGGTATTTGTAAAATATTGACTTCCATCTTCTTGTGCTTGTTTATCAATAGCATCAGATATAGCTTTCACAAGATTTTCATAAGAAAAATCAATAAAATCTGGAGTGTATTTAAATCTTGATCCAGCTTCATAACGAGGTGTACCTCTCATAAATAATTTTGTAGAGATATTACCTTCTTTATCTGTAACAGCTCTTGAATAAGCAACAATATCGCACATCCTTGCACAAACGTTATTAGCTCGCTTATCAAGTGTTGGAACGATTTTATTATATTCAACTCCTGATTCATCTTTGAAAGTTTTATCTGTTTCATGAGAGATAATAACTAAACCATAATCCATTTGTACAATAGATCTTAAAGCTGCATCAAATTCTTTTTCAACTAATCCGTATCCTTTGCCAAAGGGTATGTCACTAATACTATCTACTCCATAACCGCCATCAGGGCGGAGAGCATTATCACATATATATTTAGTACAATAATCATATGCAATATCTGCGGTATCAACAATAATTGTTTCAAACATTTCTTTGGCTTTTGGATCTTTTAATTGACGAAGAACTTTTTTAAACTATGCCCATGAATTAATAGGCTGTGGACGAATTCCAGCTAATGCATTATATCCTTTTTCAAAAGCAAGTAATAGTGCATTAGGAAATTTTGATGCGATGGTTGTTTTTCCAGTTTTCCAACCGCCATAAAAGAATACTGAATACCCACGAAGATCTCGACTTACTTGATGCGGTTGTATATTTAAAATATCTATATCTGCCATAATTAAATCCTTTCTTATGAGAAAGAAAGGGGATTATCCCCTTTCTTTAAAATACAAAACCGCCCTTTGGCACTTCAGTTCCAAAAGCTGTTTCACCATTTGCTTTTGCGGTCTGACGATCATTAAAACGTTTTTCAACTTCAGCTAACATAAACTGACGATCCTGAGACATTTTAGTTACATCCGCCTCAGTAAGAACTTCTTCATCTCCAAAATCATAAGGAACTTTTGCAGTTCCAGTGATAAGATACTCACGACTCTTTCTTTCAGAAGTTTGAACAGCTGCTTCACCGAAAGCAGACTCTTCTTTCCTTTCAGTTTTAACTGTTAAACAATTAATTTTTCCCCATACTTTTGTAAAAACGGGTTTAGAAGGTGAAATATCAAGATCATCAAAGTATTTAATTCCCATTTCATTTTTAATTACGAATGATACAGGAAGAATTTTAGGTCCATATCCAAAAACAGCTCCACTAATTGTAGCAAAATCTTTTTCAATATTTTTTTCTGGATCCGCTTCAACATGAGTTACTTTTGTAACGAGCATATCAGCTTTAAAAGTATTTCTTTTATCTTCGTCTGATAGAACATTTACAATATTACAAAAACCGCCTTCATTTTTAATTGCGGCAATCTTGGTGCCATCTGATGCAATAAAATCATTGAGATCTATTGCTACACTAGTACACTGAACTTTCAAAGCATTATCCTTTCCACTATTAATCCACATTTTATCAGGATTATCAAGAATTTTTCTTAAAGCGGAATAGGTTTTATTTTCCTTCCCATTTCCATAAACTGGAGTCACATAAGTATAATGAATTGTAATTACATTTAATGCATTTTCATCAACCGCAACATCTAAATCTCCTGCGATATATTTAGTACCAGGATTTTTAGAATTTTCTCCTGTTACTCTTTCTGAAAGCTGATTAAAATTACTTCCAATACTATATACATATCCTTCAATCTGTTCTGTGTTAATAAATCTCGCATTTGCTTTCATTAATTTTTCTCCTTAAAAATTATATTATTAATCAACTTTATATATATTATAACAAAATTTTTATTATTTGTCAAATTGATAATTCTTACTAGCTAGTTTTTTACCATTTTTTGTCATGACTCTGGAATTTTTTAATTTTCCATCTTTAAAATCTTCCCAAAAAGCCACAGCTAATGGAAATTCTTGCTCATAATTTTCTCCATAAATATCATCGTTATCAAAGATTTCTTTCTGAATAATTTTAATAAATGCTTCTTTCTTAGTCATTTGTGATTTTTCCTTTTTATTTATAATATAATTTTCATCTTATAAAAATATATTATAACATTTTATTTTTAATTTTTCAAATTAAGAAAAAATTAGCTATTCAGCATAAGGTAATGTTTTTGCCCATTGTATAAAATTAGTTTTAGATGAGTCATCTTGTCCGCTCCATTCATTTAATTTATGATTTTTTCTTTGATGTACAATGGTATGAATAACTTCATAATTTGCTGTCCAAGTTCTTTTTTGAAGCCAGCTTTCAGGTAGCCATCGCACCAGTTCTTTCCAATATCTTTTGTCTTTTGTTTCAAGATATTTTTGACGAAGAAATTCCAATTGTTCAATCATAAATTCAGATAACATTCTAATATTATTCTCTGCGGGACCGCCTTGTGCGAGAGATAAAGAATAATATATTAAATTAGGATTCCAATCATCTATTTCAAAACAATCAAGTGTAATTGGTTTACTAGTCAATTTGTGCATTGTTGATGTACTATTGGCAGTTGTCCCAATTTTGTAAGTATCAAATTCTTTCCACCAATAAAGTGGTGCTGTAATATCAACAGAAACAAAAATTTGTCTTAAAAATTTACGATGTTCAGGACCGGCTTTTATAAGCGTTTGAGCAAGTTTCATATCATTTGGACCGATATAAGCAATATCAGCCACATATTCATTATCATTACAACTTAAAATTCCATTATTTTCTAACCAATTATAATATGAATCAAAATATTTATCATATTCTTCAGTTCCAAATTCATATCCATCATAGTCAGCCCAATTCATAGCTACTTCATCAAGCTCTTGATCGTCATATTCTGTGTTATAAATACCAAATTGACTATCACTTTTATCCCAACTATTTTTAGGATTTCTCATACCTCTTAAAGCATGTTTAAAACCCCATACATCTGTATTTTCAAATTTCATAACTATCCTCATTCATTATTATATTTAATTTGTATATCGTTGCCTGATGTTGTTCCTGATGTAATTGTTTTATTAGTTGCTGTTGTTATAGTTGATCCTACTGTATTACATGTTATCCATGGAGAAGTTAAAGTTGGAGAAGTATAAGTATAAGTATGATTATTTTTATAATATCCTTCCCAAAAACTCTAATTTAAAAGTTTTTCTAATTCTTCTTTTGTTAATTCAATTTTATTATTTTTATTTAATGTAAAAACTTTTACCATCATGTTCTATTACCTTTCGTTGTATTATATCCAAAATTATTACTTTGATACATCTATATCCATAATTTTTCTTTCTAATTTAATAATTCCTTTGGACATTCTTCTAATAATTCAAAAGTAAAATTCCAGACTCCATCTTTTTGCATAGCATTATAAAGTTTATTAGTAGAAGATGCATCAATACCTAAGCCACATTTACAATGTTGTTTCCATCTATCTGCAATATTTACGCTTTGTCCAATATAACATTGTTCAGTTAATAAATTAGTAATTTTATAAATACCACATATTATTTTTTTACCTAACACTCTATCACATAATTCTGTCATTTGTTTTTGAAAATATTGAGTCCATATTAATTTACTTAAAACAATAGGGTTATGAAAAGAAGTTTTTAAATTTTCTAACATTTTAACATCAGCTAAATCATTTTCAGTTAATAATAACTTATAAAAGTTTAATTTATCTTTTTTCTATTGTTCGCGGAGGCGAGCTTCAACACCAGCATTCAATGAAGATTTAATTTTATTAAGCTAATTCTGTAACTATTGTTTCTATTGATTAGCAGATTCTCTAATATTGTTTAAATCTTTATGAATAATTTCAATTTCTTGAGAAGCCTAATTATTAATTTTCTAAAGATTTAATTGAATTCGCTATGTCTATTTCTATAAATTTTCGTTTAATTCTTTTTCACATTTTTCTCGAAACTATGATAGATTTTTATTTAATTCTTCTTTTTGTTTTAATTCAGTACGGATTAAATCTCTTTTATTAATCTATAAAGTAAAAATATCTTGCTATAATTTCTTCTTATATATCTATTTCTATTCGTCTTTAAATATTTTTATTTGTTTTGTTTTGTAAAAAAGAATTGAACTGCATATTAATAAAACAAATCCTAATATAAATAATATCATTTTCTCTCCTATAATAAAAAAGAGTAGATGTTTCCACCTACCCCCTAAATTATATTATTTCATAAATTATTCTGCGTCTGGATCAAAATCTCTTCCAGCGTCAGTTAATTTAATGAATTTAATAGCTTTATGAAGTCCAGTTTCCGGGTCTTCCATTTCTGCGGGGACTCTAACCATAAGCGGAACTTCATTTTTATCAGCATCCTTATGTCTTTGGAAAGCTGAAGTAACAATACCATTTACTGAACGAACAGAAAGACCTGTTGCATCTGCAATATCCTGTGCCGTAAAATCTTCACCATCATGTGCCTTTACAAAATCATAAACAATTCGACTATTTTCTTTAAGCATTTCTTGTTTTCTCTCCTTAATTAATATTTATATTTTTTTATTCTATTTTATTTAAATCAGATGAATTGCATTTCATCATTTACATATTTATTATACTAAAAATTTTTTATAAAGTCAAATAAATTTTGTAAATGATGAAAATATTTATAAAATAATTTGTCGGTTCTATTTATTATAACCCTTGTTCTCTCAATATTCATCTTCTTTATTACAATTATATTATATCAAAATTTTTAAGAATTTTCAATGTATTGCGTTATAAAGTCAGCTTCTGAGATAATCGGAATCCCTTTTATTCTTGCATTTTTATTTTTAGCAGAATTACTATTAACATCATTATTAATTAATAAACTTGTTCTTGCTGATATGACGTCAGACACCCGTCCGCCGCGTTCTTCAATAATTTTCCTTAATTCAGTTCTATTTTTATACTGATTTAATTTGCCCGTAATAACAATAGTTTTATTTGAAAGCGGAGAATTATTTGTTTTTTCTTTTGTAGGTAAGGATTGAAATGTTAAAATTTTAGCAATTTTATCTGCCTCATCATAATTAAAACTTTTTAAACTTTGATTCATTTCATCTCCAAAACCATTTATAGAAAAGAAATGATAATATTTATCATTTACCGCTTCTCGAAATTTATCATATGTTTCAAATTGTTCTGCTAATACTTTTGAAACAGTACGACCAATTAATGGAATCCCAATAGCTGATATAAAAGCATTAAGAGTTGTATTTTTATGTTCTTCTATTGAATTTAAAATTTTATCAACAGAAGCAATTCCAAAACCAGGCTTTTTAATCCATTCATTTCTATATTGTGAAAGATTAAAAATATCTATAATATTATTAATCCAACCCCAATCAATTAATTTTTCAAAAGTTATTTTAGATAATCCTTTAATATTTAATCCCTTTTTACCACAAAAATGTTCAAGCTTATTTATTAATTTACCTTCACAAAGAGGATTATCACAATAAACTCTGATAATTCCATTTTCTTTTATATAAGAAACTGGTTGATGACAAATGGGGCATGTTTCAATATTATCATTCGCAGAAACGCCACCTTTTGCTATAACTTCTCCATAACTATATTTTGGACCCGCTGAATAAATCTGAGGAATAATCATATTACTTTTAAAAACTTCAAGAGGCTCTCCAACATATGCACAGTCTCCAAGTATTTCTCTCATAATACTAACATTATGAAGAGAGGCGCGTGACACTTCTGTTCCATCAATCTCCACTGGGTCAAATTCTGCTACTGGTGTTAATATGCCAGTTCTTCCCATTGTCCAGGTAATATGTTTAAGTCGAGTTGAATAAGTTTCATCATAAAACTTATAAGCCAAACCGCCCTTAAAGTGATGATCGGTGCGGCCTGCCGCTTCATAATCTTTGATATTATCATATTTAAAAACAATACCATCAATAGGATATGAGAAATGTTGGGCTGACCCTTTTAAAAAATCAATAGAATTTTTTAAGATAGATGTTTTAATATTAAAAGGAACTACTATAAAACCAAGATTTTGTGCAAAATCTAATTTAGAACTTAAATTATTGGATATAAATTCATCTGTATCAAAAGAAGTTATAATATCCCAAACAACAAAAGTAAGGTTTCTTTTTGCACATTCTTTTGAATCAAGTAATCTAATACTCCCACTAGCAAAATTACGAGGATTTTTATATTCATTTTTAAATGGTTTAAAATCTTCATAAGTACAAATAATTTCTCCATCAACAATAAGTTCATCTTTATAATCAATTTTATTAGGAATGGAAGGAATTATTAAAGCATTATGAGTAACATCTTCTCCTTCTATACCATTTCCTCTAGTTTCTGCGGAAACTAATTCACCATTAAAATATCGCAAAGAACAAGTTAAACCATCCATTTTTGCCATAGCAATCCACTCATGACCATTTAAGAAAGATTCTATTTCTTTTATATTTTTTGTTTTATTAAGAGAAAGCATAGGATGATTATGTTTAACTTTTTTTAATTCAGAGACTCTTTCAAAATGAATATTTTGAGTCGGTGAATCTGAATAAAAAATACCTGTTTTTTCTTCTTGTTTTTTCAACTCAAAATAAAGTTCATCCCATTCTTTATCAGAAATTTCTGGATGCCCTTCCTCATATAATTTAGTATGATAATTTAATTTATTAATTAAATCTCTTATTGTTAATTTATCCATAGCTAAATTTCCTTTATTGAACTCTTTTTTAGACAAACACGATATGGATATACCCCTTCAATAGAATAGAACATTACATTTCCATATTTTTCTCCAGAAAGCCCAATTTCAATTTTACCTTTACGTCCTTTGAACTCTCCATCCAGTATGATATAATTTTCTTTACTAAGAGTTTTCATTTTTTTCTCCTTTTCTTTTAATAAATAAATTATATCATAAATTTTTATAAAAAGCAAATTATAATATTATATTTTTTCAATAACATATAATGATTCAATATTTGGTGTTGTAACTGCTTCAAATTTTAAATTAGTAATCATTTGCTTAGAAGTGCAAATACTATATCTATGAGGAAAGCCATCATATACCGTGGCTGATTCTTGTTCAAAATCAATACTTATATCTGGTGACATTTTGACTAATTGTGTAAAAATAGTATTTCCTATTTTTAATTTTAAATAAAAAGGTTTATGATTATTTACATCAATAGCACTTAAATCAAAATAAGATGTATCACAAAAAGGACATTTATTATTATCTGCGGAGATTGGCGCTCCGCAGTTTGGACAATTTAATTCACTCATATTTTTACCACCGATACAATATTAGATTTTATCATAATGTTACCAAAACTTGTTCTACTTAATAAAGGTAAATCTGTGGCGGCGATGCATATAGAATTAGGTTGACCTGTTAATAAAATGGCATCTTTATCTGTGATGGCAGCCGCCCCCGCTACTTCGCCATATACAATACTCGGTCTATATACAATTACACCTTTGCCGCCCCGCCCCTGCAAGGTAAATTCTTTTAAATCAATTTTTTTACCATATCCTTTTGTCGAAAGAATAGCGATATAATTTTGATTAGAAATAGGTAAACCAGCTATCACTTCATCATCCCCATCTAATTTAATGGTTTTTACGCCAGCAGTTACTCTTCCTATTGGATTCACTTTTTTACTTTCAAAATAAATTGCCATACCGTTTTTAGTAATTACAATAATGTTTTCTTCATTGATAAATTCAACATTGGCAATAGAATCGCCTTCATTTAATTTAATCGCGGCAATCCCCGTACTGCGTTTTATTTGAGTATATTCATCAAGATAAGTTTTTTTCATCAATCCTTTTTTGGTAAAAAATACTACATATTGTGCAGTATTACTTCTAGCAAGGGACGTCATAGCAATTACTTCATCATCTTGACCTATATTAATTAAAGTATTAACATTGATTCCTTTTGATGCATTAGTTCCAACAGGCACTTCATCTACAATTATTTTGAACATTTTACCTTTTTTTGTAAATAAAAGTAAATTATCAATAGTATTAGTAGATATTGTGGACATAATTATATCATCTTTTGTTTTTACACCTTTCCCATTTTTTCTTTGTACTCGAAAATTATTTTTAGGAATACGTTTGATATCTCCTATTTGAGATAATATAACAACACAATCTTCTGGAATTACTTCTTCAATTACTTTATTTTCTGATTTAATATCAATTTGAGTTAATTCAGTGCGACGAGCATCACCATATTTTTTAACTAAATCCGCAAGACGAGATTTAAGAATATCCTTTTGTTTTTCTTCACTTGATAAAATGCCTTTTAAATTAGAAATTTTATTTTTTAATTCTTCGGCTTCTTTTTCTAATTCAACTTTTTCAAGTTTTGCAAGAGAAGATAATCTCATAGCTAAAATAGCTTTAGCTTGATTTTCTGTAAATTGATATTTTGCAATTAAGACTTCTTTTGCGGCGGTCGCATTTTCAGATTTTTTAATCAGTGCTATAATGTTGTCAATATCTTCAAGTGCTCGTAACAAACCATTAACAATTTCAAGCCTATCAATAGCCTTGTCTAAATCAAATTTAGTTTCTCTTGTTATGCAATTAATATTATGGTCAACATAAATTTTAATACAATCTTTAAGATTTAATTCAGTTGGCACTTTATCAACAAGAGCAACCTGATTATAACTAAATGAACTCTGTAAATTTGTTTTTGCAAAAAGTTTATTTATAATACTTGCGGGATTAGTACCTTTATCACATTCAATGACAATTCTAACACCTTTTTTATTAGATTCATCACGAATATTATCAATACCTTCAATTTCTTTTGAGTCAGAAATTTCACCAATTTCAGTCATTAATCCTTCAATGGTAGTACCATATGGAATTTCTGTAAATATAATTTTTTGTTTATCAATTTCATATTTACTACGAATTTTTACACTACCATGTCCAGTTTTCATAATCGCGGAAATGTCTTTAGAGTTAATAATAACCCCACCCGTTGGAAAATCTGGACCAGGTAAGGTTGGCTCTTCGCCAGTTAAATATTGATTAATGGCGGCCGCTACTTCGCCAAGATTATGTGGCGCCCAAGAGCAAGCCATAGCAACTCCAATGCCACTATTAGGATTACAAAGAAGATTTGGAAAAATGCTTGGTAGTTCAACAGGTTCTTCTGTTGTTTCATCATAATTAGGAATGAAATCAACATTATTTTTCTTTAAACCTTGTAACATTCCATCTTCTGTTAGTTTAGAAAGTCTTGCTTCTGTATAACGAGGTGCGGCGGGTCCATCTCCCGCCTGATTTCCTACATTACCGTGGAAATCTATTAATGGATAACGCATTACCCAATCTTGGGCAAGACGCACTAATGCACCATATATAGATGAGTCTCCATGAGGATGATATGAACCCATTACATCTCCAACAATCTTAGCACATTTTACATGAGGTTTATTACTAGTTCTTCCACCTGTAAAAGCTCCATATAAAATTCTTTTAGCAACTGGTTTAAGACCATCGGTGGCATTAGGTATTGCGCGGTCTGAATTGACGGAAACTGCATATTCAATAAAGTTTGTACTTAATTCTTTTATTAAATCACTCTGCATTATCAATTACCTCATAATTTAATTTTAAAGGAGATACCCAATCTTCTATTCTATAGTCATATATAATTAATTCTAAATTTGATAAAATATCTTCTTTATCAATAAAATTCAT